>Ga0070728_10004097_pt1 | contig 15415 bp, 14 predicted proteins | sample tdDd471_FD_66723 | JGI IMG/M metagenome (GOLD analysis project Ga0070728, IMG submission 66723) | Marine sediment microbial communities from the Atlantic coast under amendment with organic carbon and nitrate - tdDd47.1 | ecosystem: Environmental > Aquatic > Marine > Coastal > Sediment | place...
TTTTCATTATTTAGTTCACCGGCCTGAAGTACAACCGAACCATAATTACTGTCATGTGCAAATTTACAGGCTTCTAAAACTTCCTTGTCGGTAAGTTCGTAACGTTCGGCATCTTTATTACCGGCTCGAATACCACAGTAGTAACAGTTTTTACCGCATTTGTTCGAAAATTCGATCAGTCCGCGATAATAAACCTTATTACCAATATACTTCTCTTTAATTTCGGCGGCTTTCTTATATAGTTTATTGCGATCTTCTACATCAGATTTTAAAAGGGTGATAATATCATCCTTTGAAAAATCGTCTTGCAATAATATTTCGTCTACTGTTTTCATGTAATGTTTTATTTATCAGAAAATAGATTCTTCTTTATTACGAGGGCAAATATATAAAATCGATTGGAGGAAAAATGTAATATTCGTTACAACATCTATGTTTTTATAGTCATTTATAGATTTTTTAAGTTAAATATTTAACAACTATTTTCTATACTTGTTAAATTTTGTTTTTATCAGGTGAAACAGTTAAATAGCCAAAGAAAATGAGTTGTTCATGTAATTTGACTCTGGAGATGATTGAGGATAAAGAAATTTTTCTACTTTCGTGGTGCAAATGATAACCTAGGAATTAATAACCTAAAATCCTGTTAGCTAGTAGACAAAAATGTATAACCTGTGGTTTGGGGAGAGACCACAGGTTTTTTTATACCTTATAATTTATTTGCCTGGTAAAAACAGCGTTTTGGCGAATATATTTTCTCTTCTGTTTTCAACTCTTTAATAAATTTACTCACTTGTTTTGATTCGATACCTGTTGCTTCTGAAATTTCACCTGGACGTACTGGTTTGGCTTCTTTTTGTAAATAATCAAGTACTTTTTCTTTACTCATAATTACTAATATTAATGTTTGTATTTAAATTCAGATGCACTAACAACAATTGCTCAGAAAAGTTTATTGTAATGGAGATTAATTAACTATGAAAAACGATAATTCATTTTTTATAGTAAATGTATTATGTTAAAAATTAAGAGTATAAAATAGTTATGTATTTTCTTGACATCTGAAAATGATTGTTGTAACTTCTTTTTGGACTAAAAAATAGATGTCATGAAACTTAGAATTTTTTTTGTTTTTTTTGCAATACTAGGTATTGCAGGCATGTTTTGTGCAGGAAATCCTCCTGCTGATGTAAAGGAAATGAAAATAACTTCCTCTTCGAAACAAGCGCTCCAGGCTTTTTATGAAGGCCGTTCTTTATTCGATATTCAGGAATATCAAAAGTCTGTTGACTTTTTCACAAAAGCCATTGAGCTGGATGATAAATTTGCTTTAGCTTATTTATATAAGGCTTGGGTTGGAGGGCAAAAAGAATTTAATGTATATTCCGATAAGGCATTGAAATTAATTGATAATGTTTCGGAAGGTGAAAAGTGTTTTTTGAAAATGTATGAGTTTCAGAGGAATAGGGATGGAGCCAATATGGTAAAAGAAGCTGATCGTTTACAGGAATTATATCCAGACGATTACAGGCTTTTGTTTTATTTGGCAAGTGATATTTATTGGGACGAGGATGATAAAGCCATTGGTTTATTTGAAATGGCCATTTTGAAGAATCCGGAATTTGCTCCGATATATAGAAATTTAGGCTATAAATATTCAATTCTTAGAGATTTTAAAAATGCTGAAAAAAATTATATAAAATACAAAGAACTACTTCCTGAAAAAGTAAGTCCCATAAGATATATTGCAACCCTTTATCGTCAGAAGGGTGATTTTGACAAAGCTTTGGCTTCCTATAATGAAATACTTGAAATGGAGCCGAATAACAGTGCACGATTAATGGTAGGGCATTGTTATGTTTTCAAAAATAAATTCGCTGATGCTCGTTTAAATTATATGAAATGGTTCAATACTACAAAAGATTTCGGATCAAAAAATTATGCACTTTTTTATAATGCTGTATCTTTTATCTATGAAGATGATTTTAATGCTGCTTTACAAGGTTTTGAAAAATTACGTTCTTTTTGTCAGACTGAAAAACTCTATAAACAGGAGATAAATACATGTTTAAATCAAGCCTGGTTGTCGTATAATACTGGGAAAATTGAAGAGGGTAATGGTTATTTAAAGACTGCTGAAACTTTGACTGAAAATTCAGGATTAACTAATGTAGAAAAGGATGTTTACAGGTATCGTCTTATGTCCTGGAATGCCTATAAGTATATAAAACAAGGTGAATTTGATCAAGCGGAGACTTTGCTAAAAGAGTTTGAGTTAAAACTAAAGGAGCGAAATATGCCGGGAGCAAAAAAACAGTTAAGTTTCTTACTTGGTCTATTTGATTTTTACAAAGGGAATTATAAGAATGCCATTGTGAAAATGGAAAACGGAATAGGATCTCCTTATGAATGGTATTTCCTAGGACTGGCATATGAGAAATTAAATGATCAGTCAAAAGCTCAGGAGTATTTTAAGCAAGTTGCCGGATGGTATTTAAATAGTCTGGAATTAGCCCTTGTGCGTAATAAAGCACTCAAGAAAATTAATTAATAGAAAAAGGGGGCGAGTCCCCCTTTCTTTTTTATTCGTGTCATGTTGTTATACCAATCATTAATAAACCCTATCTTTACCCTACAAAATAACTAATAATGCTAAAAACTATATTACTGATTGGATTTGGAGGGTTTGCCGGAAGTGTTTCCCGCTATTATGTGTCTAAATTAAACTTGTTTGCCGGTTTCTTTTCCATACCATTAGGAACGTTGGTGGTTAATGTGCTGGGAAGTTTAATTATTGGTTTTTTAGCCGGTATTGCCGATAAAAGTACAGTGTTAACTTTAGAATGGCGACTGTTTTTAATGGTCGGTTTCTGTGGTGGATTTACCACTTTCTCAACCTTTGCTAATGAAAATATGAGTCTGATGCACAACGGGCAGTTTCTTTCAATGGCTTTTTATACCGGCTTAAGTGTATTCCTTGGTTTTCTTGCCGTTTATTTGGGTTATGTAATCTCGAAACTTATATAAGATGGAAAATAATATGCATAGTATCTTAAAAGTTTATGCCAGCTCAACAGATCGTATTGGTTCGAAACTTCTTTATGAATACCTGGTACAGCAAGCTAAAGATTACGGTATTTCCGGAGTTACTGTTTTTCGTGGTATAATGGGCTACGGTTCGAGCAATAAAATAGCATCGTCGAAGTTTTGGGAACTTACTGAAAAACTTCCGGTATTAATCGAAATGATTGATGAAAATCAAAAGATCGAAGGATTTTATAAAAGCATTGAGACCACCTTACTAGAAATGCCTAAAGGTTGTCTGGTTACCAAAGAATCGGTTGAGGTTTTGTTGCAGAAAAAAGGGGCAAAGAAATGATAAATTATAAGTGTTAAATGATATATTTAGTAAAGTGCAAGGTTTTTTTGGGGGGTAATCGATTCTAAAAAAATGTTATTGGTTGGAAGTTATTAGTAGTTAGTTTTTACGATAATATTTAAGTCGGGGTCTTGATACGTGATACCTTTTTTAAAATCTTGTTTCCCGTTTCCTGTATCCTTTATCATTCAACAAGCCATATTACCCACCTGTTATAGTTGCATACTTTCAAATAAGCAATTATGGCAAATTCACCTTCTTCAGATTCCGGACAAAAAATCAATATGAAAAGGCTCTATTTGATTGTCTTTTTAAGATTTTCGATGTTTTTATTGATTTTTGGTTTGTTGTTTTTCATTCCTGCAGGAACCTTACAATTTTGGGAAGCCTGGGTGTTTTTCGGAGTCATTATTATTCCTATGTTGTTTGCTTTGCGCTGGTTGGCTAAAAATAGCCCCGAATTGCTGGAGAGGCGTATGCGAGGCAAAGAGAAGGAGAAGGAACAAAAACGACTGATAGGATTATCCATGCTCTATTTCCTGGGAACCTATTCGCTTCCTGGTTTCGATTTTCGTTATGGATGGTCTGATGTTCCGTTGTGGGTGATTATATTGGCCGATATAATAATTGTTTTGGGCTATCTGATATTCTTTAGGGTATTGAAAGAAAATGCCTATGCATCACGTATAATTGAGGTAGAGAAGGAGCAGGAGGTTATTAGCACCGGGCCATATGCTTTAGTTCGACACCCCATGTATGTTGGGGTATTGATTATGTATACATTTTGTCCCCTGGCTTTGGGATCCTATTGGGCTGTAATTCCAACTGTTTTACTTTTTATAATGATTGTTTTCAGAATTAAAAATGAAGAAAAAGTATTAAGCAGAGATTTGAAAGGGTATACAGAATATATGCAAAAGGTAAAATACCGGTTGGTTCCGGGAGTATGGTAAGGCTCATCAAACCGCGAAGGCACCATGACGCAAAAAAAACGCAAATCAATTTAAAGGTACCCACCGTTTAGTGTTTCAAACCTGGCTGTTTAAAAAATATTAGTAACTGATATTTTTGTGAATAAGCTAAATAGAAAGCTTTATAAAATTGTTGTGTTAATAGGTATTGAATTTGAAAGGATGGTATCGAATGAAGCAAATTGATTTTTCGGCACAATTAACAGGTAAAACAATTGACAAGATTTATAAGGCAGGAATGCAAATGGGGAGTGATCAATATTCTGCCTGGTTTTTTATATTTACATTTATTGAGTTTGATAAGTTTTTAGAAATTGAAGGAGATATCGACGGAATCCATATCAGGATCAAATTAACTACGATTTCGGAACTTAGAGGAAGATTTGAGAAAAGTCAGAGCCTTAAAGATCCCGACCTGCAGAATTCATTTTTAGTAAAAGAAAATGAGCCTTTGGGAAAAGTTATTGGCAATACAATTAAGAAATGTGAGCTAGGTGTTGATCGGGAAAAACTGATGAAAATTAAAAATAAAGAAAATAACCTGTATTCTTATATCCGTTTTTACTTCGACCGCTTTTATATAACTGTTTTTGAAGGTGAGCATGGACTTGCTATATCGGTTGGACCTCAATTGAATTAAAGTTGGCATTTTTTGTCTCTCCCATCTTGTTCCGGTATCTGTTATTTAATAGACTATTGTTTAATATAGAATGCGAATCAAGGATTGAGATTTAGACAAATCTCAATAAATATGTTTTTCTAAGCGCTAAAGGCGCGATATATATTAGCCCAGGGCGAAGCCTTATAGTGTTCGAAACCTGTTTTAATTTGTAACCCAAAAAGAACAGTTTTATAAAATATTATTAGATTTCACTTACTCCGCCTACTAAAAAAATGTGTTAATAGAATTGAACAATTGAGCGTTTAAAAATCAAATCTGTTTGAGGATAAATAAACATGAGGTACGAATGTATATTTTGACGAGTTTATTTGATTTTAGTGAGATTGATCGATTCTTAGCATTTTTATAGTCAGCGGCGGGATTCTTTGTTTACTTTCTTAAGCTGTAGTAAGAAAGTAAAAGCCCAGCGGCTTGAGCGATATAAAGAGGGCAACAATTAGAATGGCTGTTATATCTAATTCTATTAAAAAATAGGAAATTAATATTCCGAACGCCCAAGGACGATACCCCGGGCTATTGTTATTAGAGGCTGCTAGCCTTTTTTAATAACTATTCAGCCCTTGATTCGCATATAGAACTAAATAGTAACCGAATAACAGCAAAATAGAATCTTAGCACCTTCTTTAAATTTCATACAGTTATCTAACAATATACCAATGCATTTTTGTAAATTGGGTAAGTCATTAAATTTTTAGCCATGTCGAACCTATGCGATTTTGAAAAACACCGGGATCAAATTGAAAATATACCTGCTTATTCAATCAAAAAGCCTTATATGCCCATACCTGTTTATTTGCAGGAGGCCGATAATTTAGCTTCCCGTGCTAAAGATGATATGGAAGCTCTCCAGGCTATTGGCTTAGCGCCTTATAAAATCACCGAGTTGCGCGAACTGGCCAATGCATGCCGATATGTTCAGTCGGAGTGGATAAAGGAAGACGGTATGCGAAGCGAAGCTGCCTGCAACTGGAAGGAGATGAAATTTCAGGCAGTCGAATTAAATAAAAAGCTTGTAAGTTCATTTCGCTTTGCTTTTCGTGAACACGAGGATTTAAAGGGTTTGCTTAATGGATTAAGTACCACATTATCCAATACCAGGTTGATACAACAATTAAGCGACCTTTCAACAATTGGGATGGATCATACAGGTATACTTTCGCCAATTCTTGATTTAAGTTTGCTGGAAAAGGCTGACTCCTTATCTGATGAACTGGCTACAGCTTTAGCCATTGTAAACGGTGAACGCAGATCGGGTAATAAAACCCGCCTTATCCGCGATAAAGCCTATAGTTTATTAAAAAAAACAGTGGACGAGGTGCGTAACTGTGGAAAATTCGCTTTCCGGAATAATGCCGAACACCTGGCCGGCTATAAAAGTTTCTGGGTAAGTAAGCATAACCGTAATCGCTCCGTTATTGATGAAAATACCCCATTCTGATCAATATCCATACAAAACGTATCATTATTAATAGTAGGCGGATCATTTTAATCATTCGTCGGATCATAATTTATATTAACCGGATCAAGATTTTATTCGTCCTGTCAATATTTAATAGCTTCCTATCAGATAGGAAGGTGCTATGACTGATCCGATAGGTGTAAATATTGATCTGATAGGTGTGAAAGTAGATCCGACAGGGTTGAAAATTGATCCGATATAGTTGAAAGTTGATCCGGGATGTAAAAACATTGACAGGAAGACGATATCAGGAATTAATACCGGAAAATTGATAAAAAACAGCGAATTCTATCATTAATAGCCCAGTTGCAGATTGATATTTTTAATACGAGGTATTGATATTTATTATTGGTGTATAGTCCGAAAACAAATAATTAAAAGTAGATTTTGATGCATTAAAATGCAGTGCAAATTGTATCATTTCAGGTAAATCGCAAATCAAATATTTTAATATCTTTGATTTGATTTTTCAGAAAATTAACGAACACTAAACTTAAATTTTATAAAACAACTCAATCTTATGAAGAAAATTTTACTTGCTCTTTTTATTATTGCCATAGGAAGATGTGGCTTTGCAGAAGGGAACTGCCATACGCAGTGGGTTTCTGTTTCACCGGATGTGAATTATCTTTATTTTATTTCAGATCGTGACGGAGATGGTTTTCAGATTTAGATGCACAAACAAATATTTTAAAGCTAACATCTCTAAGTAATGGTTGTTATTACCCTGCTTTAAGTAGTGATGGTAGCAAAATCGTATTTCAAAATGGTGCCTATAGTAATACTGCAGAAATTTATTTAATGAACAGTGATGGTTCAGGATTAACGCGTCTGACCGATAATTCGGTTTATGATGGTTATCCGAATTTTTCGCCTGACGGGAATTCCATTGTATTTAGTGCCTGGGATGAAAATGAATACCCAGAGATTTTTACAATGAATGTTGACGGAACTACCCGTACACAAATTACGAAAGAAGAGGGTGCTTATTGGCAGAATGCTCCTAAATATAATCCTGCTGGTGATAAAATATATTTCCATGCAAGTTATAATGCCAACGAGCGGATTGTAATGATGGATCCGGATGGAAACAATTGGGTGAATATTACTGAGCCAAATGAATTTGGATACCAGGAATTGCATTTGTTCTTTAATGCCGATGGTAGCAAAATTGTATATGAAACAACCGAAAATAAAGGGTACAACAATGGTGGCGATTTGGTAATTGCAAATGCCGACGGTAGCAATCCTACAGTAATTACAAGTTCAGCCGACCAGGAGTGGGCATTTCAGGCATGCTTCCATCCTTCGGAGGATAAGCTCTTTATTTCATTAGTTCCGGATGGGGGTAACCAAGGGATATACAGTATTGATATTGATGGCTCAAATTTACTGCAATTGTCGGATTGTAACCTGACAGGAGTTGAAGAGCAGCTAACGCTGGATTCAGAGTTGAAGCTTTTCCCTAATCCAGCCAATAATCAGGTGGAGATTAATTGGGAAGGATTAAAAGGTCATAATTGTACCATAAGAATATACACTACCAACGGACAGGAAGTGTACAACCGGGTAATTAAAACAGATTGCGATACGTATAATTTGAATACTTTAGACCTTGCCAAAGGGATGTACTTTTTGGAACTTGATAATTCACAACAGCGACAAACACAAAAACTGATTATAAACAGGTAAAACAGAAAGAGGCTGTATAGTTATTACTAGCAGCCTCTTTGATATTTGATTCAATAGGAAAGCGTATCTTTCACTTCAGCCATTACAAAACCTACACTTCGGTTTCTCATTTATACCTGTTGGCTGAATTAGCAATAAATTTATACTTAGTTATCAGGATTCGCTTTAGTAGCTTTTTGATAATCAGAAAATGGTTAAAAAGGTTTATGTACAGGCTAAGGAATATGGGGCATTCTGTTTTATTATAAAAACAAAACCCATCCGCCTTGCGACGAATGGGTTTTCAATATATATTGCTTAAAGAATATTATCCGTTAATTTTATCTTCAACAATTTTAAGAATATCAGCTTCCAAAGCGTTTGCTTTTTCAACGATTTCAGCACCCTCTTTAAGAACCTGCTCAACATAAGCTTTGTCTTCAAGATCGGCAGCATTGATTTTTACATTTAAGTAAGCACCAATAACACCCGAACGGGCAGCTAAAGCACCAACACCAGCATCGGTTACAGAGTTTGGATTACCTGTTTCAGCCATTGCTTTACAAACATCCATACTTTCGTAGCACAATTTCAATGTGTTGAAAGGAACTTCGATTGCATATTTTGTAGCATCCTGAATAGCCTGCTTGCGAGCTGCTTTTTCTTCGTCGCTTCCTTTTGCTAAACCAAAGGCATCCATAATTTTATTGAAAGCATTTGTGTCTTCGTCTACCATGCGCAATAATGCATCGTGGTAATATTTACCTTGCTCTGCAATTTTCGAGAACTCTTCCCAACGCTCGTCCCAGCCACGTTTGTGCGACGATAAGTTGGCTACCATAGTTGCTAAAGCAGCACCCATAGAACCCATGTAAGCAGCAATAGAACCTCCACCAGGAGCAGGTGATTCAGAGGCAGTTTCGTGTACGAACTCAGTTAAGTTCATATCGATTAATTGCGTCTTACCTTTTTTCGCTTCGTTTTCAAGAATGTACTCGATAATTTTCTTATCCGGATCGAATGGGTAAAGTTCGTCTAAACCAAGTGATTTAACGGCAATCTTAATGATTTCACGATCGCTGATACCGGTTGAACGCTCCTGCTTACGTAAGAAATACTTACCTGCTTCAAGCATTGCATTTAATGGTACCACACCCACTAATTCAGAACCCGTAACACGTAAACCACGTGCATTTGTACGTTCGTAAACCGCTTCGTAAGCTTCGTGCATCGAAGTGATAGAGATATCAGTAAGGTTCATAGAGATCTGTGCAATACCGAACTCTTCGATAAACCAACCGATAGCCTTAACCGACTTTAATAAACCTGGTTCCCAAATCTTGTTTCCTTTTTCGTCTAATGCAATTTTTCCTGTTACAGGATTTTCAATGCGCTTCACACGACCACGTTCGCGAACATCGAATGCAATAGCATTGGCACGACGGGTTGAAGTTGTATTTAAGTTTACGTTATATGCTACTAAGAAATTACGTGCACCAACAGCAGTAACACCCGATTTAGCAACTGACTCGTTCCATTCAGCTTGACCGAAATCTGGTTTCCACTCCGGAGTACCAACTCTTTCAGAAACTGCCTCGTACTCACCGGCACGGCAAGTAGCTAAGTTTTTGCGCTTATCTTCACGGGCAGCAAATTCGTAGCAGTAAATAGGAATGTTTAATTCACGACCAATACGCTCAGCTAATTTGTGTGCGTACTCTACGGTCTCTTCCATAGTGATGTTTGCAACCGGAATTAACGGACATACGTCGGTAGCACCAAAACGAGGGTGAGCACCTTTGTGTTTACGCATATCGATTAATTGCTGTGCTTTTTTCACAGCCTGGAAAGCAGCTTCCAAAACTTCGTCAGGAGTACCTACCATAGTAACAACTGTACGGTTGGTTGCTTTTCCCGGATCAACGTCAATTAAACTAACACCTTCTACTTTTTCTATTTCAGCAGTAATCTGGTTGATGATATTCATATCGTTCCCTTCAGAGAAATTAGGAACACATTCTATTAATTGTTTCATTGTATATTTAGTTTAAAGGATTTTGCAAATATGTTATTAGACTATAGTTATTAGAACTTAGAACTAAGTTATTAGAAAGGAATGTGTTTTTTTCTAAAGACTAAGCTCTAATAACCAATAACTAAGTTCTAAGGATACCTAATCCGGTATGCTTTCCGGATCCATACTCCACGGTAATGATGTATATCTTCTAAAAACTTATAATACATAATTAGTCAATTAATTCACCTTTTAGAATCACAGTGTCAACCAAGTCACTACCATAAGCATATGGCATAAAGTCGTACGTTGGAATCTCTTTTGTGATAAACAGGTTGGCAAATTTACCACGGCAAATACTACCGGTTTCTTCCTGCACACCCATTGCGTAGGAACTGTTAATGGTAGTTGCGTTAATTACCTCTTCCGGAACCATACGATGGTTCACACAACCAAAGGTCATCATAAGTTTCATATTTCCTGTTGGTGAAGAACCTGGATTGTAATCCGAAGCCAAAGCCACTGGTAATCCTGCTTCCATCATTTTGCGGGCAGGTGCATATGGCATATTTAAGAAGAATGCTGCACCAGGCAAAATGGTAGGCATGGTTTCCGACTCTTTTAATACTTTAATCTCTTTTTCGCCTGTATACTCTATGTGATCAACCGAAAGTGCATTGTATTTTACACCAACCTGAATACCTCCTGAAGGAGCCAGTTCGTTGGCGTGAATTTTCGGACGCATTCCATATTTCATACCTGCATTTAAAATACGATCGGTCTCTTCAACGGTAAAGAATCCTTCGTCGCAGAATACATCGATATAGTCGGCTAATTCTTCAGCAGCAACCTGTGGAATCATTTCGTTGATTACAAGATTTACGTATTCGTCTTGTTTTCCTCTGTATTCAGCAGAAACAGCGTGAGCACCTAGGAAAGTAGCTTTTACAATTATTGGAGAGGTTTCTTTAATGCGCTTGATTACGCGAAGCATTTTTAGTTCCGACTCAGAGGTTAAACCGTAACCACTTTTGATTTCAACCGCAGCAGTACCCTGACGGATAATTTCGTTAATACGAACCATCGATTGCTCGTACAGTTCGTCCTCGGGAGTTTCGTTAATTAATTTTGCTGAATTTAAAATACCACCACCACGTTTGGCAATCTCTTCGTAAGATAGTCCACGAATCTTATCACCATATTCAATTTCGCGACTTCCTGCATAAACCAGGTGCGTATGCGAATCTGAAAAAGATGGAAATACCATTCTACCGGTAGCGTCAATCTCAATTAGCTCATCAGCTTCTTCGATATTGGCTTTTTCGATTTCAGCCATTGCACCGAAATCTTCGATTTTATCACCATTAATTAACAGATAAGCATCGTCAATTTTTGGTAAAACGGCCATATCGGCACCGGCAACCCATTTTTTAGCTTCATCCTCAACCTGGATAAGCGATTTTATATTCTTTACTAATAGCTTCTTCATAAGAAATGCACTTTTTAAATTATGTATGCAATATTACGAAACCTTAAGCAATTTTAGTATGTCAATTGCTAAAAAGCATGAAAATAATCATTTTTGGTGAGTAGTGAATTGTGAATGATGAATCGTGAATGGTGTCCAGTGAACGTTGGTTTGGTAACTGAAAACTGGAAACGGGAGTCAGGAAACGGATACTGGAGGTTGATTTAAAAGGACTCATGAATGCTTACTTCGCATAAGCAATAGTAGTGATTATACTTTGTCTAATTCAAAACTCATATTTTCCCAATCACCAATCACGAGTAACCTATTGGAATACCACGGGATCAGGTTGATTAACCGATTGGTAAACTTGTTCTGCTGCTGCACGGCAACCTCCATGGCACTCATTAAATAGTTTGCATTTTGAGCAAAAAGCCGGCACAGCATGGTTCCAACATCCGGCATTCTCCTTGTTTAAGATATCTTTTATGTTTTCATCGTAAATATTTCCCAATACAGATGGGGAGTGGTTGCAAATACGAATATTCCCGGATATATCCATGGTTAATATTTTGTTTTCAATTTTATCGCTGCACTTTGAGAATTTAATATTCGTATAATGAATAGGATCTAATACGCATAGGGGAGTAGTAATGGCAGAGTATACCTGTAAATTTAATTCTGCTGCGATTTGATTCACTTTGCTGAAGGCCTTGTTTAATTGTTCCTTTGAAATTTCAAGATTATTGCGGGATTCAATTCCTGCACCTCCGATATTAAAGCGGTTCAACATAATTCGTTTTATGCCCAAATTGTGAATAAATCGAATTGTTTCTTCTATATCGTCAATGTTTTGTTTATTCAGAATGACCGAAATAACCACATTACTTTTTAATTTTTTAAATATATCAATGGATGTTAACGTTAAAAAATAACTTCCTTTATGTCCGTTCAACTGTTCGTGAATCTCAGGGCGAAAATGATTTAGCGTAAATTCGACCGCCTGAACACCCAGTTCGGAAATGTTTTTAAATCGTATTGGATCAGGAAATGTACCATTTGTTATCAAATTAACTTGTGTCCCTTTTTTTCTAACATACAGGATTAACTCCTCCAGGCGTTGGAACAACATTGGTTCTCCCCCGGTAAAGGTTAAATGGTTTACATTAGCCTGTCGATATATCTGCTTTAATGTTTTTATTGCAGCCTTATAATTGGTTTTAAGATTTGGGTATTCAGCATTAGGGCTTTTCCATATATTATAGCAATATTGGCAAGAGAGATTACAGTCCTGAATAAACTCAAAAGCAAGGTAATTGATAGTTGTTTTATTCTTCTGTAGCATTTATAATTTTTAGCGGGAAATTATTGTATAGTTTTAAATAATCAGCGTTTTCAAGTGAATCTACTAGTTCTAAATCGTAAAAGCCCTCTTTTAAATTGGTACTTATAGGAACGTCAAACCAAATAGTATCTTGATTTTCTGATTCTTTAATAAATTCAGCCATACCTGATGCGAATAAAGTATCCTTTTGAGAAAGTCTGTATTCGAGCGTGTCTATGTCTGGATAGGTTATTTTAAATGAGAATGCAGAGTCTTCCTGTAAATTTATTTCGTAATAGCCGGTTTCGTTATTAAAAGCCTCCAAAACATTAGTTTCGTTGTAAGGAACATAAGGGTCGTAGCATGTTACAGTGGGAGGGCAGCCTGTATTTACAACTGTTGTTAAGGTAATAAGCCAGGCACCAATTTTCACTTTCCAATTGATAACTTTTTTATTCTTCCCAAATGTAAGGAAGACTGCTACACTTATTAGCGCAAAGGCAATTGTTGCAATTGCAATTAGTAAAATAGAAGGGGTGGACTTTTGCATAATAATTAGGTTTGTTTGAATAGATTACAATTATCAAATATTATTCCCTAATTCCTGATCTCAGTTTAGAATCAGTATAAAAAACAAATAGATGTATATTCAAAAAAAAGGTTTTCTGGCGCTAAAATTAATTTTACCTTTAGCGCTTCAAAAATAATATTGAATTATGACGAAGAAAGTTCCGCACACATATGTAATTGTGTTTTTTGTTATTGTATTGTGTGCTTTGCTCACATGGTTAGTTCCGGGCGGTGAATTCGACCGGCAAATTGTTACCTTAGAAGATGGAAGTACCAAAAATGTTATTGTAAAGGATTCATTCCATTATATCGACAGTCAACCTCAAACCTGGGAAATCTTTTCTGCTTTCTTTAAAGGGTTTGTTGATAAGGCCGATATTATCGTGTTTATTTTAATGATTGGTGGTGCTTTCTGGATTATGAATGAAAGTAAAGCCATTGATGTGGGGATATTCTCATTCCTTGAAAAAACCAAAAAGATTGAGCACTGGAAATTCTTTAAGTTATTTGGTGTAGATAATGTTATTCTCACCATGATTATGCTCTTGTTCTCGGTGTTCGGGGCGGTATTTGGTATGAGTGAAGAGACTATTGCCTTTATTATCATATTTGTGCCGCTTGCCATATCTATGGGATACGATTCTATTGTCGGGGTCAGTATCTGTTTTGTAGCTGCAGGACTTGGCTTTGCCGGTGCATTGCTTAATCCGTTTACAATTGGTATTGCTCAGGGCTTATCTGATATTCCTTTGTTTACCGGTATCGAGTATCGATTATTTGCTTGGGTAGTAATTAATATTGTTGGTATTACTTTTATATTGCGTTATGCCAATAAGATTAAAAAGAATCCTGAAAAATCTCTTGTTTATAAAGATGATGAACAATGGCGTAAACGCTCTGGTGTTGATATGGAAAGCATAGAGTTTAAAACACCAAAAGCAGCCTGGTTTGTTTTTGCATTTTTGACGATTGTACTTACTATATTTGCTTTTATATTTCCTGAAACCACATTGAGTATTGGTCAAAGTTCTAAAACGATACCGGCAATTCCGGTTCTTGCAGGTTTATTTGCATTAACCAGCATATTTAGTTTACGTAAATCTGTACACTTCTTTATTTTGAATTTACTTGGTTTTACCATCTTGTTCTTAATTGTTGGTGTAATGGGCTACGGTTGGTATGTTATGGAGATTGCAACACTGTTTTTTGTAATGGGACTTGCGTCGGGTGTAGCAAATAATAAGTCGGCTAATAGCATTACCAAGCTGTTTATTGAGGGTGTAAAAGATATTACTTCAGCTGCATTAGTTGTAGGACTTGCCGGTGGTATTATTATTGTTCTTCAGGAAGGTAAAATTATTGATACGCTTTTGAATTCAATTTCACAATCGATGCAAAGTGCCGGTAAGGTAGCTTCTATTAGTATTATGTATTTGATTCAGAATGTAATTAATGTATTTATTCCTTCAGGTAGTGCAAAAGCTGCTTTAACTATGCCTATTATGGCTCCGTTTAGCGACTTAATTGGTATTAGCCGTCAGTCAACTGTTATGGCTTTCCAGTTTGGTGATGGATTTACCAATATGATTACACCTACAAGTGGTGTTTTAATTGGTGTTTTAGGAGTGGCTAAAATTCCATACGATAAATGGGTAAAATGGATTTGGAAGATAATGATTATCTGGTTAATTCTAGGTTGGTTATTGTTATTACCAACTGTGTTTATGGAGTTAAATGGATTTTAAGACACGGAATTTGGAGTCAGGAATCAGGAGTAGTTGGAATTGTTTTTCCGGAGTCCTGATTCCTGTTTTCGGAATCCTTTTTATTTTTTAATCCTGATAGGAGGCTTGAGCCTGATAATTTACATGGATTAG
>Ga0070728_10004099_pt1 | contig 15411 bp, 16 predicted proteins | sample tdDd471_FD_66723 | JGI IMG/M metagenome (GOLD analysis project Ga0070728, IMG submission 66723) | Marine sediment microbial communities from the Atlantic coast under amendment with organic carbon and nitrate - tdDd47.1 | ecosystem: Environmental > Aquatic > Marine > Coastal > Sediment | place...
CAGGACCATCGGAAAGGCCCCCGCGCGGGGGCCTTTTCTTTTGCGCCCTCCCCAGTCACCCCGGGCTTGACCCGAGACCTCCCGACGCGCCTCCAGAGTCCGAACGCCCCGCCCTATCCCTCCACCACCACGTCGGCCCAGACCGGCAGGTGGTCCGAGGCGATATGTGCCGGCTGCTCCAGGTGCACCCCGTGCCCGGCGACCCCCAGCCCCACGCTCAGCGCGATCCGGTCCAGCGGCCCCAGCGGGCGCAACGCCGGAAAGCTCGCCCGTGGAGGCAGGAACCGCATCGCCGGCGCCAGCCCCTCCAGCGCGCTGCGCCGGGACCATTCGTTGAAATCCCCGGCCCAGATCATCGGCATCGCCGGCAGCCGCGCGCACTCCTGCGCCAGATGCAGCACCTGCTTGCGGCGATACCGCCCGACCAACCCCAGATGCAGCCCCACCACACGCAATGGGCCAAGCGGGCTGTCAAAGGCCACCCAGACCGCGCCGCGCGGCTCCAGCCCCGGCAGATCGATATGGCCCATGTCGCGCAGGTGCAGCGCGCCGCGCCGCCAGATCACCGCATTGCCATGCCAGCCGAGCGAGCCGGCGCCGCCCAGATCGGCCACCTCCCAACCAGCCTCCTCCAGCACGAAATGCGGCAGCGCGGCCGGGCGCGGCGGCAGCCGCTTGTCGGCCTCCTGCAACACCACCACCTGTGCGCCCAGCCGCGTCAGGACCTGCAACACGCGCCGGGGCTGACGCCGCAGATCAAGCCCGACGCATTTCTGGATGTTGTAGCTGGCCAGGCGCAGCGCGGCGCTCTCGTTCATTCCGCAGGGTCCGGATACAGGGCAGATGTCTGACCCGATTGTGCCGATGTGCGGTGACGGTGCAAGCCCGGCGATTTACCTGCTCTTGACAGTTGCATGCCTTGCACATCCTTTGGGCGCATGGAGGAGAAACGCGCAATCGACCCCGCCGGCGCCGCGGCCCTGACCGGGTTCGCGCTGCTGCTGGCCTTCAACCAGGTGGTGATCAAGCTCTCCGGCGGCGGTTTCGCCCCGGTGTTCCAGGCCGGGCTGCGCTCGGCCGGGGCGATCCTCATGCTGCTGATCTGGATGCGCGCGCGCGGCCTGCCGATGACCGTCCCGCGTGCGGCGATTCCCTGGGGCATCCTGTCCGGGCTGGTCTTCGCCTTCGAGTTCACCTGCCTCTATATCTCGCTCGACCTGACCACCGTGGCCCGCGCCTCGATCATCTTCTACTCGATGCCGGTCTGGCTCGGGCTGGCGGCGCATCTCTGGCTGCCGGGCGAGCGGATCACCGGGCTGCGCGCCCTCGGCATGGCGCTGGCGATGGGCGGGGTCGCGCTGGCGCTGGCCGACCGCTCCAACGGCGCGGCCAGCCTTGCCGGCGACCTGCTGGCGCTGACCGCCGCGCTGGGCTGGGCCGGCATCATCCTGCTGATGCGCCTGACCCCGCTCAGCCGCGCCAGCCCGGTGATGCAGCTTTTCTTCCAGGTCCTTGTCTCCGCCCCGGTGCTGCTGGCCCTGGCACCGCTCTTCGGCCCTCTCACCCGCGATCTGACGGCGCTGCACATGGCCGGGCTGGCGTTCCAGACCATCTGCGTGGTCAGCCTCGGCTTCCTGCTGTGGTTTCACCTGATGTCGATCTACCGCGCCTCGGGCGTTGCCTCCTTCAGCTTTCTTTCGCCGGTCTTCGCGGTGGTGCTCGGCTGGGCGATCCTGGGCGAGCGGATCGGCCCGCCGGTCTGGATCGCGCTGGCGCTGGTGGCGGCGGGGATCGTGCTGATCAACCGGAAGTGACAAGGCGCACCGGGGCAAAGGGGGCTGTCTGCCCCCCTCTTTCCCTGCGGGAAATTCACCCCCCGAGAGTATTTTCAGCCAGAAAAAGAGATTACGTCCCGCAGAACGTGGCCTCCACCGCCTCGCCCGGCAGCGGCGGGCGGGTCAGGTCCCTGGCCTCCGGCTGATCGTCATAGGGACGCGCCAAGACCGCGTTCAGCCGATGGAACGGCGCATAATCGCCTTCGACCGCCGCCGCGATCATCTGCTCCACCCGATGGTTGCGCGGGATAAAGCCGGGGTTTGCGGCCGCGATCATCGGCCCAGCCGCGGGCAACCCGTCGCGCCGCGCGCGCCAGGCCTCTTCCCAGCCGTCATAGGCCGCCGGCTCAAGGAACTGGTCGCGCGCGCGCGCCGTCCCCAGCGCGCGAAAGCTATTGGTGAAATCCGCCTGCCCCGCCACCATCCGGCGCAGCAGATCCTCGATCAACTCCTGGTCGCCCGCCCGCGCATCGCTCAGCGCCAGCTTGGCGCGGAACAGCCGCAGCCACTCCGCCTCGATCTGGCCGGTCATGGCATGCACGATCGCGGTCGCCTCCTCCACCGCCGCCTCGCGGTCCTCCATCTGCTGGATCAGCGCGGTGGCCAACTGCGCCAGGTTCCACACCACCATTTCCGCCTGCCGGTCATAGGCATAGCGCCCATAGCGGTCGATCGAGCTGTAGACCGTCTGCGGATGGAACATGTCGATAAAGGCGCAGGGGCCATAATCGATCGTCTCGCCCGAGATCGCGCAATTGTCGGTGTTCATCACCCCGTGGATGAACCCCACGCCCATCCACTGCGCCACCAGCCGCGCCTGCGCCGCGCAGACCGCCCGCAACAGGTCCATCGGCCCCCCGGCCTGCGGGTAATGGCGCGCGATGGCATAATCCGTCAGGCGCTTCAGGCTCTCGATATCGCCGCGCGCCGCGAACACCTGGAAGGTGCCCACGCGCAGATGGCTCGCTGCTACCCGTGTCAGCACCGCGCCGGGCAAGGGGCGCTCGCGCATCACCTCTTCGCCGGTCTCCACCGCTGCCAGCGCCCGCGTGGTGGGAATGCCAAGGGCATGCATCGCCTCGCTGACCAGGTATTCGCGCAGCACCGGCCCCAGCCAGGCACGCCCGTCGCCGCCGCGCGAATAGGGCGTGCGCCCCGATCCCTTGAGCTGGATGTCCCGGCGCTTGCCATCCCCGCCCACCACCTCGCCCAGCAGCACCGCACGCCCGTCGCCAAGCTGCGGGTTGTACTGGCCGAACTGATGCCCGGAATAAAGCTGCGCCAGCGGCGCGGCCCCCTCCGGCACCAGGTTGCCGGCAAAGACCTGCGCCAGTTCCGCCACCTCGTCCGCCACGATCCCCATCAGTCGCGCCAGATCGGCGTTGAAGGCCACCAGCCGCGGCGCGCGCACCGGCTGCGGCGCCTGCGCGGTGAAAAACGCGCCCGGCAACCGGGCATAGGAGTTGTCAAAGGGGATCTGCAGGCTCATGGGTCAAAGATAACTCCTGCACACAGGAATGCCATAGCGGCCCGGGCCGCAACATGCATAATCGCGACCATGACCGAGCAGACCGCAAAGCAGATCATCGACACGCTGAACCTGCACCGCCACCCCGAGGGTGGCTGGTTCGCCGAGACCTGGCGCGCCGGCACCCCCGGCCGCGCCTCCGGCACCGCGATCTATTTCCTGCTGACCGGCGGCGAGGCGAGCCATTGGCACCGGGTCGATGCCACCGAGATCTGGCACTACCACGCCGGCGCGCCGCTGCTGCTCTCGCTCAGCGAAACCGACGCCGGCCCGGCGCAAGATCACCTGCTCACCCCCGATCTGGCAACAAGCCGCCCGCAGATCATCGTGCCCGAACAGCACTGGCAGGCTGCCCGCAGCACCGGCACCTATACGCTTGTCTCCTGCACCGTCTCGCCCGGGTTCGAATTCTCCGGCTTCACCCTCGCGCCGCCGGGTTTCGACATCCCGCGGGGCTGAGCCTACGCCCCTGCTTTTTCTGGCCGGGAAATACTCCGGGGGAGTCGCGGCCCGCCGCGACGGGGGCAGCGCCCCCTAATCCCCCGGCCGGCTCAGGATTCCGCCACCGACCAGCGCCCGCACCCCCGTCGTTCCCGGGCAAGAGGTCGCCATCCCGTAGGCCACCCGCACCGCGAGAAAGCCAAAGGCCTGCGCCTCCAGCATGTCGCCATCCAACCCTACCGCCTCGACCGGCTCCACCGGGCACTCCAGCGAGACCCGCAGCATCTCCATCAGCACCGGGTTGAGCCGCCCGCCGCCGGTCACCAGAACCCGTTCAGGCGGGCGCGGGCAATGCTCCATCCCCTGCACCACCCCGGCCGCGCTCATCGCCGTCAGCGTCGCCACAGCGTCGGCATCGTCCAACTCGCCCACCAGCCCGATCATCTCGGAAAAATCGTTCCGGTCCAGCGACTTCGGCGGTATCCGCGCGAAATAAGGCTCGGCCAGGAACAGCTCCAGCGCGCCCTCCTCGACCTTCCCGGTCGCGGCCAGCGCGCCGCCCTCGTCCATGTATCTGCCCAGCCGCGCCTGCATCAGGTCGTTGACCGGCGCATTCGCCGGCCCGGTGTCAAAGGCCAACAGCGCCCCCTCCGCCTCCGGCCCCTCGAATGACGGATCGACATAGGTCAGATTCGCCACCCCGCCGAGATTGAGAAAACACAGCGGCTCCTGCGCCCCGATCCATTTGGCGCAGGCGAAATGGAAAAACGGCGCCAGCGGCGCGCCCTCGCCGCCCATCGCCACGTCGTCACTGCGGAAATCCCAGACCACCGGCAGCCCCAGCGCCTCGGCCAAAGCCGCACCGTCGCCCACCTGAAAGGTGCCCCGCCCGCGCGGCTCATGCGCCAGCGTCTGGCCGTGAAAGCCGACCAGGTCGATCCCCTCGAACCCCGCCAGCAACTCCGCATGGGCGCCGTCCACCACGCGTCCCGCCGCCTCGGCCTCCTGTCCCGCCCACCGACCCAGTGCGGCGCGCAGCACCGCGCGCTCCGCCTCCGAATAGGCGCGATAGCCGGTCTCGCCAAAGCCCAGGATGCGCCGCCCGTCGGTCTCCACCACCGCCGCATCGACGCCATCGAGAGAGGTTCCGCTCATCGCCCCCAGCGCACGCAGCGGCGCGCCCGTCTTGCCGGCCTTATTCATGGCCTTTTCCTTTGTCTCACTGCCGCCTATACACTCCCCGCAAATCAAACCCGAGGCAAGCCATGACATACCACCCGAAATCGGACTTCATGCAGGTGATGATGACCCGCGGCTTTCTGGCCGACTGCACCGATTACCAGGGCCTCGACGAGGCGCTGAGCAGTGGCACGGCTTGCCCCGCCTACATCGGCTTCGACGCCACCGCCAAATCGCTGCACGTGGGCTCGCTGATCCAGATCATGATGCTGCGCTGGCTGCAAAAGACCGGGCACAAGCCGATCACCCTGATGGGCGGCGGCACCACCAAGGTGGGCGATCCCAGCTTTCGCGCCGATGAACGCCCGCTGCTGACCCCGGCGCAGATCGACGACAATATCGCCGGCATCGGCCAGGTCTTTGCCAAGTACATCACCTATGGCGACGGCCCCTCCGACGGGCTGATGATCAACAACGCCGAATGGCTCGACGGGTTGAACTACCTCGATTTCCTGCGCGACATCGGCCGGCATTTCTCCGTCAACCGGATGCTGTCGTTCGAGTCCGTGAAATCCCGGCTCGACCGCGAACAATCGCTGTCTTTCCTCGAATTCAACTATATGATCCTGCAGGCCTATGATTTTCTCGAGCTGAACCGCCGTTACGGCTGCATCCTGCAAATGGGCGGTTCGGACCAATGGGGCAATATCGTCAACGGCATCGACCTCACCCGCCGGGTACTGGACCACGAGATCTATGGCCTCACCTCGCCGCTCCTGACCACCTCGGACGGCAAGAAGATGGGCAAAAGCCAGGATGGCGCGGTCTGGCTCAACGCCGACATGCGCAGCCCCTACGAGTTCTGGCAGTTCTGGCGCAACACCACCGATGCCGATGTGGGCCGCTTCCTCAAGCTCTATACCGAGTTGCCGATCGACGAATGCGACCGCCTCGGCGCGCTGGAAGGCTCCGAGGTCAACGCGGCCAAGATCATCCTCGCGGGCGCGGTCACCACGCTGTGCCACGGCGCCGAGGCGGCGGCGGCGGCCGAGGCCACCGCGCGCGAGGTGTTTGAGAAGGGCGGCGTCGGCGACGACCTGCCGACGCTGGCGCTGACGCCGGCCGACCTGGCCGACGGCGGCATCTCCATCGTGCAGGTGATCGTGCGCGCGGGCCTTGCCAAATCCGGCAAGGAGGCCAAGCGCCTGATCGCCGAGAACGGCGCACGGCTCGACGACGCCCCGCTGACCGACGCCGGGATGATGCTCGACGCCGGAGCGCTGTCCGCGCCGATCAAGCTCTCGGCGGGCAAGAAACGCCACGCGCTGGTGCAGCTGACGGACTGACCCGCCGCCTCCCCGCCCCGCTCTCCCCCCCCTTGGGGGGAGAAATGGAGAGGGCGGAGCGCTGCACCGGACGAAGCCCCCCGTAGGGCGGGATTCAGCCCGCCATCCCCGTTTGCCGCCTTTCTCATCCCAATGCCGCCGCGTTCCATCCCGCGGCTACTGGATTTCCCCGCCCGCCGCCTGCTATCTGGGCGCGGACCAAGATCAAGGGAGAGGGACCCCGACATGAAACTCAGCAATACCGCGGCCGTGATCACCGGCGGCGCCTCGGGCCTGGGCGAGGCCACCGCGCGTCATTTCGCATCGCAGGGCGCACAGGTCACCCTGCTCGACCGCGACGCCGAGCGCGGCCCGAAGGTCGCCGAAGAGATCGGCGGTCACTTCATCCAGACCGACGTGACCAGCGACGACTCGGTCGCCGCCGCCATCGCCTTTGCCAAGGAAAAGATGGGCAAGATCACGGCGGCCGTGAACTGTGCTGGCATCGGCACCGTCGGCAAGACCCTGGGCCGCGAGGGGCCGCTGCCACTCTCGACTTTCCAGACCACCATCAACGTCAACCTGGTCGGCAGCTTCAACGTCGCGCGCCTCGCCGCCGCCGAGATGACACAGAACGAACCGGACGAGGATGGTGAGCGCGGCGTGATCATCAACACCGCCTCGGTCGCCGCCTTCGACGGGCAAAAGGGCCAGGTCTCCTACTCTGCCTCCAAGGGCGGCATCGTCGGCATTACCCTGCCGATGGCCCGCGACCTGGCACGCGACAACATCCGCGTCATGGCGATCGCACCGGGCATTTTCCTGACCCCGATGCTGATGGGCCTGCCCGAGGCCGCACAGGAACAGCTCGCCGCCGACGTGCCCAACCCCGCCCGCCTCGGCCGCCCCGAGGAATACGGCCGCATGGCCGGGTTCATCGTCGAGATGGGTTACCTGAACGGCGAGGTGATCCGCATCGACGGCGCCCTGCGGATGCGCTGAGCGAGACCCGGAAAACCGGGAGCGCGGCCTTTCAGGTTGCGCAGGGGCGCCGCTCCTGCCATCCCCGCCGCCTGTCATCCCCGCGAAAGCGGGCATCTCTGCACCCGGAAAAACCTATCGGGTTTCTGCGCGCCTGCGCGCACAGGACGGCCGGTTTGAACGCGACCTGCGCCAAAACGTACAAAACGGCCCGGAAACTCCCCAACCGGGGTTTCCGGGCCGTTGATCTTCACCGCAAACTGTACGAAACGCGGGCCGAACCTTACGTTTCAGAGGCCTTCTCCTCCAGCGTCAGCCACTCCTCTTCGGAGGCCGAAAGCTTCTCCTGACGCGCCGCCAGCGCCTCGCTCGCCTTCTTGAACTTCACCGGCTCGCGGGTAAAGAGCTCCGGATCGGCCAGCAACCCCTCCAGCTTTGCGATCTCGGCCTCCAGCCGCTCGATCTCGCCCGGCAGCGCCTCCAGCCGGTGTTTCTCGGTAAAGGAAAGCCCCGATTTCGGCTTCACTTCTTGATTGAACTTCGGTGCGGTCACCTTTGTTTTTAAGTTATTTTCTTTGTCTCTCTCCGGGCGCTGCGCCTGATAATCGCTCCAGCCGCCCGCATAGATCGTGGCGCGCCCGTCGCCCTCCATCGCCACCGTCGTGGCGGCCATCCGGTCAAGGAAATCGCGGTCGTGGCTGACCAGCAGCACGGTGCCGTCGTAGTCGTCCAGCAACTCCTGCAACAGGTCCAGCGTCTCCACGTCCAGGTCGTTGGTCGGCTCGTCCAGCACCAGCAGGTTCGACGGCTGCGCCATCAGTTTCGCCAGCAGCAACCGCGCCTTTTCGCCACCCGAAAGTGCCCTGACCGGGGCCCGTGCCTGGCTTTCGTCGAACAGGAATTCCTTAAGATAACCAACGACATGTTTGGGTGTTCCGCGCACCATGACCTGGTCGGCCTTGCCCGAGACACGCATCCCCGGATCGCTGGTCAGGCTCTCCCACAGGGTGGCGTCCGGATCGAGCTGCGCCCGCGCCTGATCGAACACAGCCACCTCCAGGTTAGTGCCCAGCTGCACGGTTCCGCTATCCGGCGCGACCTCTCCCAGCAGCATCATGAGCAGGGTCGTCTTGCCCGCGCCATTGGGCCCGACAAAGGCGACGCGGTCTCCACGCTGGATCTTGATCGAGAAGTCCTTCAGGATCACCTTGCCATCGTAAGCCTTTGAAATATTGGCGGCCTCGATGACTTTTCGACCGGATTTCTGCCCTGAATCCAGCGCCATTCCGGCAGCGCCCTGGCGCTTGATCTGCCCCGCGCGTTCGGCCCGCAGCGCCTGCAATGCCCGCACCCGGCCCTGGTTGCGCTTGCGCCGCGCGCTGATCCCCTCTACCGCCCAGCGGGCCTCGGACTTGATCAACCGGTTCAGCTTGTGCCGTTGGGTATCCTCTTCCTCCCAGACCGCGTCGCGCCAGGCCTCGAAGTCACCGAACCCCTTGTCCTGGCGGCGAATGATTCCCCTGTCCAGCCAAAGGGTTGCGCGCGTCAAATTACGCAGAAAGGCACGGTCGTGGCTGATCAGGACAAAGCCCGCGCGGGTCGCCTTCAACTCCTGCTCCAGCCAGCCGATCGCCTCGATATCCAGGTGGTTGGTCGGCTCGTCCAGCAGCATCAACTGGGGCGCCTCGGCCATCAGTTTCGCCAGCGCCGCCCGCCGCCGCTCACCCCCCGAGGCGGTTTCGACCGGGCGCGCGGGATCGAACTTCAACCCCTCTCCGGCCCGCTCGACCTTGTACATCTCGCCCGGCTCCAGCCCCGAGGACGCAAACTCGCCCAGCGTGGAAAACCCTGCCATATCAGGGTCTTGCTCCATGTATCCAACCGAGGATCCGGGGCCGACGATCACCTCGCCCTTGTCCGGTTCGACCAGCCCGGCCATCACCTTCATCAGGGTCGACTTCCCCGATCCGTTGCGCCCGACCAGCGCGATCCGGTCGCCGGGCTGCACCACCAGGTCGAGGCCGGAAAACACCGGCTCCCCGCCGAAGGTCAGGGAAATGCCATTGAGCTGCAAAAGAGGTATACGTGCCATGCCCGCCAGCTATCCCCGCCCGCGCGCGCCGTCAACGCCCCTGCGCCCCCGCCGCGAAAAACCCCGGCTCAGCCCGCCACGGTCCGAAGCAGTTTCTTGCGCGCCGGGGGAATCGCCCCGATCTCCAACCCGGTAAAGACGTGCAGCGTGTTCAACTGCCGGTCGACCACCGCGTGATCGCTGACCCAGCCGCCCATCATCAGGTAGGTGCGCAGGAGCGGCGGCATTCGCAGCATTGCCTTCCTGGCGTCTGGCTTGCGCCGCAGCCGCGCGGCAAAGCGGAACACATCCGGCGCCTTGACCCGCGGCAACCAGCGTTTCGGCCCCAGGTGGCGGTGTTTCAGCATCGCGAAGGCGTCGAGATATTGCTCGGTCTCGGTCCCCGCGAAGGAGGAGCAGCCGAACAGCATGGCGACGCCATTGTCATCGACAAAGCGCGTCATCGCCCCCCAGGCCACCCGCAGGATGTCCGGGTCGTGCCAATCCGGATCGATGCAGAACCGCCCCATCTCGACCATGCGTCCGTCAAAGCTCTGCAAGCCGTCCAGCTCGTAGAACTGCGCCGAATAGCTGCGCGCAAGCTCGGCCCCGTCCTCGAGCATCAACATGCGGAAACAGCACACCAGCGCGCCGCTGCGGGTCTCGTGCACGAGGATGTGCGAACATATCTCGTCGTAGGTATCCCGGTCGGGTTCCAAGGTGCGGAACGCCCGTGTGCGCAGCGCCTGGGCCGCCGCGATATCGTCGGCGGTTTCGGCCAGGAGCGCCCGGTACCGGCCCTTGGTCAACAGCGGCATGAGTCCCTCCGCAACGCTTCGGCTGGATCGTAAGTCTGCGCCGTCTAGCACACAAGATATGACATCGGCATGACGCCGGTCAGTTCTCGAGCACGTTACCCGGGTTGAACCGGCCGAGGTTGCCAAGCAGCTGCCGCAGGAAGGTCTTGTCCTCGACGCTGGAGCTGGTCACGCGGCGTTGCAGCGGGATGGTGCGGCCATCCTCGAGCCCATAACGCTCGATGCCACGCACCACGCCGCGCTGGTCGAAGGTGATCGCCACGACCTCGCGCGAGACCAGTTTCGGCGCCGCGGCGCCATAGTGGCGCATTCTCGAGGCCACGTAGTAGAACCCGCTGTCCTTCAGCACGCCGGAGGACGATGGCGGGCCGACCGCCTCGGTCACGCTGTCACGGGTATCCTTGCCGACCTGGATCGCGTCCAGCTCTTCCGGCGTGGGCACATAGCCGTGATTGCGATAGATCGCGACACAACCCGACACGGCCACCAACACCAGCGCCAGACCGGCGCCGCGCAGGATCGCTTTCAGCGGAGTGACGTATGCTTTCATGTCGGCCCCTTCGGCTTGGCTTTTCTGTGCCTGCCATCCCGCTTATATAAACTGCGCCCACGGTTCAAGATTGCGAACACCAATGATGAAAGGCGAGATCAGGGAATGAGTGATACCGACGCGCTGCGCGTGGCCGACTTGCCACAGACCGCCCCGACCCTTTTCGACCTGGCCCCCGGGGCCGAGGCGCGTGCGGCGCTGGCCGGTGACCTGGGACTGAGCGCGCTGCGCAAACTGCGCTTTGACGGACGCATCACGGCCAGCGGCAAGCGGGACTGGCTGCTCGAGGGGCACCTCGGCGCCACCGTGGTGCAGCCCTGCGTGGTAACGCTGGAGCCGGTGACGACCCGAATCGATACCAGGGTGCGCCGGCTGTTTCTTGCCAGGATGCCGGGGACCGAGACCGACGAGGCCGAAATGCCCGACGACGACAGTGTCGAGGCGCTGGGTGCCTGGATCAATCCCGCGTCGGTGATGGCCGAGGCGTTGGCGCTGGCGCTGCCGCTCTACCCGCGCAAGGAAGGCGCCGAACTGAGCGAGGCGGTGTTCACCGAACCCGGTAAGGTGCCCCTGCGTGACAAGGACACCCGGCCCTTTGCCGGGCTGGCCGGGTTGCGCGACGCCTTGAAAAAGGACAGTTGACGGGCCTTCGGGTGACGCCGGCGACCGGCGGCGGGACCGCCAGCGGAAGAATCGGTTGCATGCGGGAAAAATGCCGGTATTTTCGCCCGCTCATCCGAATTAGGGTTGGACATCGCGCAGGCTGCGGCCTAAACGCACGTCACGCCGTAACAAACGGAATCGAAACATCGCCCGCGAGACCGCTCGGGGCCCAAATCAGACAAGGGTTGAGACATGGCTGTCCAACAGAACAAAGTTTCCAAGTCGCGCCGCAATAACCGCCGGGCGCATGATGCCTTGGTTGCTGCGAACCCCAACGAATGCCCGAACTGCGGCGAGTTGAAGCGCCCGCACCACGTGTGCCCGTCCTGCGGCCACTATGACGACAAGGAAATTGTCGCCATGGCCGACGACGTCGATCTGGACGAAGACGCGGCTTGAGCCCCACCGAAACCACCCACGCATGACGGCAGAGTCCGACCAAACGAGCGACCCGTCCCGCCCTGAGGGCGCGCGAATCGTCATATCGGTCGATGCGATGGGCGGCGATGCCGGCCCCGGTGTCGTGGTTGCCGGGATGGCACAATCGGCCAAGAAGAATCCGGATCTCGGCTTCATCCTGCACGGGCCGGAAGATGCGCTGAAAAAACTGGTCGCGCGCCGCCGCATGCTTGCGGGGCGCGTGTCTTTTCGTGATGTGCCCGATGTCGTCACCATGGACGACAAGCCCAGCCACGTGATGCGCCACGGCAAGGGAACCTCGATGTGGTCGGCGCTCGAGGCGGTCCGCTCGGGCGAGGCGCACGGCGCTGTGTCCTGCGGCAACACCGGCGCGCTGATGGCGCTGAGCATGCTGTGCCTGCGCAAGCTGCCGGGCGTCAGCCGCCCGGCGATCGCAGTGCTTTGGCCGTCGCGCAACCCGCAGGGGTTCAACGTGATGCTCGACGTCGGCGCCGACGTCCGTGCCGATGCCCAGGACCTGCTGCAATACGCGCTGATGGGCGCCTCTTACGCCCGCAACGGGCTGGACCTGCCACGGCCGCGGATCGGCCTGCTCAATGTCGGCACCGAAGAACACAAGGGCCGCCCCGAACTGAAAGAGGCGCATGGGCTGATCGCGCGCTTTGCCTATGGCGCCAGCTACGATTTCGTCGGCTTCGTCGAGGGGCGCGACATCCCCGGCAACGTGGCCGACGTGATCGTCACCGACGGGTTCACCGGCAACGTGGCGATCAAGACCGGCGAAGGCACCGCCGGGATGATCGGCGAGTCGCTGCGCGAGGCGTTCCGCTATTCACCGCTGTCCTGGCTGGCCTCGATCCTGGCGATCACCTCGCTCCGGCGTCTGCAAAAGCGAATCGACCCGCGCCGGGTCAACGGCGGCGTTTTCCTGGGATTGAACGGAACGGTGGTGAAATCCCACGGCGGCGCCGATGCCACCGGGGTTTCGGCGGCGATCAAACTGGCCTTTCACCTGGCGCAATCGGGCTTTGCCGAGCGGCTGGCGGCGCGGGTTGCATCCACTGCCGCACTTGTCGAGGATGCCTCGGAGGCGGCGGAACATGCCGGCAAATCAGTACAACAAGAAGGCGGACGCGAGGCATGACGAAACGTTCTGTGGTGATCGGGGTCGGCCATTATCTGCCGGAACGGGTGGTCCCCAACTCCGAGTTTGAGGCATCTCTCGACACCTCCGACGAATGGATTCGCAGCCGGTCGGGAATCGAGCGCCGTCATTTCGCCGCCGAGGGGGAAACCACCTCGGACCTCGCCACATATGCCGCGCAGGCGGCGCTGGCCGATGCCGGGCTGGAGCCCGGGGATCTTGACGCCATCATCCTGGCCACCTCGACCGCCGATCTGACCTTTCCCTCGGCCGCGACCATGGTGCAGGCCCGGCTGGAGATGACCACCGGCTTTGCCTTCGACGTCCAGGCGGTCTGCGCCGGGTTCATCTATGCGCTGAGCAACGCCAACGCGATGATCCTGTCGGGTCAGGTCAAGCGGGTGATGGTGATCGGCGCGGAAACCTTTTCGCGCATCATGGACTGGACCGACCGGTCGACCTGCGTGCTGTTCGGCGACGGCGCCGGGGCGCTGATTCTCGAAGCTCAGGACGGCGCCGGCACCGCTGAGGACCGCGGCATTCTTGCGGTCGATCTGAACTCCGACGGGCGCTACAAGGATCTGCTTTACGTCGATGGCGGGGTGTCCACCGGCACCTCGGGCTATCTGCGGATGCAGGGCAACCAGGTGTTCCGCCACGCGGTCGAAAAGCTTGCCAAGACGGCGGAAACCGCACTGGAGCGTGCCGGCCTGACCCCTGGCGACGTGGACTGGATCGTCCCGCACCAGGCCAACATCCGCATCATCCGGGGCACCGCCAAGAAGATGGGGCTGAGCATGGACAAGGTGGTGGTCACCGTGCAGGATCACGGCAATACCTCGGCGGCCTCGATCCCGCTGGCGCTGTCGGTGGGCAAGGCGCGCGGCCAGATCAAGCAGGGCGATCTTGTCGTGACCGAGGCGATCGGCGGCGGCCTGGCCTGGGGTGCGGTGGTCCTGCGCTGGTGACACCGCGGTTTTCCACCTAAACCGCCGCTTCCAAATCATTGATATTGACAGTGAATTTGCGCTGACCCTATTCTCGGGAGAAAAACGGGGGATGGAATGGGTTCAAAAACACTGACGCGGATGGATCTGAGCGAGGCGGTTTTTCGCGAGGTCGGTCTGTCGCGCAACGAAAGCGCCCAGTTGGTCGAAAGCATGCTGGACCTGATTTCCGATGCGCTGGTCCGCGGCGAACAGGTCAAGATTTCGTCCTTTGGCACCTTCAGCGTGCGCGACAAGTCCGCCAGAATCGGCCGCAATCCGAAGACCGGGGAAGAGGTTCCGATCCAGCCGCGTCGCGTGCTGACCTTTCGACCGTCGCACCTGATGAAAGACCGCGTCGCCGACGGCAACCGGAAATAGACGGGTTCCGGGCGCATGATGAAGTCCCCCGACGCCTTTCGCACCATCAGCGAGGTTGCGGCCTGGCTCGGGGTCCAGGCGCATGTGCTGCGGTTCTGGGAGAGCAAGTTCAGCCAGGTCCGGCCGGTGAAACGGGCCGGTGGGCGCCGGTATTACCGGCCTTCGGACATGCGCCTGATCGGCGGCATCAAGACCCTGCTGCATGACGAAGGGATGACCATAAAGGGCGTCCAGAAACTGCTGCGCGAACAAGGCGTTGCACATGTCGCTGCCCTTTCTCCCCCGATGGAGGGCGAGGCGGCCGACACCATCGACGCGGCGCAGGAACCGCGTGGAACCGTTCTGGCCTTCAAGGCAAAACCGGCGCCGGATGACGACGCGGATATACAAGACGTCCCAACCGCCGCTCCGGCGGGCGCGCTGCCGTCGTTCCTGAACCGCCCGTCATCCACGGACATGCCACACGCCGCCCCGGTCCGAGCTGACAAGGCCCCCCCATCCGGGTCCGCCGGTGGGGAACCACCCGAATCCGATCTGCCCTATACGCCGGGCGTACTTGGCCACCTGGCCGGGATCACCGCGTTGAGCCGGGACAGGGCCGACCGGATCGCACCTTTGGCGCGGGCCTTGCGCGATTGGTACGACCGCACTGCCAAAGCTGGCTGGGGCTGACGAAATTTCGATGTTTCCCCCTTGCCCCCGGCCGCAGAAACGGTATGAAGGCGCTCACGTCGGGCTATGGCGCAGCCTGGTAGCGCGTCCGTCTGGGGGACGGAAGGTCGCAGGTTCGAGTCCTGCTAGCCCGACCAAATCACACCGACGTAACGAAAAAACAGGCCGCCTGCCCCCGCGCGGCGGGGTGCAGGCATGACCGGAGTTTGTCCCGACCATCAGATCCGGGCGATGATCGACACGGGCGCGATCCGCGCCGCAACGCCGGTGCTGGACGATCAGGTGCAGCCCGCCAGCCTCGACCTTCGGCTCGGCCGCGTGGCCTATCGCATCCGCGCCTCCTTTCTTGCCGGAAAGGGGCGCTCTGTCGCCGACAGGCTGGACGAGTTCGAGATGCACCGAATCGAGCTTGAAGGC
>Ga0070728_10004100_pt1 | contig 15410 bp, 7 predicted proteins | sample tdDd471_FD_66723 | JGI IMG/M metagenome (GOLD analysis project Ga0070728, IMG submission 66723) | Marine sediment microbial communities from the Atlantic coast under amendment with organic carbon and nitrate - tdDd47.1 | ecosystem: Environmental > Aquatic > Marine > Coastal > Sediment | place...
CTGTTAATACCACGCTGATTGGCACCTACGATACTCCGGCTGAAGTCCAGGGAGTGTATGTTTCCGGCACCCGGGCGTATGTTGGCGATCATACCAGCGGCCTGCTGATTCTGGATATCAGCGATCCCGCCAACCCAACCCTTATCACTGCTACGGATACGCCGGACCGCGCAGGCACCCTGGAAGCGGATGGCAGCTGGGTATACATCGCCGACACCGAGGGAGGCTTTCAAATCGTAGAAGCCGAACTTTGCAAATGTTCATACGGATATACTCTGGTCAATGGTGTCTGCCAGATCGCATCTTCACCGACCACCGCCGGAGAACTGGTAATAACAGAATTCATGGCAAAATCCTCCGCCGTTTCACGGGATCTGGGGGAATGGATCGAAATACACAACCCCGGCGATGAACTCTTTGACCTGGAAGGCTGCCTGCTTAAAGATGACGACAGCGAATCTCATTTACTGGGCGACCTTGCCATTGCCCCGGGCGACCACATCGTGCTTGCGCGTGGCATACATATGCAGGATACCCATGGCTTTATCCCGGATTATACATACAGCGATTTCATTTTGGATGATAATGGTGACGAAATATTCATCGAATGCAATGGCACAATTATTGATCATATCAGCTATAATAACACACTTGTTCATCAGGGCGTTTCCGCAAAACTGAAGCCCCAGCATTATGATGCAGTGGCGAATGACATTGCAGAAAACTGGTGCCTCGACGGTTCATCGGGCTTCGGAGAAATGGGTTTGGCAGGCTCTCCGGGGCTTCTCAACCCTGAAGGATGCAGCCGCGGCCCCGGCGATGCCTGTACCGAGGCATTCCAGTGCCTGACTGGTTTTTGCACCGATAGCGTGTGTTGTGAATTTGCTGACTGCGGCAACGGAACCTGTACCGACACCGAAGGCGTATGCACATGTGACCCGGATTGGCAGGGAGACACCTGCGACATAACCACCTGCAATGGCGTGCTGTCCACCGATCCAACGGTATGCTCGGAAAAAGGCGTCTGCATCGCACCGGACACCTGTGAATGCAACGGCAACTGGGCAGGAGCAACGTGTGACACCTGCGCAGAAGGCTGGTCTGGAGATGATTGCAATACTACATTCTGTAATGGCATAGAAAACACCGATCCCACAGTATGCTCAGGCCATGGCGAATGCACCGGACCGGACACCTGTACCTGTACGGATGCATGGGCCGGAAGCCCGGTATGTGACACCTGCGCCAGTAACTTCTGGGGTGAAAGCTGCACCGCATGCCCCGATTGCCACAACGGCACCTGTAGCGATGGTCCTGATGGCGATGGCACATGCTCGTGCACCGAAGGCTGGGAAGGTGACTTCTGTAATATTGCCATCTGCGACGACCCCTGTGTTCATGGGCAATGCACTGCTCCAAACCAGTGCACCTGCGATATCGGCTGGGATGGCCCCCTGTGCGACACCTGCGCATCTGGATGGACCGGCGATCTTTGCGACACCTGTGATGCGGGTTTCTGGGGAGCAGCCTGCGAGGCATGCCCTAATTGCAACAATGGAACCTGCAACGATGGACCGGAGGGAGACGGCAGCTGCGCCTGTTACACCGGTTGGAGCGGCGATTTCTGCGATGCAGCCATCTGTGATCCTCCCTGCCACGAGTTCGGCCAGTGCATAAACCCAAACGTATGTGAGTGCCTTGAGGGATATCTGGGCGACGGATATTCCTGCACCCCTGAGTGCCAGGGCAAGGAAGACTGGAGCGAATGCTCCGGGGGCTACTGCTTTAGCGAAGTATGCGAAGCCCTTGCAGAAAATGACACCTGCCAAACCGCTACGGACCTGATCATTGGACAGGAAGCAAACGACGATTTCGATGGATCACATGCCTACATGGATGTCCCCGACACCTGTATTGCTGATGGGCTTTCGGGTCGGGATGCCTTTTATACCGTTAGCGTAGACAGTCCGGTAACACTACAGATTACTCTTTCTCCGAAAAGCGATGTGGACGCGGCCCTTATCGTGTGGAGTGGGTGTGAAGAAGCCGACACCTGCCTGGCCGCCGCTGATGACCACAACAACGACAGCGCCGAAACACTGATATTGGAAGTGGAGGAATCTCTGATACTGCAAATCCTGCACATTTCATCCGAAGGAGATAACAACGGATTTACTCTGCTTGTGGAAGAATTTATTGAAGATGGTGATGTGGATACTGTTGAAGCAGAAATCGATGCAGAGGATGACACCGAACATGACGAAACGGTGGAAACCGAAACCACAGACGATGACACCGATACTGTTGATGGCGACACAGAACCGGACGATAATGACACCGACAGCCTCGACAGCGATGACATCACAATAGATGGAGACACTGAATCTGCAGCAGAAACCGATGTGCCGGACACCAGCAAACCCAAAGGCAGCGATGACGGCTGTGCAAACAGTCAAGCCACCCAATGGTTGTATTTGCTATTCGCTGGCCTCGCTATCATGCGTATACGCAGAAAAGGCAGAATGCAGTCTGTATAAGCTCTGGATAGCATTGCTTAGACAACAAACCCGATACACTGCAAAGCATCGGGTTTTCTTTAGGCAATGCATCTGTTGGATCAAATATCAATCAAAAAAGCGGTACCCCACACCTCGTACACTCTGAATATGTACCGGCTTTTTGCGATCCTCTTCAAAGAGCTTTCTAAGCCTGGCGATGAAAGTATCCACGGTACGGGTTTCCGGGGTTACGGTGTAGCCCCACACTTTTTCCAGAAGCTCTTCCCGTGTGACGGCTCGTTCCCGGTTGTTGATAAGATATTTCATCATGTAGCACTCGTGTGGCGTTAACCGCACCCGGCCTTTGGTCGTATCCGCCTCAAATGTTTCAAAATGAATATGGAACTGACCAAAGGAATAAGATGAAACCCGCTGGCTTTCAGTGACATACCATTGCTGACGCTCCAGCATCCGGCGAATCCGCAAAAACAATTCCGGCAGGGAAAAAGGCTTGGTCATGTAATCATCAGCACCGGCGTTCAGTCCCTCAAGCATATGCTCTTCTGTTGATCTTGCCGACAATATCAACACCGGATACTGATAATCCGCCTCCCTGACCCGGGTAAGCATTTCAAGACCGTCCATACCTGGAAGCATGAGGTCAAGAATCATCATGTCACAGGCATTGAAGCACTCCAGACCCTCCTCTGCCCGTGTGCAATGCACAACCTCGTACCCCTCAGCCTCAAGGTTGAACACCAGCCCTTTTGCAAGCGTTTCCTCGTCTTCCACCAACAGCAGTCTGGTCATATTACGCTTCCTTTTTTCCAGTCAGCGGCATGGTGATCATAATGCGGGTCCCCTGCCCTTTGCCTTTGCTTTCCGCCCATACTCTTCCCTTATGCGCCTTTATGATTTTCTTAACCATATACAGACCGATACCGGTTCCCGGATGAGAAGAAGTGCCGCGGGTAAACATCTTGAAAATACTCTTCAGCTTTCCTGGCTCAACACCGTCCCCCTTATCCTCCACACATAATATCAAACGGGATTTTTCAGCTTTCAGGGAAATGGTGATATGTGCCGCAGACGGAGAATACCGCACGGCATTTTCTGTGAGATTCCTCAATACTACATGCAATGCATCAGGATCGAGTCGCGTCTCAATATCCGGGTCGCAATCAAGAGTAACATCGGCGTGTTGTAGCAGTCTCTGATTTTCTGCCATGAATTGCTCAATGATGTCCGCCACATTTGCCTGCACAAAATGATACAGATCCTTCCCCCGCTCTATACGGGAGACATTGAGAATACCGGAAATCGTATGGGTGAGCCGATCCGATTCATCCAGCATGATCTGTAAAAATTCCTGCCGCTGTTCATCCGTCAGACGACGCATCTGCAAGGTTTCCACATACATACGGAATGACGCCAGGGGAGTAAGCAACTCATGGCTGATACCGGAAATGAAATTGACCCGCTCCGCATCAAGCAGTCGCAATTTGCTCCAGTACACAAAAATCAATGTGGAACCGACAATGACAGGAATCATCAGAATGATGCCCTGAATCAGCCACCAGGCATTGGTGTCGGCCTGTGCGCTCCAGACAATCCAGAGCACTAAAATAGCGATGGCAGCAAGCTGGCACACCACAAAAATGGTAATAATGGCGATAGCAGATCTTTTCATATGGCAAGTGTAGCGTGCCCCACAGCGCAAATCAAGAGCCCCATTCACTGACTGTAGTATTCACATTTGTTTTACAAACTCCCTGCGCAACCTTTGGTACCATACAATTGAAGCAGGGATGCTCATTGAACACTCAAAGGATCTGGATGAAAACCAGGGAGGTACCCATGAACGACATGTATAAAAAATCTGTGATGCACGGCGCAGCCTTACATGCCCGCAAAACATCTTACCGCAGCAACTCGGCTTTGATCGCACAAAGCAAACAAACTTCCGGACAATGGCTGTCTGGAAAATTGCGCATGTTCGCCGGCGGCCTGTTTATGGCCATAGCCTGTTCCGCTCATATTGTGCTACTGCTGATATTGCTGCCCTTCAGGGTCACGCGATTGAAGGCCACCGGACTGTTTGCAAACGTTGCAGGGCGCATCCTGATGTTCATATCCGGCTGCCCTGTCACTGTGAAAGGCAAGGAACATCTGGACCGCAGAAAACCAGCCATATATGTGGCAAACCATACATCGGCTCTGGATTTGCTTGTTGCCATGTGGCATATACCCGTGGGCACCAGCGGCGTGGCAAAAAAGCAAATAGCGTACATTCCCTTCTTTGGATGGTTGTATCTGCTGAGCGGACACCTTCTTATTGATCGCGGTAACAGCAAAAAAGCCATCACTGACATGAACAAGCTCGGAGAACTTGTGAAACAGCACAAGCTCTCCATATTTATCTGGCCCGAAGGCACCCGTTCCAGAGACGGCAGGCTAAAGGATTTCAAAAAGGGCTACATTCATCTGGCCCGACAAACAGGACTGCCGGTTATCCCCTTCATCATCACCGGAACATACCAAAACTGGCAACCCGAAACCCATACTCTGCGCAAATCTCCAATCACGGTGGATATTCTGCCCCCGATTGATACCAGTGAATGGAAACTGCGCGAGGTTGACAGCATCAACGCCGAGGTTCATCAGTGTTTTGAGAAGCATTTGCCCTGGGATCAACTACCGGCTGAAACAGCCTGATTATCATGAAGCCCATCTCCCTACCGGCGTACAGCGTTCATGAGGAACGGGCAAACTGCTGCACCCACGGCATTGGCTTTTTACTTGCCCTTGGTGGACTAGTGGCCTTATCGGTCTTTGCGGCTGCAAAAGCAGATATCTGGAGCACCGTCAGTGTGGTGGCATACGGTGTCTCTCTGGTGCTGCTGTATGCCACCTCCACCTCCTATCACGCCATAAAAAATCAGCGCATTAAGAAAATATTCAGGATGCTGGATCACTCCATGATTTTCCTGTTTATAGCCGGGTGTTACACCCCCCTGATGCTTGTGGCATTACATGGCACAATGGGGTTTGCCATTACCGGACTTGTATGGTGTGCAGCAGTGGCAGGAGTCGTCATCACGGTATTTTTCATGGATAAAATGAAGAACACCGCTGTTCTGCTGTATGTTGCCATGGCGCTCATCATTGTATTCGTCATGGAACCACTGGCACTGGTGCTCCCCACCTCCGGGCTGTATTGTCTTTTGGGAAGCGGAATTGCCTATCTGATTGGAGTAGCATTTTATCTGCTGGATCGCATTCCGTTTAATCATGCCATCTGGCACATATGCGTGCTGGTGGGAACGGCCTCCCATTTTGCCTGTGTATTCAGGTATGTCCTGGGATTTCAATAGCAGGGATAACACAATTGCCTTGACTTAAAAATCATAACTGGTACAGGATTGAAAAGGCATCTTTTATCTACACATCCATCACCCCAACCTCTTCAAAACCTGAAATGAGGAATGTTCATGAAACACCGTTATGTTGCATTAACTCTGTTCATTATATTCCTGGTGACACCCGGTGCAATTTTCGCTTTTGATGCCGGAGCAGTGCCTTCCACCTTCAAAGTGCTGCCCTCAAGTGAGCTGGAACACCATACCGCCATCAGCATTAATGCCGCAAAAAACGAATCTGTCGCTTTCCAGGTATGGCTTAAAAGCAACACCGGTCTGAACGATGTAAGCGTCTCTATCGGAGAACTCACATCAGAAGACGGCACCATTCCTGCCAGCACAGCCTCCGGCTACCGGGAACACTATCTTGATGTTGTTAACGACAGCCCCGGAGCGCTGACAAACCATCCCCGTGACCTCGGGCTCTACCCGGACCCCCTTATTCCTTTTAATGATCCCTACAGTGACACCCCGCGGCCGGTGGGTATGCCCTTTGACCTTGAGGCCGGGGACCTGGCCACCCTGTGGATCGAGTGGCATATTCCTGTAACCACCAATGCCGGTACCTATACCGGTCAGGTGATGATTACTGCCGGAGATGAGAGCCAGACAATAGATGTGGAGCTGTTGGTCTATGACTTTTCCCTGCCTGCGCAAAACACTGTGGTGACCAATTTCGGTTTTTCCACCAACAAAATCAAAAACTACCATGGCGGCTCCAACGGTGAGCAGGCGGGCCAGCTTCCGGTTATCGAACAGCGTTATCATCAGGCACTACGAGATCACCATATTGACCGCACCCACCTCAAAGGAGATATATCCTTTGAATTTGATGATCAGGGAGTGCTGAAACCTGTGGACTGGACCGCCTACGACGCATTTCTGGCCCCCTATCTGGACGGCAGCCTTTTTGACGACGGAATACCGGTTAACCGTTTTGATATCGGCCATTTCCGCCCCGGCAGAGGAACCGGGAGTATGACCGATGATCAGTATAAACAGGCAGCCCGGGCTCTGGCGGAACACCTGGAGGCAAAGGGATGGTGGGACAAGGCATACGTCTACAGCACCGATGAACCATGGCTCAACGGCGGAGATGAAGCCTGGGAGCAAATACGGAAGGATATTCATCTGTTGCTGGAGGCCTCGGAACTGTGGCGGGACAAGGCTCTAGTCACCAGTCCGTATCAGGAAATGGCAGAAGATTTGATAGGCATCTGGTGTCCGGTGACGCCAATGTACGAAAACTGGTTCTATATCGGCGGTGACATGGCAGGGCGGGATGACTATCCCCGCCTGAAAGCAAAAGGCAAAGAACTGTGGTTCTATGTATGCAACGCCAACCTGCCGCCTTATGCAGGCTATGATATTGACTCTTCCATTGGATTTGAACCCCGCATGGTCAAGTGGGGAACATATTACGAAGGAGCCACGGGGTTCCTTTACTGGCGGGTAAACTATTGGGTTGATGATGATCCATGGAATGTTCTTTTAAACATCGAAGAATATGGCGAGACGTTCTCCCGCAACGGTGACGGTTTTATTTTCTACCCCGGAGACCATAACGGCGAAGCCGGAACCAAGGGATCACCGGACTGGTTGTCCATCGATGGCCCCATCGTAAGCTTTAGAATGAAGCAGATCCGTGACGGTCTGGAAGACTGGGAGCTGTTTATCATGGCACAGAATTTAGGCGCGGAAGACTTTGTGCGGAGTCAGATCGAGCGGGTATACACCCGTTTTGGTGACTTCGCATGGGAGGACTGCAACTCAGAAGGTCTATATTGTCCCGAACGCCCGCCCTGGAGTCTGGATGAAAAACTGTTGCTTGATGCCCGGCACCAGATAGCGCTCAAGGTTCAGCATCTGATGAACCCCGACACGTATCCTGACCCGGAGGCTGCACCGGATGGCGATGCTGACACAGTAGACGACAGTGAGCAGGCAGAAAACATAAACGGAGCTGACCCCGCAACTGAAAGCAGTGATAGTGGCTGTGGCGCTGGTTTTAATCCACTTTTGCTGATTATTCTGCTCGCTGTAGCCAGGCGAAAGCAACGCTGAACATATCGCCTGACGGATTGGTTTCCCATGATTACACCGATCCAACCTCATGAGTGCCCATAAATAAAAAAGAGCCTTTAAACCACAACACCCGACACTCTTTGCAGTGCCGGGTGTTGTTATTGACAAGTACTGGTGGAGCTGAAGGGAGTCGAACCCTCGACCTCTAGAGTGCGATTCTAGCGCTCTCCCAACTGAGCTACAGCCCCACCGAGAGGGCGATTTTAGATACCACAGGCCGGGGCGGTTGGCAAGATTTTTCTTTAGGATTGAAACAATCTTTTTTTATTTTTTAATTGCTTCTGGAGCCATGTTTATATACACTTCTTTTTAATATTGAGTCGGTTAAATATAGAACATAAACGTCTGTACTCAAGGAGGATTCCCAGTGTCAGTCACACACGCCCGGCGATTCCTTATATTGGTCGCGATAGTAGCAGTATCGCTGTCTTTGGCCACGCCCCGGCAGGCTTCCGCAATGAGCGCCGAAAGTTACCCCCAGGGTGCTTTCTCTCTCGGCGTTGGCTTTGGCTTTACCTTTGCAAAAAAACGCTTCACCGATACCTTCGGCACGAAAACCGAATCCATATCGGATGATTACAACGTCACCATTAAAGGTGAGGATCTGGCTGCGGAATACCGCGGTGAGATCGTGGGGCGTACCGATATCAAGCTTGATGCCACTGGCTATGAATTTGATATCAAGCTTGGCTTTGGCATCACCGACCAACTGGCCTTCCTGATGATGATGCCAATCAAACATGGCCGCAACGCCGTTTCTGTGGGATTGAAAGACAGTACCCTGGTGCTTACCCGTGATTCCAAGGGTAAACCAGTGTTTATTCTGCCCAGTGAAATGGCCCCCGGCGAGCCTACCCTGGATGCCCAGGATCTGCAGGATGTTCTTACCTGCGAGGGCGGCAGCAACAACCCCATCTGCGCCTTTGGCTACGATCCTTTGGAAACCTTCGACAAGTGGGCTGTTGGCGACACCATCTGGGCGTTGCGCTATCGCTTCCACGATATTGGCTGGCTGCGTCAGGCAGTTACCCTGTGGGGCAAGATTCCCTCCCCGGATAATGACAGCATTGACAATCTGTTTGACACCTGGTTCAGCAAAGGCGACTGGGTAATCGGCCTGATGTACGGTGTTGATGTATTCCCCATCGACGAGCTGTACTTCAATCTGACAGTGGGTTATACCGTCAATCTGCCCTATCATCGCACCGAGCGTATTGCCAGCCTGGGCATGGATGAAAGCGGCAAAGTGCTTTCCAAAATTCCCATTGGCATGGACTGGCAGAAAATGGACATGAACGTGGACCCCGGTGACAGTTGGGAACTGTACTTCGGCTTCCACTGGGACATCACCAAATGGCTGGCATTCGACAATGAACAGTATTTCTACTGGGCATACAAGTTCGATTACTGGGCCAACGGACCGGTGCCTGTTGCCGATCCCAACGCAGCTGTTCCCTATATGCCGGACCTCTTCGCCATGGAACTGAACACCGATTACAGTTGTCTTGCAACTACCAACTCCATTGGCATCAACACCCTTCCCTGGGTACTCAGCGGTGATTTCCCGGTTCCCCTGCGTTTCTCGGTATTCTATAAATACAGCATTGCCGGTAAAAACGTTGAGCAGGAACACATCTTTGGCGCATCTTTGGACTTCTTTGCCACCTGGCAGTATGTTTTTGGTCTTGAAGGCGGCATCCCCGAGGAAGCCAAAGAAACACCCAAGGTACCTCTGACCGGTGAAACAGCGCCTCCCAAACCCGAGAAAATTGAAGCCGTTGTTCCCGCTGCAGAGCCTGTAGCTGTTCCGGTTGAAGAAACCACTCCGGCACCGGCCACAGAGCCCGCCGCAGAGCCTGTAGCTGAGCCCGTAGCCCAACCCGCCCCGGCGGAAGAAACTGCTCCGGCAGAAGAAACAGCCCCCGCCAAGGAAGAGGAAAAGAAAGAATCCACGGAAACCGCACCGGAAGATCCCACCCCGGCAGCAGAAACCACGGAACCGGCTCCTACGGCAGCCAACTGATCCGCTTTTTATAGTGACCTTCAAAGGCGACGGTATTGTTACCGTCGCCTTTTTTTATATGCCCACCATCCACTCTACTATGTCTCATTCAATGTTATCTTGTGTGTTCTATTAGGCCTTCTCCTCCTCGCTATACTGCACGCTCAAACCAGAGGTAACGGTTTGCTCCGCGGCACCTCTAACCCTGGGTAAAACATTCCTATGCCGTTGCCCGGCATGGGCTAAACCGTAAAGCCTGCACAACATTGCTCGACACAATGCCACATACAAAAAAAAGCACCGGGACTTGTTCCCGGTGCTTTTATGAGCATATCTATGGGAAAAGGAATCAGATAGAGGATTGTCCCCTGCGCCTGCGGATAATTACCATGCATCCCATCAAAAGCATAAGAGCCGTGGTCCATCCGTGATGGGCGTTACCGCTACAGCCGCCTTCATCCTTGCACTCGGGGCAATCGGGCTGTTCGCATATGGTTTCAGTGGCTTCCTGCTCTTCTTCCGGCTCCTCTTCCTCTACAATGTCAGCCTCTTCCTCGTCCTGATCACCGTCTACCGGAACATCCACGGCAAAACTCACCGCCTGGCTGTACATCAGCTGAGAGGTATAGGGATGCAACTGCCGTGCCTGGGCAGCATGCATGCCGCCCTCAAGATCCTCTTCGGATGTGCAGAACCATGCACCGTTGGAGTCAACGGTAACGGAACAGGCAACCACACCATCAATCAACACTTCCAGGGCTGCATCGATTTCTCCCCGCCCGCCGATTTCCGGGGTTGTATCGGTGGTGGTGCTGCCGTCTACGGGATACTGAATGGTGGGAGAGACAATACCTTCTGTCCGCACTAAAAAGCTCAGCTCTGCGGAAGCATCGGATTGGTTCCCTGCAATATCCCGGGCCGTGGCACTTATCGTATAACTGTCATCTTCAAGGGCAACGGACACGCATTCCCATGCCTGATTTTCCGGAATGGCAGTACAGAGTTCCACATCACCTGCGGAAACCACTACCAACACCGCATCATCGTCCACAGTACCGCTAATAACAGGCCGGGCAGTGGTAACCACGGCGTTCTCTTCCGGAGCCTCAATCGCGGGAGCCTCAGGAGCCACTGAGTCCAGAATCACATCAGTAAAGGCCTCACTATAATTACCGACGCGGTCAACGGCCTCCACCCACAGACGATAGCTGCCGTCAGGCAAAGTATCGCCACCAGGGGTTACCTGCATCCAGGAAAGGGTTTCCTCCAGCACTGCACTTTCGGCCAGCATGTAGCCGTTAAACGCACCCGGGCCATAGTAGCGAACCAGATCCAGGGCGGTGCGATCCACTACCTTCAATGCCACCTGTACCGCCGCTGCTCCGGTAGTCACCGGGGTCAGGGCTGCAAAAATCTCAATGGAGGGACCGGTTCGGTCAGCAATGTAAAGGCCGTCGCTAAGACCAATGTAGGTCTCCAATGCCGGTGCGCCGCCGCTGCGGGCCGCACAGAAATACTGCTGCCCCATGGAAAGGCTCAGCCCGTCAAAACGCACCGGACCAACCACTGCCGCAGGCTCTTCACCGGGCACAGTAACTGACTGCGAGGCCAGCACAACACCGGCAGCAGAACGCAGTTCCATGGTGTAATCGGATACATCAGCCAGATAATCGCAAGCGCACAGTACCACGTTACTGTTTTCCTGTTGGTCGATATCCTGCTGGTTATCTGACTCGTCAATGGGCACTTCCCGCACATTCTGAGGAACATCCCACTGTCCGGTACCGATATATTGTAGTGTTCCCCACAGGTGGCTGTGGAACAGCAATTGGGTTCCGCCATCCGTAACCAGAGGAACCATTTCCTCAACCGGACCTTCGACCTGGAACACGTCCTCCAGCTCTCCCACAGCATTTATTGTGTATACATACCCCGCAAGGTCAACAACAAGCACCCGGGGTACACCGCTATCGTCCACCATAGCGGTCATAACATGCATCAGGGGAATACCGGAGGTGGCGTCCTCAAACATCTCCCCTTCCCCGAAGCTGCGAGTCCACAGTATTTCACCGGTCTGACCGTTATAGGCCACAAGAGCACCGGTACCCGTGTACCCTGCAATGATATCCCGTGAGTCGTCCTGGTTCAGATCCGCCGCCGCGAGGGTATCGGCCCCGGGGGCCAGCAGCAGATCCAGCAGCACTGCACCATCGGTGCCGCTCAAAATTTTCAAAATTCCGTTTTGACCGTTCTGGGTTTCACTCAAAAATACAATATCGTCCAGGGTATCCGCAGAGACATCCGCCAGCATCATCTGATAGATATCTTCGGTAATGCCGTGTTCAACACTGAAAATAACGGTTCCGTCGCTGCCGCTTACCGCTGCAACGCCCTCGGCGCCGCCGATAACCATATCCTTCACCGAATCACCATTCAGATCCGAGGTCAGCAGCCATCCGTTGTAGCCGCCGATTTCCAGCACCCCGGACAGAAATTGCTGCTGCTGATCTTCCAGGGTATATCCCCCGGCCAGCAATTCGCCGGTATCAGAACCCAGCACCAGTCCCTGTACACCGGTGGTGGCATCAAGGGTAATGGCGTCGAGAATGAGAATATCCTCGAACTGCATGGTCACCCCGGAAAATGGCACATCGACTCCACCCGGAGATAAAGAGGCAACAAGGGCGCAATCATTGTCGTACAAAATACGATACATGCCCCACGTGGAGGTAGATTGCATGGTTTGCAGGGTTGTGGCATCCATTTCGTGGATATAGTTGACACCATCGGCGAGCAGCAAAGCCGGTCCTCCGGCGGCACAGGAAGTCTCCATGGCTCCCTGCAGGGTCAGGGATTCGGGACCTTCAAGCCGCCAGGTTGTCAGCATGGTATCATCGGCTGCATTCAGTATGCCCGAGGCGCCATCACTTTGGAAAAGGGCCAAGCCCAGGTGATCCCCGGCCTTGTAAAGATTCAGCGGAATAAGCAAACCACCGGGAGCAGTATGCTCCCACAGAAGCGATACCCCATCGGCATCTGCCTCAATCGCAGCCCACCGGGCACCCACCGGTGCATTATCCTGAGGTTCCAAAACTGCAAGACGGTGCCGGGCGAAGTCGCCGTCAGGCCACCAGGTAAATACGCCATCATTTTGCGATACCGCACCGGGCTGGGGCTCAAAGTGAAGAATATTCAGTGCTGTGCCCAGTACCGTGCCCGACTGCCAGGTAGAACCATTCCAGGACAGCGGCTTAATCGTGTAGTAATCAGGCAGCGTATCTTCGGTTGCAGGCCCGTCAGTCACCAGAATAAATGAGCCGGACTCGTCAGAGACAATATCCACCACTGCAAAATCGAGCAAAGAAGCTTTCACAGCTCCGGTGGATGCGTCAAACACCAGGGTTGCCCAACGCTGCGGAGCATTGACGCCATCATGATCTTCGGTTACGCCATCGGCATCGGTTTCGCCATCAGTATCGTTGTAGACTGTCACGATAAGCTCTATGCTGCCGTCACCATCAAGGTCCACGATATGCGGTCCCCGCACCAGTACCGGAGCATCACCGGAGCTCTGGAAATCCAGAAACCACAGCGGCGATCCGTCAACCAGATTAAATGCGCCCATCCAGGTATCACGCACAACCGCCATATGGGGTAATTCTTCGGGCTGTTGAAAAATGTGGCGATTCATGGTGCCGCCATCAGCGGCAAGCATCTCGTTCGCATTCCAGCGCCGATCCTCTTCCCCGGTAACACCACTAAGAACAGATACTCTTCCGTCTCCTAAAAATGCCAGCACTTCCTGCTCTTCATCGTTATCAGTATTGGCGATAAGCAGAGAAATATTCTGCACACGACCGCTGGTGTATCCAGCTACCCATACCCCAGGGGTTTGACCACGGCTGATGTCCTGACCGATAGTAATCCCATAAATGTAGTCCCGTGGGCCAGTGTGCCAGCGGAACACGATATCGCTAACGCCATAGCCGCTATCAATAGTGCCGCCATCCAGATCAGCAAATACGAACCAGGAGCGGGAAAGATTCTCATCCGGGGTTGCCAGTTCGTCACTGGTCCACAGAATATGTCCGTCCCGGGCGTCCAGCAGCAGCAGGTAGTAATCGGGTTCACTCAATAAAACCACAATCAGGCCCGGGGTCATCTCAGTTGCATGAATCCCACCCACAAGCATTTCAATGCCCGGCAGCTCCGTGTACCACAAAGGCGCATGATCCATACGGGACGCCTGTAATCCTTCACGATCTGCCAGCAGCACCATAGCGCCGGTTTCGGTTCCCGTGTCTACCATGAGTTCCATACCCGCCTTCAGGTCGTGACCAACGGCAGATTGCTGAAGCAGCGCCGGGGGCGTTACGCTGAGGGTGCCGGGCACCACTGCATCATTCCGCGCCGGATCGCCCATTGTACCCAGCCAGGCAAAACCTGTCAGCACAGCGGCGGCAGTACAGACCATCAGCAAAAAGATAGCATTCCGTTGTATGCGCATAATTTCCTGTCTTTCCCTGAGTCAACAATTTTGTCCGGTTCTATCTTTGCAGAATAAAATATGATTGGCCGTTGGTCAATATCCCGGGCCAATTCCTTTTAATAATGATGCTATTGGTCCTGGTTTCATCCCCCTGCTCTTGCAACCGATCTTGCCCTAATCCCAACTAAAATATTTTTGAATATTGCCCCTTCAACATAAAAACACCCCCGGAGAAGAGCTTCTCCGGGGGCGCAGTGTCCAGATTTCGGACAACTTTATTCCGATGTTCTAAACATTATCCGCAGTCACAGGAAGGACAACCGTTTTTATCCAGCTGGTAATCCTCGCAACGACCGGGACAGGTTACGGTTTTGCAACGCTGTTCAGCACCCTCAAGCGAAGGCGTTTCAAGGCATTCGCAGACAGGGCAGCCGTTTTCATCGTTGGCATAGCCGCCGGGGCAACCGATGGCGCAGGACGAATCAAAAGCATCGATGTCGCAGGCAACCCGTTGCATTGGCTGTGCCCGTTGCACAGCGCATTCGCAGGTGACGCAGCCGCTTGCGTCCAGCTGATAATCCTCACAGCGTGTGGGACATGTCCGGGTTTCGCAACGCTGTTGTTCAGCAGCAACAGCAGGCATTTCCAGACACCGGCACTGGGGGCAGCCGTTTTCATCGTTTGCATAGCCGTCGGGGCAGCCGATGTCGCAGCTTTCCCGGAATCCCTCAATATCGCAGGCAACCTGACGACCAAAGTCAAAGGCCATCACCGCTGTGTCAGCACATTCACAGGAGGGGCAGCCTTTTTCGTCCATGACATAATCTTCGCAGCGTTTGGGACAGGTCAGCGTTTCGCAGCGCTGTTGTTCAGCATCAACAGCGGGGATCTGCAAACATTCGCACACCGGGCAACCG
>Ga0070728_10004102_pt1 | contig 15403 bp, 12 predicted proteins | sample tdDd471_FD_66723 | JGI IMG/M metagenome (GOLD analysis project Ga0070728, IMG submission 66723) | Marine sediment microbial communities from the Atlantic coast under amendment with organic carbon and nitrate - tdDd47.1 | ecosystem: Environmental > Aquatic > Marine > Coastal > Sediment | place...
GCATTTGCGTGCCATCAAGTATGTTTTTATTTTTAGTCATTATTACATCTTATTCCTAAATTCCCAGCGTAAAGATATAAATTAATACCTCATCAAGGAATTATTGATATCATTTGTATAATCGTCCAAAAAACAGCCCATGGTGCAGGTACAATTCCTTTCAAATATTAAAAATACTACTTTTCTACTACTTTATGGAGTTGTGCCTGCTATTTCACCAAAGTAATTTTGCTACAGAATTAATAAAATGCAATAATGTAGTATGTCAATGCCAAATTACAAATTTAATATTCAAGCAATTAAATATAAAAAAGCATGAAAACAAGAATTTTACTTTCAATTGCAGCGATCGGAATGGTACTGGGGATTTCTGCTCAAAAGCCATCAATGACCTTAACCTTCACCGCCGAAAACAACGGCCAGCATGTACCGCTCACCAGTGTCCTCATCGAGAACCTGACCCAGGGCGGAGACACCACACTTTATGCATCTGATACCGTGCTGGTGCTGGATTATATTACCGGCATAGAAGAGGTCAGCGCCTTTGGTGATAACGGTTTTTTACTTTCTCAAAACTACCCCAACCCAATGGAGGGCAAAACTAAAGTAATCCTTTATTTGCCTGAAAAAGAAGATATTCTGATCACCATCAGTGACATTATCGGAAGGGGGTTGATCAATAAAGAATATCACCTGGAACGGGGCAGCCATTCCTTCACCTTTTATCCCGGCAGAGAAAGTCTCTATTTTTTAACTGTACAGGCAGATCATCAAAGCAGGACAGTAAAAATGTTCAATTCTCCATCCTATTCTTATAGTTCAGGTATTGTAAGTCTGGAATACACCGGACAGCACACCGATAATGGAGACTATAAATGGGGAAATAAAATGAATAATTTTGTGTTTAGCCTGGGTGACCAGCTTAAGTATACTTCATTTACAGACCTGGGTGAACGTATTATTATCGATTCTCCTGCTGAAAGCAAAGCCTATTACTTTCATTATGCCGGCGAACCATGTCCGGGTACTCCAACAGTAACTGATATTGACGGTAATATTTACAACACAGTGCAGATAGGCAGCCAGTGCTGGATGAAAGAAAACCTTAAAACGACCACATACAGTGATGCTACACCCATTCCCAATGTTACAGATCCAACTGAATGGATTGGTCTCAATTCAGGTGCATATGTCTGGTATGATAACGATATTTCATGGAAAGACGAATACGGGGCATTGTATAATTGGTTTGCAACGGTTGATCCCAAAGGTCTTTGCCCAACGGGATGGCATGTTCCCTCAAATGACGAATGGACCGAATTGACAAATTATATTGGTGGAGCAGTTCAACCTTACGGAAACGAGCTTAAATCCTGCAGGCAGGTAAACTCACCCTTGGGTGGAGGTTGCAATACAAGCGATCATCCCCGTTGGGATGAAGACATTACACACTATGGCACCAACGATTACGGCTTTTCAGCCCTTCCGGGTGGTGCACGTGACGGCGCCCTTGGTAACTTCTACGACCTTGGAAACTACGGCGTCTGGTGGTCTACTACGGAATTCTCATTCCTTTGCTGGGCTCGCGCCCTTTCTCACGACGCCGGATTCGTGGACGAACTCTACGAAGGTAAGCCAGAGGGCCATTCGGTGCGTTGCATCCAGGATTAGGACAATTTGAGCATTTTCTATTTTAAAAAATAGGGATATGGGGTGAACCTTATTTGAAATGATTAACTAAACAGAACTTGAAAGAAGTCAGACGATGCAACTATGATGGGTAACAGCATGTCATGGCACATAGCAGCATATGGGTGGTAATTGAGACCAAGAATTGCAAAACTGATAATAATATAAATCAAAGTAAAGAATCTGGAGGCTGCTACGTGTCATATTTACAAAACGTTTTTTCTTATTAATGATTGATACACTTAAAGAGTAATAAATGCAATTATGAACCATTAAAACTTTTCAACATGAAAAAACTTTTATTATTTATTGTTTTTGTGCTTTCAGCCTCAACATATTATCAAATTCAAGCACAAGTTGAACTTATTTACGATAATAATACCCACACCGGTTGGCAGGAATATATCCCTGAATCTGAATATGCTTATGCTGTACGCATGTCACCAGCCGAACCTTGTGAAGTGATCACCTTAAAATACTATCTCAAAAAAGAAGGTCTTGCTGAAGGAGGATTTATTGCCTTTATGTATGAATGGGAAGGTTCACAGCCAGCTAATGAAGCTGTTTTTGAACAAGTTTCAGCTGTCATTATAGAGACATGGAAGGAAATTCCGGCAGGCAACATTCCCTTTGAAGGTGATTTTGTAGTAAGTATCAGTCCAAACGATCCATCCTGTTATCTTGCATATGATGAGGATCTGAATACTGGTCGCAATTGGACACTTGATATAACCAATTCTGCCTGGAGTGAGGTAACGGAACATTCTTACCTGATCAGGGCAATTGTTTTATACACAAATGGTGAGATTGAAGAATTGGCAGGGATTCCAATCAATGTTTACCCGAATCCGGCAACGGATGTGTTGAATATTGAAACAGACATGGATATTGAAAGTGTAACTATATTGAATACAACTGGTCAGATTGTCTTTCAAGATCAGGTTAATCAAAATGGTACCAGTATCGATCTCAGCAACCTTCAGAAAGGTATTTATTTCGTTCGAATGGAATCCGAAGGTGAGTTATTAAGTACTAAAAAAATCATGGTTAATTAAACCATTTTTTTCATAATGTTAGTAAATTTGATTGGAACAGCGCGGCTAATGTTTTAGCTAGGATTATCTTTTTAAATATATAACTATCCGATGCAGAATCAGAATTTTCAAAATAAAATTATGATTAAACACCTTCATAGTACTATTCAAGACTATGTTAAAAAAATATTTTTTAACCAACACAACGAATTATTCTTATGAGAAGGACAAACATTCTATTTATTATCGCGATAATGCTGACAATAATACCTTTGTCAGACTTATTCGGACAGGCACAAAAACCCACCAGGGTGACCAAACCTGCCTATTTTGATATAACAGAACCTTTAAGAGACATTGCTCCTGTTGAACCTGGTATACGGGACAGATCATGGAAGGATGATGTCGTAGGAAACAAACTGAATGCTGATGAATACCTGGGCCGTAAAAACGACTACACCGGGCCAGATCCTTTGTTACAAAAGAGCAGTTCAGGTAATAAGGTTTCCGAACCTGTTATCCTGCAAAACTTTGATGGTGGAGAAAACCTTAGTGGAATAGCTCCTCCCGATACCGATGGCGATGTGGGCCCAGATCATTATTTCCAGATGATTAATCTTCAGTTCAATATTTTCGATAAAGAGGGGAACTTGCTTTATGGACCCGCAGACAACAGCACCCTATGGGATGGATTTATTGGTCCCTGGACAGGCACGAACGATGGTGACCCCATTGTACTTTACGACGAGCATGCCGATCGTTGGCTGGCCAGCCAGTTTGCCCTTCCCGATGACAATGGTCCATGGTATGAACTGATAGCCATTTCAGCAACGGGTGACCCACTGGGTGAATGGTATCGTTACGCTTACGAGTTTGACAGGATGCCCGATTATCCAAAATTTGGCATATGGCCCGACGGTTATTATTTTACGATTAACCAGTTTGAGCCCTTCGATGGTGCAGGAGTTTGTGTGGTTAACAGGGATGCAATGCTTGATGGGGATCCGGATGCTGAACTAATTTTCTGGGACCTGATCAATATTTATTTTGGGCTACTTCCATCGGATGCTGATGGAGAATTGATGCCACCTGTAGGATCTCCGGGTATCATGCTCAGTTTTGATTATGGCAATCTTTTAAGATGGGAGGCTACTGTTGACTGGGAAAATACGGGAAATTCCGAACTGGAAAAAATGGATGAGATTCCACTGGCTTCATTTTCAACTTCAAACCTTAGTATCAAACAGCCAGGTACGGCCTGGACCCTTGATGCCCTATCGGATAGACTTATGTACCGGCTTCAATACCGAAATTTTGGGGATTACGAAGTGATGTTGACAAACCATACTGTAAACAGGGGATTTAATAAGGCCGGCATCCGGTGGTATGAATTACGCTCAGTTGAGGGTGGCCCTTGGGAAATATACCAACATGGAACTTACGGCCCAGATGGTGATGAAAACCGTTGGCTGGCAAGCATTGCCATGAACCAGAATGGTGACATCGCTCTCGGCTATTCAGTTTCTGGAGTAAATACCTATCCATCTATCAGGATCGCAGGTCAATCCGCTGGAGCCCCAGGAGGTCCTGGTGTGCTGGATATACCCGAGACTGTTATTTATGATGGGCAAAATTCTCAAATAGGTGTTGCCAGATGGGGTGATTATTGTATGATGTCAATTGATCCGGTCGACGACAATACATTCTGGTTTACAACAGAATACACCAGTGGATTCTGGTCGTGGAAAACCCGGATTGCCTCATTTAGTTTTACCGGTTTTCCATCAGCAAATTTCACAGCAAACGAAACGATCCTCCCTGTGGGTGGAAGCACTGATTTTTCTGATCTTTCAGGAGGTAATCCGGATTCGTGGCAATGGACTTTTTCAGGTGGGGATCCGGGAACTTCAACAGTTCAAAACCCGGAGAATATTACTTATGATACAGAAGGTACTTTCGATGTGCAACTTATTGTCACCAATGAAGAAGGTAGCGATACACTTATTAAAGAAGACTTTATAACAGTCACCAACATCCTTCCAGATGTCAATTTTTTTACTTTTAATGATCTCGTTTGCCTGGGTGATGAGATGAAATTTATTGATCTGACCCAGTATGCACCCATCCATTGGTTGTGGGAGTTTGATCCCGCTACAGTTACATTTGTCAACGGAACCGATGAAACAAGCCAGCATCCGGAAGTTACCTTCGATGAAGGATCATATTATGATGTGACACTCACTGCATGGAATCTGAATGGGCAGTCCTCAGAGATAAAAGAAGATTATATAGCAGCAGGTGGGCTCCTGCCACCCTTCGAAGAAACATTTGAAAATGGCATAGGGAATTCCAACTGGACAATAGATAATCCGAATTATTCTACATGGCAATTGTATGAAACAGGAGGCACAAGCCCTGGGACAACATCGGCCGGAATTGTATTAACCAATAATTTCAGTTTGGGTGAAAGGGATCGGTTGATCTCTCCACCACTTAACCTGACTGGATTCAACAATGCAGTCCTGGAATTTACTCATGCATATGTCAGGATACAGCAACAATTAACGGATTCATTAATTGTTTACATCTCATCAGATTGCAGCGACAATTGGGAAAGAATATATGCAGATGGAGAAGATGGGAGTGGAAATTTTGCCACACATGAACCCATTGCTGATTTCTTGCCGGCAACTTCTGACGACTGGTGTTTGTCAGGGTGGGGAGCAGATTGTAATATCATTGATGTATCTGATTATTCAGGAGAATCCGGCGTACGCATCGCATTTGAAAGTTATGCCGCCACTGGACACATGATGTTTATCGATAATGTTACTATTAATGGAACTACGGGGCAAGATGAAAATTTGAGCAAGACAGAAGAATTTTCTATTTTTCCTAATCCTACTAATGGTACTTTTACAGTTATCATTCCACAAGACCAGGGATACAACGATATGAAGATTTTAAATAATCTTGGCCAAATTGTGTATACTTTGCAACTGGATGAATCCAAAAGGGCTATACAAGTTAATCCGGACGATGATTGGGAGACAGGAATTTACATTCTTAAGGCAACGGGTGCAGGAAAAACTTCAACCAAAAAAGTTATTCTTCTCTAATTTGATGTTGATAAAACTTAAATCAGCAAATCGAACTGAGTCATTTACAAAAAGGAATCTACTTTATCAGAATGGATGCTAAAAACAAAACAACCACAAAATGGATTCTGGTAAAGTAGATTTTTTCATAATGTGAATAGGAAAATTCGGATTAGAATCCGGGCTTTTCTTTGGTTGGTCTTAAAATTTTAATTATGGGAATTTAAAATGCTAAACTTACCCAAATCGAGATTTTATGCCGCGCATGCAATTAAGATAATTACTGAAAAATAAGATAAAAGTATCCCTTTTTTTGATGAAAGAATAGTGTGTTTAGTCTTCAGACCCTGGCATAAACAACCTATTGTATACCATTTTAAAAAAAGAACTGTATGCAAAAAGTAACGATCATAATTTTTTTAGTTTTTTTCGGAATTTCCACAAAAGCCCAACCTAATCTCGATTCACTTCATTCAGTTTGGCAAGACGAGGCACAATCAGATTCAATAAGAGTTGAAGCATATTATGACTTCATATGGAAAGGTTTTATTTTTTCTCAGCCAGATACAGCATTTATCCTGGCAGATGAATTACTTGCATACGGACTTGATAAGAACTATCTAAATGCCCAGGCATTGGCTTATAACATCCAAGGTGTTTCTATGGCTCTTAGAGGTAATAATCCCAAAGCTCTGGACTATTTCACCCTTAAATTAATAATCCAGGAACAAATTGGAGATCAAAGTGGAATGGCTGGTTCCCTTCAAAACATCGGGAATATTTACAAAATCCAGGGCGATTATCCTAAAGCCCTGGACTATTACACTCAATGCTTAAAAATCCAGGAACAAATCGGGAATCAAAAAGGAATTGCTGATTGCCTCCAAAACCTGGGGATCAATTACTTTAATCAAGCTGATTATCACAAAGCCCTGGGGCATTTCACCAGAAGCTTAAGAATTCAAAAACAAATTGGAGATCAAAGAGGAATTGCTACTTCCTTCCAAAACATGGGAAGTATTTATCAACGCCAGGGCGATTATCCCAAAGCCCTGGACTATTTCATTAATAGCTTAAAAATTAAAGAACAACTTAACGATCAAATAGGGATTTCCGGTTGCCTGCAAAATATTGGAATTATTTACAAAACTCAAGGGGATTTTCCTCAGGCTCTGGATTACCTCACCCGGAGCTTAAAAATTCAAGAAGAAATTGGGGATCAGGAGGGAACTGCCCACTCCAATCTTGGCATAGGGATAGTTTACCGAAACCTTGGCGATTATCCCAAAGCCCTGCATTACTATACCATAAGTTTAAAAATTCAGGAAAAAATTGGTAATCAAGGAGGAATTGCTGATTGCCTCCATAGCATTGGGGATAATTACTTTGATCAAGGCGATTATTCACAAGCACTGGACTACTACACCAAAAGCTTAAAACTTCAAGATCAAATTGGTGATCAATTAGGAGTTGCATCTGCCCTAAGTAATATTGGTGGTATATATCAAGTTCAAGGCAATAATTCCAAAGCATTGAATTATTGCCAAAACAGTTATGATCTTGCCAAGACTATTGGATCATTACAAACGCAGAAAAGCAGCTGTACATGCTTGTATGACACCTACAAAGCCATGGGCATCTACAATAAGGCTTTAGAATACCATGAACTACTGAATGTTATTGAGGATTCATTGCTTACAGTAGAAACCGCTAAAAAGCTCCAACAAATTGAGTTTCAAAAACAGGTGTTTGCTGATAGTCTTGCCGGAGTTGAACAAGCCCGACTGATCCAGGAGAAACATGATCAGGAAGTCCGTCAAAAGAATCAAACACGAAACATTTTCATTGTAATTTCAATTCTAATATTGTTTTTGGCTGCCGGGGTATATAACCGCCTTCGTTTTGTACGAAAATCTAATGCCATTATTGAAAAAGAAAAGGAACGATCAGAAAACCTGCTTCTCAACATTCTGCCTGCCGAAATTGCCGAAGAACTTAAGGAAAAAGGCCGGGCAGATGCCAGAGATTTTGACTTGGTTTCTATTCTCTTTTCAGATTTTAAGGATTTCACAGAACAGAGCGCCAAGCTCAGTGCTGCCGATTTGGTAACTGAAATTAATCACTGTTTTGAAGCCTTTGATGGGATAATGGAAAAGCACGATATTGAAAAAATCAAAACCATTGGTGATGCTTATATGGCTGCCGGCGGGCTCCCGGTCCCAAAAGAGGATTCTGTAAAGAACACGATCCTGGCAGCTCTGGAAATGCAGGCTTTTATTTCAAATCGAAAGGCGGAAATGGATGGTAGAAATCTACCTACTTTTGAAATGCGAGTGGGTATTCATACCGGTCCAGTAGTAGCCGGTATTGTTGGTGTAAAGAAATTTCAATATGATATTTGGGGAGACACAGTGAACACTGCCAGTCGAATGGAAAGCAATGGAGATGTTAGGAAAGTCAATATTGGTCAAACCACATATGAATTAATCAAGGGTGACCCTCAATTTAGCTTTGAATCACGTGGCAAAATTGATGTGAAGGGAAAGGGTGAAGTTGAAATGTGGTTTGTAAGTATGAAAACAGAAAATGAATAAAAAACGGCATACAAAAATCCGGTTATAGATGTGATTAATATTGAAGCAGATATGGACATTGAGCAGGTTACTATTTTAAATACACATGGACACCAAAGAAAAGACAATCACTAAAAAGATTGTTGTTAAGTAAATGGTTTGGTTAGTAGTAGATTTTTTCATTAAGCCTCATTTCTTCGAAGTGGGGCTTTTATTTTTTTGCAGCATAAAAAGATAATATAATAATGAACGTTGATAATAAAAGCTTTTTCATGATGAAAAATTTTAATGTTCCAAAATGATACTTTAAATTGTTTGGGTTCCATAACTGGACAATTAATGAACCTGGTAATCATATATTAGAAAAACAAATTTACATTCATGAATAGGGCGAACACAACACCAGAAAGTAGTAGAAAAGTGGTATATCATTCATTTTAATTCTGCATATGGTATGTATGACGAAGCTTCAAAAAACAATATTCTTTCACTTGATTTAATAAAAAAACGTCCAACATGTAGCCTTCCCTAAAGAGAAATTTGATGAGATTGAACATTTAAAGACATTCCAGCGCTCTTACAAGATAATTTGCTGAGAATAAGAATATTTTAGTTTGTCAATTTGATCAAAAAAAGCTCCATTCCGGGGTATTTAAACTCAATACTAAAATAATTTTTACATATTCCCCGCATCCGCAAAAGAGTAATAATCCTCAGAAGTAAGGAACAGGTGGTCGGGGAAAGACATATCCAGGAGCACACCGGCGGATTTAAGTTTCCTTGTAAGTTTTTCATCCACTACAGATGGGTTTAATTACCAAGGACAGAAGACAGGAAAAGGGATGGATCGTTCCAATCTATCCTTAATGAACTGATCATTCTGCAAAGCGATTCCGTCATGTGCTGGCCTGCACAAAATGTAAGCACAATTGGCTTGTGGACAAAAGCTGATGCAGTAACCTGGTTTGATGATTTGGTAGTGTAGGTCGAATAATTTGGGAACTTACACTTCCCCCTGATACCTCTTAAAATTCTCCGCCTGCTCAAATTTTTCTTTGGTGAATTTTATTTCACCAGCTTGGTTAATTCAAAAAACGATTGTGCGATTAAACCCTCGTCGGGGATTGGCGAATAGGACAATGCAGATAGTTCAAGTTTATAAGTACTTTTTAGTTTTTCCCATATTCCATCAAAATCGATGAGCAATGGAGATTCAGCAAAAGGCTTCACTTCCCACCCTGTCGGATCGTTAAATATTACCTTGTCGTGAGCCAATACCTCATCGAATTTCCTTTTGAAACCAGCTGATTGAATATATTTTGCACATTCAACATCATTTACCAAGAAGTACAGGTCATAAAAATGCCTGATTTTTTTTGAGATGCTCTCCACCGTATTTACATCAAAAGAAAACCGAATTAGTGAAACCAATTTCTCTACAAGTGTTTGCTCCTTGTTTAATACATTAATTATGAATGGCTGTAAATCGTATTGCTCAACATAAGCAGTATTTCCGGTTTGCATTAAAAAGTCATACAACATACTTTTTATGGATAGCTTCTGAAAAGGAAAGGGGTTGGCAAAGGAGTTTACCTCGACAATTAATTTGTTGTTTTTGTTTTTCGCATCGGTGCTCGCATACTCAAAAACTGATTTTCGAAACCTTGAGCCTTTACTTGTTATGCCATCTACCACGAGCTCATCCAGGGTTTTTGTTACATCTTTCTCAACCGTTCGAATGATGGTTTTAATTTCGTTGCCAGACTTATTGCCAACATTGATGATGGCCAGGTCAACATCTTCCGAGTATTTATCACAACTCGTGATAATTTTTCTTATCACAAGTAAAAGATTATCCAAAGTTGCTCTCCCAATATGCTAGATTATTAGAGCATTACGGTGTCTACTTTGTAAAACAACTCTGGATAATCTTTAATAGCCTATTTGCCGAGATTCTTCAGCCACTCCCTTAGCTTGGAATCTTTTTCCCACGAGCTTTTTTCTTCTATGACAGGCAGGACATCGACATAAGCTGCTTCTAGTGCTTGCCGTTTTTGTTTTGAGTCTGCACGTGCATATATTTCTGTTGTTTGGATAGATACGTGTCCAAGGATATCCCGGATATAGATCAGGTTGACTCCGGCCTGAAGAAGGTGCATGGCCTTACTATGGCGCAGACAATGAGGGCTGATTTTTTCTGGTATGAGTTCTGGATTTGCAACACGTGCATTGGCTACATATCTTGAGAGGATGTAAGTCACACCGGCATTTGTCAGCTTTCTACCCCGATTATTGGCAAAAAGAGGTTTTTGATTTGCTGCCAGCCTATCCAAACCGTTCTCTTCCATGTACTCTTTCAGTATTTTTACCTGTTGCTCCCGTAACGGGACGAGCCTCTTTTTCTTTCCTTTGCCGTACAGTGTGACATAATACGGCTTCATCAGATGCAAATCCACAGGAGTCAGGTCTATTAATTCCTGCACCCTGGCTCCGCTGTCATATAGCAAAGCAATCATAGCAAGATCTCTACGCCCGTTTTTTGTTATTCTGGATATTTGTGAAAGAAGCAGCTTAATGCCTTCTATGGAAAGATAGACCACATTTCGTTTTTCCGTCTTTTTGATTCTGATGGACAGTATCTCCTGCCATTGTTCCAAATGTATCACATCTTCATATTGCATATATCTGCTGAAGGAGTGAATGGCAGCTAACCTCTGGTTATGCGTCGAATCTTTACTAAGTTTCTCACTCTGCAACCAATTTAAGAAGTCCAATACTGTTTTACGCTTCAAATGTTCCACTGATATGTTCTCAGCTTTGATATGCTTTATTCCATTCATATAATTCAGGAATAACACGAAAGTGTTACTGTATGACCTTATCGTATTGTGGCTTGCTCCGCGTTCACAAGCCAGATATTCGGTAAAAAACGATGTCAGGTATTTTGCGAAGTCATTATTTTTCATTGGTTCTTATTATTTTGGATATTGAAGGAAAAATGTATGAAGATATGGATTGCTCCATCTTTATGATATCGGGAAACATTTCCTGGGTCAACCTTACATAACGCTCTGTCCCAATCAAGGTCTTGTGACCGAGGAATATGGAGAGTACTGGCAACACACAATATATGTCTGCACCGGCTTTTACCTGGCCCATGAGAGAATGAACGGCACAGGTATGTCGTAAATCGTGTGTCCGAGGGCCATGATTTCTACCCAAATGTGGTATTCCACATTGCTTCAAAACTTTTTTAAACCAGTTGTAGACATTGCTTTTTGTAAGGGGGAATCCTGATGGTGATATGAAGAAAAAGGATCCATTGTTAGACACATTCGACAATGGAAGCCGGCTCCGGTATTCAATATACTGTAGCAAAACCTGTCTCAAGGATGTGTTGAGTGGTATCAGACGTTGTTGTTGGTTCTTTGTTTTCCTGATCAGTATTGTGTTATTGTTGAGATTCACGTCACCGTTTTTTAGGGACACAGCTTCGCCGACCCGCATACCTGTGCCATACAGCAACCGCAGTATGGCCGGTATGGGGAACATTTTGCTGCTCATGTTTCTATATTTCATTGCAAGGGCATCACTGGCGGAAAAAATCTCTTGTATTTGCTTATGGGTGAACACATAAGGGATGTAGGTGTCAAAGTTTCTTTTGGGGAGCCGGGGAACGTAGCAAGGATACCCAATATGACACATATACCTGGCAAATTGTGATATGATTGACCACTTATCGTATAGGGTTCTTTCGGATTCATTAACCCTGCCGCTTCTCCATTGGCTAATCATGGCCTTTGTCAAGACAGGCTCTTTAATGTTTTCCCTGATGAAAAACAGATCAAATTCTTTGAAAATGTACTCTATCTTCGCGGTTCTAAAGCCCATGGTCTTTTTTAGTTTCAGAAAGCTCTGCATAAATGGAGTAAACACACTGTTGAATGTATAGTTAATCATAGAATACACCTCCTTTCTGTTCGTAGAAGTTGGGGTTTACAATTGGAACTTCGAGGGTGCATTTCATAAGGTTTTCTGTATCTATCCTTAAATATTCCATTGTTGTCTGTGTACTTTCATGACCCAATGCACTGGATATTATTGGGATTGATATTCCGTTTTTAAGAAGGTTGCTGGCCAGCGAATGACGCATTGAGTGAGGTCCGAACCTTCGTTTTGATATATCCACCCCGGAACCTTGCATTATTCGGGATATTACACCGTTTAGACCCATCCTGTTCATTGGACGGTACGGTGCACATGCCGTAAGGAATATATTCGTTAGGGCAGATACTGGTCTGGCATATTTCAGGTAGTTCACTATCGCCTCCCCAACAACAGGAAGCAATGGCAGTTCTACAGGGCTGCCTGTTTTTGCTTGTAAGAGTATTATCCGATTGGTATCCCAATCTATATTATCTAATGTCAAACTCGCGATGTCCGATACTCTCAAGCCAAGACGGGAAGCCAGCAAAAGAATAGCGTAATCCCTTTTCCCGACCGGACTTGCCTGGTCGACAGACTGCTCTATCTGGCACACTTCCTCGGCGTTGTATACAGAGGGAAGTTTCTCATGGTGTGGAAAATTATTGCGTTCAATCACATAGCCCAGATTTGTGCTCGTGTACTTTTTTTCATATAAGAAACGGCAGAAAAGCCGCATCGTATAATAATGATGATCCTTTGCATACGGTGTTGAATCAATAAAGTCAAGAATATCCTGTTCTTTGATATCCTCTATCTTATGCACCGATTTCAGTTCAAGTCCGGCAATAAAGTAGCAGAGCATCCTACGATGATTTTTTATCGTCAGCTCGCTTCTTCTCAATACCTTCAATGTATCTAAAAACTCCAATGCAACTTGTCCAATTTTTCCTGAAAGCGGGTGATCGATAAGGTGTATAATCCGTTTTCTTATTGTTCCTTTTTCAAGGTAATCTGATAATATATGTACATTACGCTTTCTGGCCCTTATGGTAGATGGAGCAATCTTCTTTGTTGCAAATTGCAGATATTCCTCACCTACCTCTATAGTATATGAAGTGGTACCACTCTTTTCCATATATGGAATGATTCCCTTCTTCCAGCGTTTCTGATGTTCATAGATACATGCATCAGAATAACCTAATTCCTGAAGATGTTTTGCACATTCTTCGACAAGACAGTAAATGTCTTTTGCTTTTTTATCCATAGCACTTAATTTTGATGATTATTTTTCTTCATCAAATAAGGTAACTAGAATATTATCAAAAGACTATTATCAAAAGTTAGTCTGATAAATAGGTATTTAAGGTATGGATGAAATAATGACTTTGGATAAGAGTCTAGTTTGGATAAGAAAAGCGATCGATCAAACCAAAGCCTTTTGAAAGCGATGTGCCCCCTTTAAAAACTGTTTCCTCTGCAAATTTGCATTTGGCCAAATTGCTTAACACTAGTGTAATCCAATAATCCTTTTCAACAAATTCCTCATTGATGTTCAGGTGTTGCGAAGCCGATCTGACAGTAGATGCAAAAAATTCTATATCGGTGTGCAATTTCATGATTTTATATTCCAGTTTTCGGCTGTTAGTAATACTTTATTGACGCCTGATAATTTATAGACAGTGATAGGATTTAATGTTCTTTTTAAGGACTCAGTTGTTGACCCGTTTCCGCTTTGTTCGAGCAAAGCTCCCAATAGGGACCTTGTGGCTGGAGGATACTTTTGTGCCAGGCGCACCATATTGACAATGTCGTTCCCGGGTAAATCTTTTACGATGGTTAATAAGCGCTTGCAGGCAGAAATTATATCAGTGCCGGGAATTTTTTTAATGTTGCGCACAGCATCCAAAAGTTGCAGCAGCGGTATGCTTTCTTTGGTGATGGCATTTTTTTGTTTAACAAAAGCAATCGTATAATTGCCCCTTTTAAATGCCGGCCTGGGCTCATTTCTTCCAATCTGGATGGTGTTGCTTACCTGGGTGGTAAGACCCAGGCGATTGTAAACGCCATAACCTGTAATGTAGCCGATGAGTTTCCCGTCCTTCTCAAGCAAATCTTTCACCACCTGCGACTGATCGGGCAAGAGGCTGCCAAAAACATTGGATTCGGGCTTGTAGTATTTGCCTTTCGAGAGCTTATTAATCCTGCCCGACATTGCCATTCTGTTCAGGCTTTTAATTATAGCTTCGCTTTTATTCACCTCTGTAATAAAATCCTTGTAGGTGAAAACATAGCCTTTGGGGAACCTGTCTATCTTTAACTGTATGTATTCAGTGGTTTTCAAAACTATTATTTATCTGCAAAAGTAAGATAAATGTCCAGATAATAAAATAAAAAACTGGACAAACTACACTGTATGAATATATATTAAATTAATTTTCCTTAAAGAGTTAATCGCAAGATCAAAAATGACCAAAAAAAGAGACTATCTCGCTTTTGAGAACATCTCTTTTTTTAATCTACAATGGGAACCATTTACATATTCCCCTCATCAGCGAAGGAGTAATAAGCCTCAGAAGTAAGGATCAGGTGGTCGAGGAAAGAGATATCCAGGAACTCCCCGGCGGATTTAAGTTTCCTTGTAAGCTTTTCATCCATAACAGATGGCTTGAGGTTGCCTGATGGATGGTTGTGGCTAACGATGATGGAAGATGCATTTACCTTCAGGGCAAACTGAAATATCACCTTTGGATCTGCAATGGTGCCGGTTGTTCCTCCAATGGCAACACGTGCAACTCCAAGCAGTGCATTGGCACGGTTTAGAAACATGGCATAAAAAGATTCGATATGGTCCATGTTATTATCCCAAACCGTAGAAAAGATTTGGAAGCAGTCGTTGGAACAGGTGATCATAGGTCTTTGGGAAGATTTAACTTTGTTGTGGTAAGTGATTTCTACCTCTGAGATGTTTTGAGTAAATAGTGTAAAATCCATAGTGTGTGCCCCTGCCCTGGGGACTGTTTTTGGCATCTGGCCCGCCTGTTAATTGAAAATTTTGGGCGGAACACACAGCTAAGCTTAATTC
>Ga0070728_10004106_pt1 | contig 15390 bp, 12 predicted proteins | sample tdDd471_FD_66723 | JGI IMG/M metagenome (GOLD analysis project Ga0070728, IMG submission 66723) | Marine sediment microbial communities from the Atlantic coast under amendment with organic carbon and nitrate - tdDd47.1 | ecosystem: Environmental > Aquatic > Marine > Coastal > Sediment | place...
CCCCGCAGGCGCGTCCGACGTGATACCGCTGGTTCAGATCGAAGCGAAGATCCGAGACCGCGTCCGCCCCGTGACCGAGACGGCACCCACGGACCTCATCCAATCCGTGGCCCCCGTCGACCCTCGCGGGTAGCAGAAAGCGGCGCGATTCCCTAGAGAAACGGGTGGCGTCCCCATCTGCGTCTCCCATAATCCGCCGTTCAGACCGCGTATGAAACCCACCGACACCCGAGACCCCGACTACTTCCATCGCGTCGTCGACTGTCAGTGGGCCTGCCCGGCCCACACCAACGTCCCCGAATACATCCGGTTGATCGCGCGCGGCGAGTACACCGCGTCGTACATGCTCAACCGTGAGTCGAACGTCTTCCCAGGGATCCTGGGGCGGACGTGCGATCGCCCGTGTGAGCCGGCGTGTCGTCGCACGCGCGTCGAGGACAAGCCCGTCGCGATCTGTCGGCTCAAGCGGGTCGCCGCCGACCTGCGCGGGGACATCGACGACATGCTCCCGAAGGCGGCGGAGAAGAAGAACGGCAAGAAGATCGCGCTGATCGGCGCCGGCCCCGCGTCGCTCACGGTCGCGAACGACCTGATGCCGCTCGGCTACGAGTGCACGATCTTCGAGGCGCTCCCCAAGCCCGGCGGGCTGATGCGCACGAACATCCCGGCCTTCCGCCTCCCGGTCCAGGTCCTCGAGGAGGAGATCGACTACATCCTGCGGATGGGGGTCGAGATCCACTACGACCACCGCATCGAGAGCATGAAGGAGCTGCTCGACGAGGGCGGCTTCGACGCGGTCTTCGTCGGCACCGGCGCCCCCAAGGGCAAGGAGCTGAAGCTCCCCGGCCGCGCGGAGGCGGACGCCAACATCCACATCGGGATCGAGTGGCTCGAGGCGGTGCACTTCGGCCACGTCACCGAGATCGGCGAGAAGGTCCTCGTCATCGGCGTCGGCAACACCGCGATGGACTGCTGCCGCACCTCCAAGCGCCTCGGCGGCACCGACGTGAAGGTGATGGCGCGCAAGAGCCGCCCCTACTTCAAGGCCTCACCGTGGGAGCTCGACGACGCCGTCGAGGAGACGGTGGAGATCCTCGAGAACCACTCCCCGGCGGAGTTCGTGGTCGAGGACGGCAAGCTCGTCGGGATGAAGTTCGATCTCGTCGAGTGGCACCCCGACGAGACGGGGCGGCTGCGGAGCAAGAAGCTCGGCGAGAAGCTCATCGAGTGCGACGACGTGATCCTGGCCATCGGGCAGGACAACGCGTTCCCCTGGGTCGAGCGCGACATCGGCATCGAGTTCGACGAATGGGGCCTGATGGTCGCCGACAAGACGACCTTCATGACCACGCGCGAGGGCGTGTTCGTGGGCGGCGACGCCGCGTGGGGGCCGGAGAACATCATCTGGGCGGTCGAGCACGGCCACCAGGCGGCGATCTCGCTGCACAAGTACTGCCAGGGCGAGAGCCTGACCGACCGCCGGCCGAACGACCTTCGCCTCGAGAGCGCGAAGATGGGCCTGCACCAGTGGTCGTACGCCAACGACTACAACCCGAACGCGCGCACCAAGATGCGCCACGTCGATCTGGAGCCGCGCCTGCGCGAGCTGTCGCTCGAGGTCGAGCTCGGGTTCGATCCGGCCGAGACGGCGCGCGAGGTGCAGCGCTGCCTGAACTGCGACGTGCAGACCGACTTCACCGAGTCGGCCTGCATCGAGTGCGACGCGTGCATCGACATCTGTCCGACCCACTGTCTGACGATCACGTCGAACGCGGACGAGCCCGAGCTGCGGATGAAGCTCACGGTCCCCGCCACCAACGAGGACCAGCCGCTGTATGTATCGAAGGAGCTTCCGCAGACGAGTCGGGTGATGGTCAAGGACGAGGACGTGTGCGTGCACTGCGGGCTCTGCGCGGAGCGCTGCCCGACCGCGGCTTGGGACATGGCGAAGATGGATCTGAAGATCCCTCACGCGAAGTAGCGAAGTAGGAAGTCGATGGGCGACGACAACCGGGTGAACGAGTTCGCGCTCCGGATCGCGACGGTGAACGGCACCGGCTCCGCGAGCGCCAACGGGATGCTGATGCAGGCGATCTTCCGGATGGGGATCCCCGTCGCCGGCAAGAACGTCTTCCCGTCCAACATCCAGGGGCTGCCGACCTGGTACGAGATCCGGGTCAACGGCGAGGGCTGGACCGCGCGCACGCCGGACTTCGACCTCGTCGTCGCGATGAACGCCGAGACGTACCGTCGCGACGTCGAGGGCGTCCGCTCCGGCGGCTGGGTCCTGTACGACTCCACGTGGCCGCTCCCCGACGACGCGGCGACCCGCGAGGACGTGACCTACCTCGGCGTCCCGCTCGCGAGGATGTGCAACGCCGAGTTCGACGGCGCCCGCACCCGGATCCTGATGAAGAACATCGGGTACGTCGGCGCGCTCGTCGCCCTGCTCGACCTCGACATGGAGGTCGTCCGCGGGATGCTCGAGGAGACCTTCGCGTCGAAGAAGTTCCTCATCGACGCGAACCTGAAGGCGATCGATCTCGGTCACCGCTACGCGTCCGAGCACTTCGACTGCCCGCTCCCGATCCGCGCGAAGTCGCTCGGCGCGACCGACGACCACATCATCATCGACGGCAACACCGCCGCGGCGCTCGGCTGCGTCTACGCCGGGGCCACCGTCGTGGCGTGGTACCCGATCACGCCCTCGACCTCGCTCTTCGACGGCTTCAGCAAGTTCTGCAAGCGCTTCCGCCACACCGAGTCCGGTGAGGCGAACTACATGATCATCCAGGCCGAGGACGAGCTCGCCGCGATCGGCATGACGATCGGCGCGGCGTGGGCCGGCGCTCGCTCGTTCACGAGCACGAGCGGCGCGGGCATCAGCCTGATGAACGAGTTCATCGGCCTCGCCTACTACGCCGAGGTCCCGGTGGTGATCTTCGACGTGCAGCGCGTCGGCCCGTCGACGGGGATGCCGACCCGCACGCAGCAGGGCGACATCCTCTCGAACGTCTACGCCAGCCACGGCGACACCACGCACATCGCGCTGTTCCCCGCCGACCCGGCGGAGTGCTTCACGATGGCGCGCGACGCCTTCGACCTCGCGGAGCGCTTCCAGACGCCCGTCTTCGTCGTCTCCGACCTCGACATCGGGATGAACGACTGGATGATCCCGAAGCTGCAGTGGGACGACGCGTACCGTCCCGACCGGGGCAAGGTGCTCGGCGCAAAGGACCTCGAGGAGCTCGAGGCCTTCTACCGCTACCTCGACGTCGACGGCGACGGCATCCCGTACCGCTCGCTGCCCGGCGTGCACCCCAAGGGGGCGTACTTCACGCGCGGGTCGGGCCACGACGAGCTCGGCCGCTACACCGAGGACTCCGAGCCCTACAAGAAGGTCGTCGCGCGCCTGCGCCGCAAGGTGATCAACGCCGGCGCGTCGGTCCCGCAGCCGGTGATCGAGCGGCAGGAGGGCGCCGAGTTCTCCATCGTCAGCCTCGGCGGCTGCGACGGCGCGGTCCGCGAGGCGATCGCCGCCTACCGAGAGATGGGCGTCGCGGTCGACTACCTGCGCGTCCGCGCCTTCCCGTTCTCCGAGGAGGTGGAGGCGTTCCTGCGCGAGCACGAGCACAACTACGTGATCGAGCAGAACCGTGACGGCCAGCTCTGCCGGCTGCTCTTGCTCGAGACCGAGGTCCCGCGCGAGCGGCTGGTCAGCGTGACCGACTGGGGCGGGCTGCCGCTCAGCAAGATCGCGGTCATCGACGGGATCCGCGAGGCGCGGGTCAACGGCGACGGGCGCGAGGCGACCGGCGTCCACGTGAAGGGAGCGCAGGCATGACCTACATCGCCAAGCCCCAGGTCCGGCACCACTCGCTGCCCGAGAACGCGCTCGGGCTCACCGTGCGCGACTACGAAGGCAAGCTCAGCACCCTGTGCGCCGGCTGCGGCCACGACTCGATCACCGCCGCGATCGTGCAGGCGTTCTGGCGGCTCGAGATCGAGCCGCACCGGGTCGCCAAGCTCTCGGGCATCGGCTGCTCGTCGAAGACGCCCACGTACTTCGTGCAGGAGGCGCACGGCTTCAACTCGGTCCACGGGCGCATGCCCTCGGTGGCGACGGGCGCGAACGCCGCGAACCGCGAGCTGACGTACATCGGGATCAGCGGCGACGGCGACTCCCTGTCGATCGGCCTCGGCCAGCTCTGCCACGCGATCCGGCGCAACGTGAACCTCACGTACGTGCTCGAGAACAACGGCGTCTACGGGCTGACCAAGGGCCAGTTCTCCGCGTCCGCCGACGTCGGGACGAAAGCGAAGAAGGGCCAGGTCAACGAGCTCGAGCCCATCGATCCGGTGCTGCTCGCGCTGACGCTCGGCGCCACGTTCGTGGCCCGCTCGTTCTCCGGCGACAAGGATCAGCTCGTCCCGATCCTCGAGGCGGCGCTGCGCCACAAGGGCTTCGCGCTCGTCGACGTGATCTCGCCGTGCGTGACGTTCAACGATCACACCGGCTCGACCAAGAGCTACCTCTACACGCGTCAGCACTACCACGAGGTCACGCAGGCCGACCTGGTGCCGCTGCGCAAGCCGATCGAGACCAAGCAGGGCGAGGGCGAGGCCACGCAGGTCCGCCTGCACGACGGCAAGCTGGTGACCCTGCGCAGCGTCGAGCCGGACTACGACCCGACCGATCGGGACGCCGCGTACATGCGCCTGCGCGCGCTGCAGAAGGCGGGTGAGGTCGCGACCGGCCTCCTCTACATCGAGGAGGGCGACTCCGACATGCACTCGATGAACGGCACGGTCGAGCAGGCGCTCGTCGACGTGCCGTACGAGGACCTCTGCCCGGGCAGCGACGCCCTCGCGAAGCTCATGAACGAGTTCCGCTAACCGAGGGCAAGGCCCGAGGCCCGAGGCCTTTGCCTTTGCCTTTGCCCCCGCCCGAAGCGCGCTAGCGAATGGCCTCGGCCGACGTCTGCTCGAAGCGCCACTCGAACGCGTCGATGTGGTTGGACGAGTCGAGGTCCCAGCTCGCGAAGAGCGTCCTCGTCAGGTCGTCGTGCGTGATGGAGCCGTCCATGTCGTGGTCCCAGCCGGCGATCACCGCGGTCTCCTCGAGGGCGGCGCGCAGCTCGTCCTCGTCGAGGCCGCGGTCGGGGTGCGTGTTCCACTCGTCGAACCGGACGCGGACCGACGCCGGCCACCAGCGCATCGCGCCGCGGTGGAGCTCGCTCGGGTCCACGCGCCCGCTGCCGTTCTCGTCGAACGCGCGGAACAGCCCCGCGGCGATCTCGTCGTCGGTGAGCTGGCCGTCGCGGTCGGCGTCGAACTCGTGCGAGTACAGCGCCGTGGCGCGGTGGAACTCGTCGAGGTCGACGACGTCGTCTGCGTTCTCGTCCGCCTCGTGGAACTCGGTCGGCGAGGGCAAGGTCGCCGCGGTGCGGGTCGACTGCGTCCCGGTGGCCCCGCAGCCCACGACGGCGACGGCGGCGAGGAGGGAGAGGGTGGTCGTTCGCATGACCGACTCAGGTGCATCGGCCGTGCCATCACGGGGCTCGGTGAAACCGAAGCGGAATCGAGCCGGGTGAGACCGGGCGGCCCGCCACAGCGCACAGACGCACGTTCACACGCACAATTCCGTTTTCAGGGCACCCGGCGCACGAGGCGCTCCGATCACGGAGCGGGCGGCGGGGTCGGCATGGCGTCGCCGACCGCGAGCTCGACCTCGAGGTACCCGTCGGTGAGGGGCTCGATGTTGCCCACCGTCAGCGGCACGCCCAGGTCCGGCAGCTCGATGGCCGTGCCCGACAGCAGCGGCGACAGCTGCGCGATGATCAGCCCGTCGACAAGATCGACGAGCGACGTCGCGCTGCGGTTGCTCAGCATCGGCACCGCGGTGTCGATGAGCCAGGTGACCGAGGTGCTCTGCTCCTCGATGAGCACCGGCGCGAGCGCGCCCTCGGGCGTCGGCTCGAGCGACAGCGCGAGCTGCACGTGGGTCGCGATCTCGAACAGGGTCATCGACCCGGTCCCGATCGAGAGCCGCAGGTCGCCGATCTCGATGAACATGTCGACGCCGGCGGCCGCCTCCTCGGGCGTCGCGGCGCGCGCGAGCGGCGCCATGTTCGCGTCGACGCCGATCACGAGCGGCGCGCCGCGGGTGATCCGGCCGTCCTCGACGAACGGGCGCAGCTCGCGGACCAGGCCGGTCAGCGAGTCGATCGTGAAGCCGAGCCCCTCGCTCCCCTCCGACAGCGCGGCGACGTCGGGGATCGCGAGCGCGCCCCCGTTCCACACCGCGTACAGGATCTGCGAGATGAGGCCCGGGTCGAGGAGCATGGTCCCCGCGCGGCTCACGCCCGGCCCGGTCGCCAGCACGGGCGCGCCCGGGCCGCTCGGCCCCAGCTCGGGGCCCATCGACCGCGCGCGCGTCCCGATGCGGGCCATGAGCTGACCCTCCGGCGACGGCTCCAGCCCGGTGAGGCACAGCCCCACCTCGACCGGCGTGTCGAGGAAGTCGAGCGTGGTCGTCTCGTTGAGGACCTCGAGATCCGCGAGGAGCGGGTCGACGAGCCCGCCGACCATCTCCATGAACTGGTCCTCGATCATCCCCTTCACCGCGCCCTCGGCGATCTCGCCGACCAGCTCGCCCGCGAGGCAGAGCAGGCCGCAGCCGGACAGGCGCAGGTCGAGGTCGAACTCGGTGATCTGGAGGCTGACGTCGCTCGACGTGAAGCCGGTCACGCACTCGCCGGGCGCCGGCTCGATGGGCTCGATGATCATCGACAGCTCCACCGTCGTCTCGTCGGCCTCCGAGCCGCGGTCCACGCCGATGGAGTTCCCGAGCGCGTTGCACTGGCCGTAGAAGCCGACCGCGATGTCGGCGACGCTCGCCGTCGCCCGGAGCCGCCCGTCGTCGGTCGGCTCGAGCCGCAGGGTCGGCGTCCCGTGGGTCACGCCGTCGACGAACAGGCGGCACTGCTCGTTGTCCATCAGCATCGATCCGGGCGTCACGAACGCCGACAGGTCGAGCGCGCCGAGCGCGCCCGCCGCGCCGTCGCCCAGCGCCGAGAGCATCGACGCGTCGGCCGCGATCACCGCGCTGTCGCCGAGCAGCTCCCACTGCGGGACGTAGTCGGCGCGGAGCACCGAGACGTGCCCGTCGACGACGTGGTCGGCCATGTCGGTCGCCCGGACCTCGATCAGCGAATAGCCGGGGGCGACGCTCATCGGGGTCTCGAAGCTCCCGCCCGAGTCGGCGGGGACGCGCGAGGGCGCGTCGGCCGCCCCGACCTCGACGTGGCGCACGCCCTCGGACGCCGTGACGACGCCGCGGATGTTCGCCGTCTCGACGGTCGAGTCGAGGTACGAGTCGCTCGGGCTCGTGTCGATCGACAGCGCCCACTCCCCATCGGGGGTGACGGTGGGGTCGGTCGTCGGGTCGGGCGCGGTGCCGCCTTCGCCGGTCTCCGAGAGCACGCCCATGCATCCGGTGCACAGGGCGAGTGAGCAGAGCAGGTTGATGATGTTGGTGCGCATACGGTCCCCGCCTGGCCGTTGTGCAACCTCCGGACCGACGCGTTTTCTGGGCCCTGCGCGTCGTCACTGGGGTGTCGACACCGGATCACCCCACGCGCGGTGATCGCCGTTTAACCAATGATTTCAGGTTGGAACGGCGAACGCGCCGGTGGGGTCGGGGCTCCCCGTCCCCATCGGGCTCAGTCGGCTTCGAGCGCGGCCTCGACCTCGGGCGCGATCGAGTCGGCCCACCGGCGCGCGCCGCCCTTGGTCACGTGGATGCCGTCGGGGGTGCGCGGCACGTCGCGCGGGTCGGTGTGCGGATGACTGTCGATGAGGCGGTCGCCCATCACCGAGCGCACCATCTTCAGCAGCCGGTCGGCGCGTCGCTGCAGCCGGTCTCGGCGGTAGCTCGGCGAGCCGATCCAGATCACCCGCCCTCGCGGGAGCGCGCCCCCGAGCTTGCGCACGGCGGTCTCGAAGCGGCGGTCGGCGGAGTCGTTCTTCGCCCCGAAGATCGCGATCAACGCGTCCGGCTCGAGCTGCTGCACCGTCCGCTTCACGCGCCACCATCCCCGGCGCGTCCACCACGAGGCGCCGCGGCCGTGTTTGGCGAGCTGGTGCACCTCGTGCCCGGCGGCGGTGAGCCGCTCCGCGAGGAGCGGTCCCATCGCCACCGCGTTGGAGTCACCGAGGATCAGGACGCGCACGCGCGGAGGGTACGACACGTCGGCGCCGGCGTGCGCCTTCTCGGCTCCTACCGTGGCGAGGAGACGTCGCGGGCCACGGTCGCGAGCCGCCCCACGGCCGCGACGAGGGCGTCGGCGGCGGCGGGGCTGCCGCGGGTCTCACGAGCCACGCCGCGCACGGCGCGCGCGATCCGCCGGCGTCGCTCGGGCCAGCTCGGGCGCGCGCGCGCGGTCGGCGCCGGTCGGATCATGCGGGTGGCGTGCCGGCACGCGCGCGTCGCCTCGCCGAGCGCTCCCCGGGCGCGGGCCCCGCGCGGGCAGATCTCGAGCAGGCGCTCACGCAGCCGGTACGCGGCGTACAGGTCGTGGGTCGCCGGCGCGCCTCGAAGCCGCGCGGCGGTCGTGGTGTCCCCCGCGCGCGCGTAGAGAGTCGGCAGCACGTCGCGGGCGACGGCGTCGAGCAACATCGCTTGCAGATTGCGCTCGGGCTCGGGGACCGTCGGCGCGCGACCCGCCGCGGGCTCGCCCGACAGGACGAAGGCGCCGCCGCGCGGATCGGCGCCGAGGGTCCCCGGGCGCACGCGCGACAGGCCCGTGTGGTCGAGCACGAGGCCGCGCGCCGTCGCGCGCCGCGCCCGGTCCAGGTGCGGGAGCATCGCGCGCCGCGCCGCGACGAGCACGCGCGAGGGGCCGCGCGCGCCGCGGGGCGTCGGCGCCGCGGGCGCCGCGGCCTCGAGCCACCAGCGCCGCCCCGCCGACGCGCCGTGGGCGGAGACGCGGCTGTCGAGCCACGTGACTCCGTCCTCGAGCGTCGCGCTCGGCGCGCGCAGCAGGTCGTTCACGATCCAGCTCGAGTCCTCGTAGCCGTGATCGCGGATCCGGTGCACCAGGTCATCGAGCGGCTGCACGTCGTAGTGCCACATCGAGTCGACGTCCGCGCGCGCGAGCCGGCGGTCGCGCAGCGTGCGCAGGACGACCGTGTCGGGCCCGTGCGGCAGGTCGTCGAGGTTCGACGCGAAGCGCGGGCCGTACCGGAAGTACTCCTCCGCGTTGGACAGGTAGACCACGCGGAACACCAGGCCCTCCGCGCGCGCGGCGGCCGCGACCGCGCGCAGCGTGCGCGAGCCCGTCAGGTCCGCGGTCCGCGCGACGATCCCCCCGCGCCGGGCGAGGTCCCGGACGTGCGCGTACCAGTCGGGCTGGCTGACGAAGCTGCGCTCGCGCGACAGCTCGCGCACCCGCCGGGCGAGCAGCGGGCGATGCACCCGGAACGCGCGGCGCGTGCGTCGCGCCTCCCAGTCGTCGCCGAGCGCCGCGCGCACGGCCGCGGCGCTCGTCGCCTCGGCGTCCGGCGCGAGCGCGCGCGCGAGGCACGCCGCGTCCTCGCACCCCGCGAGCAGGACGACCATCGCGCGGTGCAGCCGGGTCACCACCGGGTCGTAGTCGACCAGCACCATGCGCTCGGCGCGCTGCGACGCGGCGAGCGAGTAGCTCTGCAGGCTGCCCACGCCCAGGTAGCCGCCGCCCCGGTGGCCGATCCGATCGAGCCACACCGCGTGCCCGCGCTCGTTGGTCTCGGGGTAGTGCTCCGCGGTGCGCTCGACGCGCTCGTCGGGCACCGCCTCCCACCGCTGCGCCGACGCCGGCGCGGCGGTGAGGAGCACGCAGATCGCGGCGAGTCCACGCATCACCGACCGCGCGAACGAGCCGCGCTGCGCGGATCATTCCCTGGCGTACGCGCGCAGCCGCCGCGGGAGGTCCTCCACGCGCGCCGCGCCGATCGGTGGGCGCCGCGGATCGAACGTGTCCCAGAAGAGCACCGGCCGCCCGCGATGCGCGCCGGCGCGCGCCACGAGCGCCGCGAACGCCTTTGCGGTGTAGGTGTCGTCGAGCGGGAAGGCGGACCCGGCGAGCGCCCGCGCGCGACGTCCGGCGTCGGTCGGGCGCGCGTACCCCTCGCCCGCGAACCGGTGCTCGAGCTCGAAGCGGTCGTCGAGCGGCGCGGCGGCGAAGGTCGCGTCGGTGCCCCGCAGTGTCGCTTCGATCGCGTCGACCTCGGTCTGTACGCGTGCGCGGCTCGCGGTCGCTCGCCCGGACGCGCGGACCGCGATCAACCGCGCGGGGAGCTGCGCCGCCTGCAGCCCCACCCACAAGCCCGCCGCGGTGCCCGTGGTCCCGGCGGCCACGTAGATCGCGTCGGGCGCCGGGAGCGCGCCCGCGTCGATCTGACGGCGCAGCTCGAGCGCGGCGTCGACGTACCCGACCCCGCCGAGCCCGCTCGTTCCGCCCGGCGGGATCACGTACGGGTCGTCCGCGGCGGCGAACCGCGCGACGGCGCGACCCGGGACGTCACGGTCGGCGCGGGTGCCCGCGTGCAGCTCGGCGCCCGCGTGGAGCGCCGCGAGCAGGTGGCGGCGCACGTGCGGGGAGGGGGGCTCGTGCAGCAGGACGAGGTGCGCGCGCATCCCGAGCCGCCGGGCGTGGATCGCGGTGGCGAGCGCGTGGTTGCTCCCGACGCCGCCGAACGTCAGGACGGCGTCGCGGCGCTCGCGCCGCGCGGCGCCGAGGAGCCGCTCGAGCTTGCGCGCCTTGCTGCCGCCGAACTCCGCGCCCGACTCGTCGTCGCGCTTGACGTGCAGCGACCCGAGACCGAGCGCTCGCGCGAGCGCCGCGTGCGTCGTCACGCGGGTCCGCGATGCGCCGAGGTCGGTGAAGGGGAGCGCGCGCTCCTGCGCGCGCGCGAGGCGCGGGCTCACCGCGAGGACCGCCCCGCCCGCCATCGCGGTCATCCACGCGCGTCGCCCGAGCACGGGTGCCGAACGCCCGGTCGGCGCGTGACGATTCCTCGGCGAGACGGCAAGGCGTCGCGGAAAAAGCACCCTCGCGGGTTGACTCCGAGTGGAGGAAGTGACGAACTGATACCTGGGCGGGGACTTCGTCCGCGCACCGAGCGAGCGACTCATGGTGAGATCGTTCGGGATAAATGAGAGAGACGATCTAGAGATGGGTAACAAGTTGTTCGTAGGGGGCCTGGCGTGGGCCACGACCGACGAGAGCCTGCGCACCGCCTTCGAACCGTTCGGAAAAGTGGTCGACGCTCGAGTGATCACCGACCGCGACACGGGTCGCTCGCGTGGTTTCGGATTCGTCACGTACGAGGAAGACGAGTCGGCGACCAAGGCCTTGGAAGCGATGCACGGAGCAGACGTCGATGGGCGAAGCATCCGTGTGAACGAGGCGCAAGAGCGCCGCGGTGGACGCGGAGGAGGCGGACCCCCGCCTCGTCGCAGCGGTGGTCCGCCGAGAGAACGGTCGGGTCCTCCGGGCCGCTCGTACCCGCCGGTCGAGCGCAAGGGAGGAGACCGCGAGGCGCGGCGCGGTCCGCCGCCTGGCGGTCGCCCGCCTAGCGGCGACGCGGGCGCGCCGCCGTTGGAAGAAGGGAAGCCGGCCGGTCGCAAGCGCCACAACGGTGGCGGAGGCAAGCGGCGCAGCCGGAAGGACACCGACGACTGGGACAACCAGGGCGGCGGTGGCGGCGGCGGCCGCAAGCGGCGCGGCGGTGGCAACCGCCGACGCTTCGACGACTACCACGGCGACTGGTAGGCGCTGCGCGCCCTGGTCGAACGCCTCGAGGCGCTGGCGGCCGCCAGCACCCGGGCCACTCCAGAAGAGCTCGACGCGGCCAAGCGCCGCCTCCTCGAGGGCGTCGCGCCTCCGGAGGCGGACGTTCGCCCGGTCGGCCCGTCGCGGCGCGGGAGGACCCTCGCCGTGGCGTCGGCGTGCGTTCGGGGCGCGGACGGCCGGGCGCGCCGCGGCGCCATCGAGTGGCTCGGGCGCGCCGTCGAGCGCATCGACGTCGCCGTGATCATCCCCGGTCCGCCGTGGGCCGGTCGGTCGGTGGCGTGGCGGGCCTGGCTGCTCGACCAGGGCCTGTCCGAGCGCGCCGCGTCGCGGATCCGCTTCCCGGCGCACAAGCCGCCCGCCGACGTGTACCTGCACCCGCGCGCGATCCGCTTCGACGGTTTCTTTCGCGATCCCGTTGCGCTATTGGCTATGCTTCGAACGGCCCAAGGATGAGGCGCACGCCGGGTCCAAGGGCTCCCGGGCGGTGACGCGCGTGCAGGCACGTCCCCGTTGATCCCCGGGGCCCGGTGATTTCATCATCGGATGGCCCCCGATCGTGGTGAGAAAGCAGGAGCGCTCGATGTCGGAACAGAAGGAATCCTCCGTCCTCTTCAACCTCAAGGAGCTGATGAACCTCGAGGAGGAGCGCATCGAATCCGAGGAGCAGGCCGTCCGCGACAAGCAGGAGGCCGAGCGCCGCGCTCGCGAGGAGCAAGAGCGCCTGCGCCGCGAGGAAGAGGAGGCGAAGCGTCGCGAGGAGGAGGAGGCCCGCCTCGCCGAGGAGCGCCGCCTCGCTCAGCTCGAGGAGGCCAAGCGCCGCGCCGAGGAGGAGGAGCGGCTCCGCATCCAGTTCGAGGAGGAGCAGAAGCGCCGCCTCGCCGAGCAGGAGGAGCTCCTCAGCAGCCAGCAGGCCATGGCGCGTGAGGTCGCCAAGAAGCGCAAGGGCATCCACCCGGCGCTCGTCGCCGGCGCGATCGTGCTGCTCCTCGGCATGCTGGGGGCCGGCTACATGTTCGGCGTCAAGCCGCTCCTCGACGCGCAGTCCGCGGCGGCCGAGCAGGCGCGCGTCGCGGCCGAGCGCCGCGCGCAGGAGGCCGAAGAGGCCGCCGCCCAGGCGCGTGAGCTCGAGGCGGAGGCCCGCCGCGCCGCGCAGGCGCGCGCCGAGGCGGAGGCCCAGGCGCGCCGCATCCAGGAGGCCGAAGAGGCCGAGCGGCAGGCCGAGCTCGACGCGCAGCGCGCGGCGGCCGCGGCCCGCGCGCGTCGGACCCGTCGCGTGCGTCGCGGCAGTCGGGGCGGTGGCAGCACCGAGCGTCAGGTCGATCTGGGCGCCCTGGAGGGCCTCTAGACCTCCTCGTCGCCGCGGAGCTTCGCGGCGTTCCGGTCCGCGATCGACGCGGCGTCGGGGTAGCGCGCGACCGCGCGCTCGACCGAGGCCGCGCGCAGCAGGTGCAGCATCGGGTAGGGCGACCGGTTGACGCGGTTCGCCGGGTCCTCCGGATCGGCGCCGTCGAAGCGGAACGCGGGGTGGAACGCGACGACCTGCACGTCGGCGTCGAGCCCGGACTCCTCGAGCAACGCCTCGAGCGTCGCGCCCGCGTCGAGCAGCGCCTCGAACGACTCGAACGCGCCGCCGTCGAAGACCACCAGGGTCGTCTCCACGGTGGCGTCCTCGGCGAGCCGCGCGACCTCGTCGATCGCCGCGCGCAGACACCGCTGTGCGTCGCTCGCGCTCGCGGTGACCACCCGCACCTCGCCCGCGGCCCATGGCTCGTGAGCGAACGGGCACAGGTCCCGCGCGAGAACGAAGCCTTCGATCCACTCGCGCGTGCGGTCCGCGGCGGACACCTAGAACTCCGCCGGCTTCGGGTCCTCGTCGGCCGGCGGCTCTTCGCGGAGGACGAACGACGCGATCGACAGCGCGCCGAGCAGCCCGGCGTTCGCGGCGAGCGGCAGCGAGTTGACGATCGCCTCGAGCAGGTCGACGTCCTCGGCGAGGTAGCCACGGAACTGCACGATCGTGGCGACGACGAGCGCGCCGAAGATCGGCAGCAAGACGACCTGCACCCAGCGGCGCCCGTGCGTGTTGAAGCTGAAGCTCGGGTCGGCCTTCGCGCGCTCGAGGACGCGGTCGTACACGATGAGCATGCACATCGAGCCGAGCCCGATCAGCATGAACCACAGCCACATCGAGCTCGGGTCGTACTCGTTCCACAGCAGGTCGCGCGCGCCCCACGAGTCGACGTCGGCCAGCTCCTGGAGGCGGTCCATCACCGCGCCGCGATCGATCGCCTCCGCCTCGGTGGCGCTGTAGTCGAAGTGCTCGACGAGGTAGCGCCGCGCCAGGTTCACCTTGTCACCGCCCTCCTCGTACCACTGCCCCGCGACGATCGAGCCGATGGACCACCCGATGCCGACCGTCATGTTCAGGTAGCCCATGTACTGGCCCTTGCGGCCGGGCGGCGCGATCGACGACAGGTACCGGTGCTTGGTCGGGCTCGCCATCATCTCGCCGAACGAGAACAGGCCGATCGCGCCCAGGATCATCCAGCCGCTCATCGACCAGCCGAGCATCCAGATCGCGACCGCGGACACGGCGATGCCCGCGACGATGGCGACGAGCGAGCGCACCTTGCCGGTGCCGAACGCGACCGCGAACGCGAAGAGGCTGATCAGCAGCGCGTTGAAGTTGATGATCCACTGCTGGGTCAGGTTGCCGTCATCGATCGTCGGGACGGCGCCCTCCCAGGGCAGGACGGTCCTCAGCGCGCCCGCCGCCCCGCGCGAGTCGACCCACTGGTCGATGAAGTTCGGGAGGATGTCGAACAGCTGATAGAACATCAGCCAGAAGCCGGCGAACGCGATCGTGAAGAAGAACAGCTTCGCGTCGAGCAGCCCGCGCAGCGCGTCGAGGCTCAGCGCGCCGATCGAGCGCGTGTCCTCGACGCCGTCGCGTGAGGGCTCTTTGAAGAAGAACAGCGGGACGAAGTTCAGCGCGATCGCGATCGCGCAGGTCACGAAGATGTGCTCCCACGACAGCACCTGCAGGTAGCCCGCGATGAGCGGGCCGAGGAACCCGCCGATGTTCACCACCTGGTAGAAGAAGCCCCACCCGAGCGACGAGCTCTTGTCGGGGAGCTTGACGGCGATGAGGCCCTGCACGCCCGGCTTGAAGATCGCGGTGCCCAGCGCGAGGAACATCGCGCCGACGAAGAAGATCTCGTAGACGTGGTCGGTCCCGGCCGCGCGCGCCTCGGCGAGCGACGTGCCCGCCGCCAGCTCGGCGAGCTGGATGCAGTAGCCCATGATCAGGTAGCCGATGATCTTCAGGACCGTCGACAAGGCGATGTTCACCTTGTAGCCGAACCGGTCGGCGTAGACGCCGCTGAAGATCGGGACGAACGACTGCACGAGCGCCCAGATCCCGTAGATGGTCCCCTTCTGGACGTGGGTGAGCTCGGGCCCGCCCTCGCTGATCGCGAGGACCATGAACACGGGCAGGACGGTGCGGACGCCGTAGTAGGCGAAGCGCTCGACCAGCTCCATCCAGTTCGCG
>Ga0070728_10004107_pt1 | contig 15390 bp, 9 predicted proteins | sample tdDd471_FD_66723 | JGI IMG/M metagenome (GOLD analysis project Ga0070728, IMG submission 66723) | Marine sediment microbial communities from the Atlantic coast under amendment with organic carbon and nitrate - tdDd47.1 | ecosystem: Environmental > Aquatic > Marine > Coastal > Sediment | place...
GTGTTCATCGACAACAACCTCGGCTCCCGCAAGGAGTACCTGCGACGCCTGTGCCGCGCGCTGCAACCGCTCGAGATCATCTGGAGTGCGGCGGTGACGATCGATGTCACCGACGACCCCTCCCTCGTGCGTGAGATGGCGCTCTCGGGGTGCACCGGCGTCTTCCTCGGGCTGGAGACTTTGTCCGACACGAATCTGGTCGACTCGCGCAAGAAGACGCCGCGCGTCGCCGACTATGCGCGGCGCATCGGAATCTTTCATGAGGTAGGCATCCAGGTGAACGGGAGCTTCGTGTTCGGCTTCGATGACGACGGCCCTGACGTTTTCCGGCGCACCGTGGAGTGGATCGAGGAGCAGCGGCTGGAGTGCGCGACGTTTCACATCCTGACTCCCTATCCCGGGACGCCCCTGTTCCGGCGCTTCGAAGTAGAGGGGCGCGTGCTGCATCGCGAGTGGGAGAAGTACGACACCGCTCATGTCGTCTACGAGCCGCGCGGCATGTCGCCCGAGCAGCTGACGGCGGGCTATGAGTGGTGCTATCGCGAGCTCTTTTCCCACCGATCCATCTGGGCGCGGCGTCCGACCGACTGGCGCGCGGTCCCCGCGTATCTCGCGATGTCATACCTGTACAAGCGCTCGAACCGTTTTTGGCACGCCATCATCAAGCGGGGCTGGACGGCGCGTGCGTGGCGTCCGCTGATCGAGATCTCGCGTCGTCGCCACCTCCGCTTTCGCAGGCGCCTCGCCGCCGGCGAGCCCGGCCGCGCCGCCACCCCCGTCTCCGCAGGCGTCTAGCCCAGGGCCTGTCACCGGCGAGTGACGTGATCCGCCGGTTCCGAATAGAATGTCCGCGTGGCAGACAAGGACACTCTGGCCGTCCTGGAACGGTTCGCCAACGGCGAAGAAAGTGCCGTGGGAGAGCTGCTCCCGCGTGTCTATGAGGAGCTGCGCGCGCTCGCGGGCGGAATGTTCCATCGGCGGGGCGGGACGCCGACGCTGCCGCCGACCGCCCTCGTCCACGAGGCGTACGTCCGGATGGTGGGCTCCGATCGGCTGGAGTGGGACGGACGCACTCACTTCGTCGCTCTCGCTGCCAAGGTCATGCGCCAGGTGCTGATCGATCACCACCGCCAACGCAATGCCGCCAAACGCGGAGGCGAGTGGCAACGGGTCACGTTGTCCGCACTCCCGCCCGGGTTCGCGGCAGCCGATCAACTGGACTTCATGGCGCTGAACGAAGCGCTGGAAGAGCTGGCCACGCTCGACGAGCGTCAGGCACAGGTCGTGGAGCTGCGCTTCTTCGGCGGGATGACGATGCCGGAGATCGCGGATCATCTCGGGGTCTCCCTGGCGACGACCGAAGGGGACTGGCGCCATGCGCGCGCGTGGTTGACGGGCAAGCTGGGATGAGCCGCGAGCGTTTCCAACGGGCGCGCTCGCTGTTCGAGCAGGCGTGCAATCTTCCCCCGGTCGAGCAGAAGGCGCTGTTGGACGAGGCGTGCGCGGATGACGCGGAGCTGCGGCGTGAACTCGAAGTTCTGCTGGCCGCGGATCGCACGCCCGTCTCCGATCTCGACACGCCGCTGCCGGATCAGCTTCCGGAGCGCATCGGTGGCTATCGCATCGTGGGTGTGATCGGCCAGGGCGGAATGGGAACCGTCTACGAGGCGGAACAAGAGAGCCCGCGCCGTCGCGTTGCGCTCAAGTTGATCTCGTTCGCGACGCCGGAATTGCTCAAGCGCTTCGAGTACGAGGCGGAGATTCTGGGTCGTCTCAGCCATCCCGGAATCGCGAAAATTATCGAGGCGGGCGTCGCCGATGGCCGGCCGTACTTCGCCATGGAGCTCATCGAGGGGGCGCCGCTAACCGACTTCGTGCGTCGTGCGAAGCTCGGTACGCGGCAGCGTCTTGAGTTGCTCGCACGCATCGCGGACGCGGTGCAGCACGCGCATCTGCAGGGTGTCGTTCATCGCGACCTGAAGCCCGGGAACATTCTCGTCGAGCAGGATGGTACGCCGCGCCTGCTCGACTTCGGTGTCGCCAAATTGACAACGCCGGACGCGCGCCTCACCACGCTGGGTACGCGTGCTGGACAGCTGCTCGGCACGCTGCCGTACATGAGCCCGGAGCAGTTCACCTCGGATCCGATCGACGTCCGCGCCGATGTGTACGCGCTCGGTGTGATCGGCTTCGAGCTCCTGACGGGCAAGACGCCGAAGGACTTCTCCGGAAAATCGCTGCCGGAGGCGATTGCGTTGGCGCAGACCGGGGATATGGCCTCGCTTGGGACGCGCGGCGACGCCGAGACCATCATCGGCAAGGCGCTGCAGCCCGACAAGGAGCGGCGCTACGGGTCCGCGGGCGAGTTGGCGGACGACCTGCGCCGCTTCCAGCGTGATGAGCCGATCGTCGCGCGACCGCCGTCCGCTTCGTATCAGCTTCGCAAGATGGCGCGGCGTCACCGCGCCGTGTTCGGGGGCGTCACCGTGGCGTTGTTGGCCATCGTCGTCGGGGGAGTTGTCAGCCTCTCGCTCTACTTCACGAAGGAAGAGGAGCGCGAGCGGGCTGTCGCGGCACGGCAGGTTGCAGATGAAGAGCGTGCGCGAGCCGACGTGGCACGGCAACTGGCCGAGGATCGTGCGACGACGCGCGATGAGATCGTGACGTTCCTCGTGGGGCTCTTCGACGTCGTCGATCCCTCGGAGGCGCGCGGCCGCACCGTTACCGCGAAGGAGATTCTCGACGAGGGCGCCCGCGTGATCGAGACGAGCCTCGACACGCAGCCCGAAGTGCGTACGCAGCTGATGCTGCACATCGGGCGGATCTATCTGCGGCTCGGCCTCGTCGAACAGGCCGCACGGATGATCGAGGAATCCGTCACGTTGCGGACGGAGCTGTACGGCGCGGGTAGCCCGGAACTCGGACCGGCCCTCATTGCTGCGTCGAACCTCGCTGTCGAGCAGGGCGAGTTCGACCGCGCCGTCACGATTGCGGAGCAGGCCGTCGCCACCGGCTACGACCGCACGGAAGCGTTGCAGACGCTCGGCGTCGCGCAGAACGCAGTCGGCGACGACGCGGCCGCCGAGAAGAGTTTTCGCGAGTCGCTTGCGCTGCGCGAGACGAACATGGCACGTCACGGCCTGGCCGCGGTGCTGCTCGGTCAGGCGAAGTTCGAGGAGGCCGAGAAAGTTGCGCGCGAGGCCCTGAGCATTTCCATCCAGCAGTTCGGTGACCTGCACCCCGACGTGGTAACGCGCCGATTCACGCTGGGGGAGGTGCTGCGGGAGAAAGGTGACTTCGACCGGGCGGAGGCGGAACTCATCGCGGCCCTCGAAGCGCAGGAAAAGTTGACCGGACCGGACAGCGTGGATGTCTCGAACGCGCTGAACAATCTGGCGATCATCTCACTGACACGCGCGGATTACACCCGTGCACGACCGCTGCTGGAGCGCGCGCTCGCCATTTCACTTCGCTGGCGTGGCGCCGATCACCCGCACACGATCGCGATCCTCGCCAATCTCGGCGCGGTGGAGACGAGCGAGCAGAACCTTGAGAAGGCGATCGACCACTACCGCAAGGCGCTCGTCGCCCAGCGCAAGATCTCCGGCAACCGGCATCCCAACGTCGGGATCTACCTCACGTCGATCGGGACGCTGCTGGGCCAACTCAACCGGCTCGACGAGGCGGAGACGTTCCTGAACGAGGCGCTGGAGCGCCTCCCGGGCTATCTCGGCACGACAGAGCATCCCGACTATTCGACCGCCGTGTTGCAACTCGCGTTGATCAAGTCGAGGCGCGGTGACCTGCGCGGCGCGAACGAGCTCAGCGAGCGTGCGTACGGAATCGTCGAGAAGATCTACGAGAAAGGCGCTCCCGAGGTTGGCGACTACCTCTATCAGGGTGGGCGGATTCTTCTCAGGATGGGGCAGCACGCCGAGGCGAAGCGCCGATTGGACCGCGCGCTTGTGATTTTCGACAAGCACTTCGCCGCGACGAATCCGACGCGCCTTGGCTGCCTGGAGACGCTGGCGGCGATCGAGACCGAGCTCGGCAACTTCGATCGTGCGGATCAGCTGCTCGCCGAGGTGATCTCGCTGCAGGAGCAGGTGCGCGGGCGCGACAGTGATGATGTGAAGCAGGCGGTTTCGCAGCGAGCGCGCATCGGCCAGCTACGGGGTCATTACGTCACCGCGCGCACCGCCTACGCCCGGCTGATGGAAGATCCTCCGAAGGATCCGATCCGGCTCATCACGCTCCAGAACAACTACGCGCTCGTCCTGTTGTTGCTCCGCGACGTCAAGACCGCCGAGCCGATCTTCCGCGACGCGCGACAGCGGTTCATCGCGATCGCGGGCGACGCGCATCCGGCGGTGGGGACGTTGACCCACAACATCGCGGAGTGCATGCGTCTGTCGGGCCAGGAATCGGAGGCGGAGTTCCGCGCCGCGCTCAAGATCTACATGGCCGCCAGCGCGACCGGCGAGTCACCGATGGTCGCGAACACGCTCACCAAGCTGGGGCAGGCGCGCGGCGATCGCGCCATCCTCGATCGTGCGCTCGCGATGCGCCGCAAGCTCCTGCCGGAGGGCCATCCCGACATCGCCAAGTCGCTCGTGGCGATCGGCGACGAGCCATCGCTGGCCGAAGCGGTCGCGATCTTCACCGCGGCGATGCCCGACAGCCCACTGACTGCCGCGGCCAAGAGCGACTGGGCCGCGCGTCTGATCGAAGCCGGCCGCACCGACGATGCGCGCAAGCTGTTGACTGCCGCGATCGCGGTTCTGACCACGGGATTCGGCGAGGACCACCCGGACACCGCGGCGGCACGCAAGCGCCTTGCGGGGCTCGACTAGCGGTCGGCCGCCTCCACAAGTTCGACGATCAGGCTCGCGAGTGCGAGGGTCTTGAGATCCATGCCGCTGTCCTGAAAGCGATGGTCCGAACCCAACGCGAGGACGACGTGGCCTTGCGGAAGGAGTTGATCGGGCAGCAACGTGACGCCGTCGTTGGGTCCGTAGCGCACCATCGTGTTGTAGTTCCCACGCACGCTATCGGAGACGGTTCCGGAAAAGGGGACGCCGACGAAATGCAGCACCTGAAGGTGGGCCGGGAACGTGTATCCCGCGCTCCGCCGTGCTCCCTCCGCGGTGGACAGGTCGCGCGCGAGGCCCAGGCTCGTGCCGTGTGCCCAGCCGGTCAACGCGAGGAACCAACTGCTGGGAAACGTCAGGCCCACGTCCGCCAACGGGGTCCCGCGCAGCACGCCGCCGATGCTGACCCAACCGCAGACGTGGCTCAGGTCCGTGCCCGCCAGCAGATGTCCGAGTGCGTGCGCGACGTCGGCGCCTCCCTTGCTCGCGCTGGTGAGGATGATCTTGCGTTTGGTGTCTCGCGCTTCGATCAGGTAGTCGGCAAGGACGCGAGCCCCCTCCTCGACCGTGCTCAGCTCTCCGGTGGGCACGAGAAACGTCTTGAATCCGCGCTCGCGCAGGACGGCTCGCGTACGTGCCATGGCGGCGCCGTTCTCCGGTCGGCGCTCGTAGAACAGGCCGGGGACGAAGGCGAACGTGTATGCGTCCCGATCGGCGCGATCGATTCGAATGGGCTGCGCATCGCGCAGAAGCCGGAGCGAGTCGGTGAACCGCTCCTGGGAGTCGAGATGGCGCGGCGCGTCGAGGATGCGACGCACGAAGTACACGGCGGCGAAGTCGGGAGAGCTCTCCTCGGCCAAGGCGCGCAGCTCGTCGTTGCCCAGGATCTGCGCGTCGTAGCGGGATCGAAGCGCAGCGATGCGCGGGCCACCGGAGTCAAGGAGGTAGCGCGCGGCGAGATCGGAATCGACCGTCGTGCGAACCGACGTAAACCCGAGCTCGGTGTCCACGGGGTAGCGGTGCGTGGTTGCGGAGCAGCCAGCGACAAGCAGCAACGCGACGAAGAAACGTGTCGCGGCAGTTGGACTTAGGTTCACGATGTGGCGCCTTTCCTGCGCCTCCGTTCAGCCTACCAGTGTGGGTACGCGGCAGCAGGTTGTTTCCCCGGCTCCAACTGCGAGAATCCAAGTGCGTGTCGGTACTTCTCGGACTCGCCGTGTTCGCGGTGCTCGTTGCACTCACGGGAATTCCTCTGCTGCGGTGGGGGATGAACTGGGGGTCGACGGCCGCGGAGCAAGCGCGCACGATGCCGGGAGACGAGTGGTTGTCGCACGCCGTCGTCGCACGCGTGACGATGACGCGTGCAATCACGATTGATGCCTCCCCCGGTGACGTGTGGCCATGGATCGCGCAGGCGGGACGCGGTGCCGGTTGGTACAGCTACGACTGGATCGACAACGGTCGCCGGGTATCGGCGTGGGAAATCGTCTCATGGATCCCGGAGCCACAGCGCGGAGACGCAACGGCAATCGGTTACCTGCGCGAGCTGGAGCCTGGCCGCAGTGTCACGTGGTGGGTGCCGGGTTTGCGGTTTGCGGGAGCATGGGCGCGGCTTGTCGTTTCCTACCACATTGAATCTGAGGACACAGGCACGCGCGTGGTCGCACGCATGTCAGCCGATGCCACGGGCTGGACCGGCCGTGCAGCACTTCTGCTGTTCCGGATCATGGACTCCGTCATGGCGCGCCGGCAGTTGCTCGGCCTTCGCGAGCGGATCGAGACGAAGCATGGTGGCGGCTCCCACATCTGGGAGGTGGAGAACGGACGGCGCGATCAGTTCCAGCTTTACGGCGTGATCTACGCATCGGGCGAGCGCGCCGGTGCGGAGGGATTCGAGCAGGCGGCGCTCTGGCGCCAAGCGGCAATCGACGATGGCGTAATCGATACGAGCGACGGCATCCGATAGCGCCGTTCCCCTTCACAGTGCATCCGTGTCCTACGATGGCCGCATGAACCGGTTGACTCTCATGATGCTGCTGTTGGCCCCGTTGGCCATGGCGGATGAGGGTTGGATTACGCACGCGGTCGCGCTGTCGCCCGACTGCAGGACGGCGGTGCGCGGCGCGATGCACGCCGAGCGCGGCAATTCGCGATTGCTGATTGAACTCGCCGAGACGGGCAAGATCCTGCAGCGTCCCAAGGGGCTCGGAGTCATTCGCGGGTTCGCGTTCCGGGGAGACGGGGCGCGCTTCGTCGCGGCCAATGATCACGGCCCGCTGAAGATCTACGACACGGCGAGCGGGACGGTCGTCGGCGAACTCGCCGGGCATCGTGGCTGGGTTCACGCGGTCGCATTCGCGGGGTCGCGCATCGCCTCGGCGGGCCGGGACAATACGCTGCGTGCATGGGACGCCGAGAAGAACGTACTGCTGTGGAGCAAGGCGGAAACCCGTGCCGGCGCACTCACGCTGTCACCGGACGCCGCGCTGCTCGCATCGACCGACGCGAACGGCAAGATCCAACTCTGGGACGTCGCGACCGGAAAGCTGCTGCGCACGCTCGGTCCCGGCGAGGGTAACTGGTCGTTCGATGTCGCGTTTTCCGCGGACGGGAAACGCGTCGCCGCCGGGAACAATCGTGTGCGCGTCTTCGAGGTTGCGACCGGAAGACTACTGGCCACGGTCGGTGCGGAGGGCGGCAAGCGTGTCCGTGCGCTCGCCTTGTCATCGGATGGGTCGCGATTGGCCACGGCCAGCGACGCGGTCCGGCTTTGGCGCGTACCCGAGGGCACCGTCGAGCGCATCTGGCAGGTGAACACCGGCATCGGCGCGTTGGTGTTCTCCACCGATGGCACGCTGCTCGGAGCTGCCAAGCCGTATGGCAGGTGCGAGTTCTGGGACCTGAGGACCGGCCGTCCTCGCGAGTCGAAGGCGGGAGTTCGTGATCAACCGGCGTGGACTCCGCACCCCACGCGGAGCCGAGCGATGGTGCTTGCCGTCGCTGCATTCGACAATGGGCGTTACCTCGCAGTCGGGGGAACCACGGAAAAAGGGGCGTCCGTGATCCTCGCGTCGCCGGACGGAGCGCGGAGCTGGGATCCGTGCGATCTCGACGTGAATGGCCGCCTCTATGACATCGACGCCGTGGATCGCACGACGGCGTTTGCGGTCGGCTACGACGGCGTGATCCTCCGTACCCGCGATCGCGGCTTCGCGTGGGAGAAGCTCGTGACGCCCGCCCCGCACTGGTTGGCGGCCGTGGATTTCGTCTCGCCCAAGACCGGCTACGTCGTCGGTGGGCATGGACCGGCGGCAGTGATGTGGAAGACGATCGATGGCGGGGATACGTGGACCTCGCTCGCCGGCAACCTGCCCGAGCGCGCGCGCAAGGAGCATCTGCGCGACGTCCTGTTCACGGACGAACAGCGCGGGTTCGCCGTCGGCTATGCGGGGACGATCGTCGAGACGACGGACGGAGGGGCGACCTGGATCGAGCGGGATTCGGGCAGCGATGCGTGGCTGCGGTCGATCGCGGTGCTCGGCAAGATGATCCATGTGGCGGGCAAGGGCGTGCTGCTGCGCTCACTGGACGATGGGCGCACCTGGACGGAGCTGCCGATCCCTGCGCAGAAGAAGCTGAATGACGTCGCGTTTTTGAGCGCGGACCTCGGCTGGATCACCGACTTCGACGGCGAGATCCTCGAAACGCGGGATGCGGGGAAGACATGGAACGTGGTCTACCGGCACTCGGCCGGCGTGACGGCCATCCATGTCTCCTCCGAGCGTCTTGTCGTCGGCTCCGAAGGTGGTTCGATCCTGCGGCGCAGCCGGTAGGGGGCTGAACTTCGGGAGCCACACGCTACAATCCGCGCTCACCACGCGAGAGTGGCGGAACTGGCAGACGCGCAAGATTTAGGATCTTGTACCGCAAGGTGTGTGGGTTCGAATCCCTCCTCTCGCAGATTGACACCCTCCAAGCCGCGCCGTGCGACGGCCGGTCTTGGTCTACCGCGTAAGCGTGAGCGGTGCGGTGGCGCGCTTGAGAAACAGGAGCGCGAAGCAGGTGTTCACGTCGTCCTTTTTGTTCGCGCCGTCCCACGAACCAGTCTTCTTCTGCTGATCGAGAAGCCAGCTGGCGCCCTCGAAGTACCAGTCGTGGCCGTCTACGCGCTTCACCTTGTCGAGGACGGCCGCACGTTCGACGGAGTACAGGTAGTAGTAGTGGCGGTGATACCAGGGGATGTGTCCCGGGACGCGTGCCATGGCCCAGTTGCGGCTGAGCCATAACCACGCGCCGAGCACCGCGCGATCGATCTCTTTGCTCTTCTTTGCCTTGAGCTTGTGTCCGAGCCGCTCCAACTGATCGCGGGCAATCAGCAGGGATGCCATGGCCGCGGTCGTCATGGTCGCGGTAGTCTTCTTGTAGTCGCCGCGATAGCGGTAGCCGCCGCCGTCCTTCTTGCGCACCTTGGCGCCCGCGCGGGTCGTCGAAGCGGTGACTGCCTCGCCTTCCCGAACCAGCGTTACCGTGCCGGACAGCTGCTCCTTGCCTTCCATCACGCGGAAATGCTGCAGCACGCCGAGCCAAGTGCGCGGTGATGCTTTGTAGCCCATCTTGGCCGCCGCACGCAGCCCGAGCACCGCGTACTGCGTGTTCGAGGAGTCCGGCCAATTCTCGCCCATCTTCTTGCCGTAGTGCCATGCGCCGGGCGCCGCGGCGAACTTCTCCAGGTCGGCGGCGACGCGCATCGCCCACGCGCGGCGCTCGGGAGGAAGGTCGCGCTGGAACTTGTCAATGCGATGTTTGTGCGCGCGCGCCAACTCCCCCGGCGGCGTGTAGGCGCGATCGAGCGCCATGAGGGCTACGGCCCGGTCGTAGGTGGTGGGGGGAGTTTGGGCGACCAGATGTGTCAGCCCCTTTTCGATCAGCGGGTCGTCCCGCGGCACGCCGCACGAACTGAGTGTCAACAGGCACAGTGCGGTCGTCCCGACTGCAAACTCTTTGCGAGCTGCGAAGCTCCCGTCGTCCTTCTGTTTTGACTTCAGGTAGCTCACGCCCTTCTCGATCGCCGTGTCCACATCCTTGTGCAGCCCTGGTTTGCCGTGGGCGCGTTCGGTGTGCAGATTGAATTCCCACTTCTGCTCGACGGGCGTCTTCTCGCCGTCCTTGATGAGCGTTCCCTTGAACGCGAGCGTCGCTGTGCGCACGATTCGTCGCTTCGGATCGAACTGCATGGACACGACCGCGGACCCCGCGGGCACATCTGCGCCGCGGAACGAGTACGCGATCCTCGCCTGCTCGCCATCGATGGTGAACTCGCCCTTCACCTTCAGCACTTCCATCTTGTTCAACTGCAGCCTGAACAGGATCTTGCCGCTCGGCTTGTCCGGTGGAACGCTCAGGCCGAGGATCTTCGGCAGGTCCGCCCACTCCGCGGAAACCGGTCGATAGCCGTCGGCTCCGAACGCGTGCGCGTGCGTACGAATCGCGACTGCGGCGCCGTCCTTCTTCGCCTCGTACCGGAGGTAGTCGGAGGGCGCAGCGACGGCGAGTGCAGAGAAAACGAGGAGAATGCAGAGCTTCCACATGGTGGGCCGGACGGGTCGGGCGATATGCTGAGCCCGATGGTATCGAATCCGCCGCCGAGTCATAGAGTGCCCATGCTGCGGCGAGTTTGGATTCCCATTCTCTTGGCCGGCCTCGTGCAAGCGGAGCCCGGTCGCTCGCACATCAAGGTCCGCGGCATCTACGGCGGAGTCCCGCAGCAGCTCATGGAAAACGGCAAGACGCTGGCCGCATCCGGCGTCAATGCGATCTGGATCGGCGAGCGCGGCATCACCAAGGCGCGCGTCCAACAGATCCATGCTCAAGGTGCCAAGCTCTACGCGGAATTCAACACGCTGCACCGGGCGGAGTATCTCAAGGAGCATCCCGATGCCGCGCCCATCGGCAAGGACGGCAAGCGTGCGCCGGCGCCCCATGGGTGGCAAGGCATCTGCCCGACCCACGTCGCCTATCGCAAATGGCGCATGAATGCGTTTCGTGCGCTGCTCAAGAACCACGCCGTCGACGGAGTGTGGCTCGACTACCACCATGCGCACGCCAGTTGGGAGCGGGCCGATCCCGTGCTGCCCGACACCTGCCACTGCGAGCGTTGCAAGGAGCAGTCGAAGGGCAAGGACTGGGTCGAGTGGCGCTGCGGCGTCTTCACCGACTGGGTCCGCGAGTTCAAGGAGATCCGGGACGAGGTGAGACCCAAGGCGCTGTTGGGGACGTTTCACTGTCCCTGGACGGATAGGGAGCGCGAGGGAGCGCTCAAGCGCCGACTGGCGATCGACCTCAAGGCGCAAGCGAAGTACATCGATGTGTTCTCGCCCATGCCGTATCACGCGCGGTTTGGCCACGCGAAGGACCCGGCGTGGATTTCGCGTCAGACGAAGTGGCTTGGCGAGTTTCTCGGGGCCGACGCGCGCATCTGGCCGATCGTGCAGCTCGCGGACTGGGGCGAGGCGGTTCCCGCGGAGCAGATCGCTGCGGTGCTGGACCATGCGACCCGTGCGCCGTCGAGCGGCGTGATGGTGTTCGCGTGGGGCAAGCTCCGCAAACAGCCGCAGAAGGTCGCGGCGATGGTGGAGTGCTACCGCGCGATGCGGTGATCGAGGCTGACGCCGCCGCGCCCGTTCTGCTCAGAGCTCGAGTTCGAGCACCGTCCACTCATCGACGTCGTCGAGGCTGAACGCGTGCTTCTTGGGGTTCGTACCCACACGCCGATAGCCGAACTTGCGGATGTACCAGTCGATGGTCTCCGGTCGATCGGTCTCTGTGCGGACGCGCTTCATGCCGAGCGCGCGCATTTCGTCGAGGCGCGCTTCCTGCAGCCGGGCGCCGAGCCCCTCGCCGCGAACCGACGGATCGACTGCGAGACTCGCCGTCTCCGCGAGCTCGGCATCGTGCACGATGTAGCTGGCGACGCCGACGACACGACCGTCCAAGCGGGCCACGAACGTGCGCTCCGGATCGAGGCCCGAGCGCTCGACCTCGGGTGTCTTTTCGTCGGCGGCGCGCGGAGCCATGTTCCATGAATCGAGGATGGCCATCGCCGCGTCGATCTCGTCGGCGCGAATGCGTCCGATCTCAATCATCGCGGCGTCAGTCCGAGCTGCTCGCGGACTTCCGCGGGTGTGGCCGGGCGGCGGCCGGCCTCTCCGGCGATCCGCACGACGCGCTCCACCAGCCCGGCGTTGGTGGCCAACTCCGTGCGTGCGGCGTCGAACCAGATGTTGTCCTCGAGGCCGACCCGGATGTGTCCGCCCGCCGCGATCGACATCAGGTGCGCGGGCAGCTGGAAGCGGCCGATCCCCGCGAGAGCCCACGTCGCACCGTCGGGTAGCGCGGCGGTCATCGCGGCGAGGTTGATCGGTGTACACCCGGCTGTGCCCCGCGACCCGAGGAGGATATTGAAATACAGCGGTTCTTCGAGGACGCCCTTGCGCAGCAGATAGCGCGCGTTCTCCACCATGCCGGGTTCGAACGCTTCCAGCTCCGGCCGGATGCCGCGCTCCTGCATGCGGCGGGCGAGACCCACGATGGTCTCCGGATCGTTGACGGATGCGGTGCCCGGGAAATTGAGCGACCCGAGTGTTAACGAAGCCATGTCGGGCCTCAGGTCGCCGTCGAGCTCCAGCACTTCGGAGCGCTGGTCGAGTTCGCGGACGCTGCGTCCCGAGCAGGAAACGCAAATCACGATGTCGGGGCAGCGCTCGCGTACCGCGCCGATAATGCGCGCGTAGACCTCCTTGCGGTAAGTCGGCTTCCCGTTCTCGCGCGCGTGGAGGTGGACAATCGACGCGCCGGCCTCGCGTACGCGAGCGCAATCCTCGGCGATTTCAGCCGGCGATTCCGGAAGATGAGGCACTTCCGCCTTGGTGGGCACCATGCCCGTCAGGGCGGCGTTGACGATCAGGACGCCGTGATTCATTGCGCGCCCAGCGTACCAAGCGGGGGACGCCGTCCGCCCTGCCCCCGGACCCCCTCTACTTGATCTGCCGCAGGAGCGCCGCCGCCTGCTCCATCACGCTCGTGTCGGCCCACTTTCTGGCGAGTACGTCGTTCAGTGTTTTCTTCGCGCCCGGCTGATCGCCCGCCGCGATTTGCGCCTTGGCCAGGCGCAGCCAGCCGTCGGACTCGTCCGCCCGGACGCGCACGACCTGGCGCCACTGCTCGGTCGCGGCTGTGTAGTCCCGGCGCGATTCACGGTGCTCCGCCAGCCGGCGGTGGCTGGCGGCTTCGTTGGGCAGGACCTCGACCAGCGACGTCCATGCGCGTTCGGCGGTCGCTTTGTCGCCTTGTTTTTCGACGCGCGTGCCGAGGTCGGCGTAAAGATCGAGATTGAGCGGCGACATCCGGATGCTGTCCATCAGCGCTTCGATCGCCTTCGGCGCTTCCTTCAGGGCGTCGTACGCGGCGAGCAACTGCTTGTGGACCAGGTCGTCGTTCGGTTGCAGCTCCCGCGCCGCCAGCAGATGCGGGATCGCGAGCTTCGGTTGGCGGCGGCTGAAATACGCGCCGCCGATTGACTTGCGGATCAGAGGCGCGTCCAGTCCGCTCTTGGCAACACGCTCCTCGTAGCGCTTCACGTAGCCGTCGAGATCCTGGGCGCCGGTGAGCACGGCCTGCAGTGTCGCGATGGCCTGGGTGCGATTGCGAGTGCTGCGACCCCACGAGACGACTGCGGCGGAAGCGGCATCGACCGCCTTGTCCGTCTCGCCGAGCGCGAGATAGATCTTGCTGAGCTCCGCGTAGTACCCCGAAAGCGTGCCGCGGCCGACGCCGCGGTTGCGATGCGTGCGCTGGTGAAGCGGGATCAGCTCCTCATAGTAGGCCGCCGCCCGGTTGAGGAAACGGCAGGTGCTGGCCGACCGCGCGAACGCGCCGATCACACTCTCGTTCCACTGCTTGAGCTCCTTGCGTCGCTTCTCCGCCGAATCGAGCTGCGCCCGCGACTCGTCGTTCCGTCCGACGCGGTGGAGCGCGAGGATCCGCGACAGCACGTAGTTCAGGTCGTCGGGGCGCTCGGCGAGCAGCTGGTCGAGGTGGGGGAGCGAGTCCTTCCAGCGCCTGGTCGCGTGCATCCACTGGACGAGTTGCCAGCGACCGTTCCGGCGCAACTGCTTGCGGGCGTCCGCGGCGAGGAGCACCCGGATCGCATCGTCTCGGGCACTCAGGTGGTTCCACAGGTAGCGGGCGCAGTGCAGGAGGCGCGCAGCGGAGTCCGGATTCAGCTCAACGACCTTGAGCGCGACCGCGCGGAACGAGTCGAACTTCTCCTTCCAGAAGAACCTCGTGTTGTTCTTGTACATCGCGTTCTGCGGCGACCTCAGAAGCAGCAGGTCGCTTTCGAGTGCACGGGTTGCGAGCTTGAGCAGGCGAGGCGCCAAGGGCCCCAGATCACCGGCTTCGGAGCGCCAGCGCGCCAGAGTCCAGCCGTGCGCACGCCAGCCGTCACGGCCCGTCTTGGACAGCCACGTGGGCTCCTGCTCGATCTGCGTGATCAGCAGTTCGAGGGCGACGCGTGCGTTGCGCTGCTGGCGCAGTGCATTGGCGAAGATCTGGACGACGTTGTTGCGGTACGGGCCGACGACGGAAAGCAGCTCGGGTAGTTTCTTCTTCGTGAAGAACTCGAGATCGCCGCTGGCGTTCGGAACGGCGCCCGCTTTCGCACTCCAGCGGTACAGCTCGCAGTACTTCGATGCGGTCGACTGAACGTGATCCATGCCGTCGTTCCACATCGACTCTTCCATGCGTTTGCGTGCGCCCTCGTACAGTGCGCGCCCACGACCGAAGGAGACTCTGCCGTTATGCCGCGCGGCGTGGACATAGACGTCGAAGAGCCGTTGTGTCAGCCACATGCGGCCCGTTCGCGATCGCGAGGACTTCAACTGCGCTTCGAGCCGAGTCTCGGCGACCTGGTGCATGCCTCGCGTGTTCAACCAGTTCACGAGAACCGACAGCAGCTGCCAGGTGGGGCGTCGCAGCCCGTCGGGCTGAGCTTGCTCGTACGCGTCGATGGCGACCGTGAGGGTGTCGATGGCGTCTGTCGCGCGGCCGTAGTTCCACAACGTCTGGGCCCGGTACTGGGAGATCCACAGCCAGTCGAGCGTCGCGGCGGGCTCTTGGCGCTGCAGTTCGCGGAGTTGCTTTAGCTGGATCTTGGCGAACGCCTCGTGCGGGATCTTTCCGAGCGACGCAAGCCAAGCCGCCATCAACCGGCGCTCTCCCCGGAGCCACGATCCGGCAAACGCGTCGGTCATCGCCTGGACGCCGCGCTGCACGTGGGGTCCGGGCGCGTTGAGCACCTCGCTGGCCCGTCGCTCGACGAGGGAGCGCAACAGAAGCAGTGCTCGCCGGTCGAGATCGGAGTTCGCCGTTGCGGACAGCTCGGTGATCCGTGCGTTCAGCTCGTCGCACGTCGCTTCCTCGTGAACTCCCGCGATCACGGACGTCGCACGCTGCAGATACG
>Ga0070728_10004109_pt1 | contig 15387 bp, 14 predicted proteins | sample tdDd471_FD_66723 | JGI IMG/M metagenome (GOLD analysis project Ga0070728, IMG submission 66723) | Marine sediment microbial communities from the Atlantic coast under amendment with organic carbon and nitrate - tdDd47.1 | ecosystem: Environmental > Aquatic > Marine > Coastal > Sediment | place...
ATGAACTACGAGGGCGTGATCCCCTCGGACGTCGACGACGCCGGCAACAGCGCGGTCGGCGACGGCGGCACGATGTCGGTCACCCTGCAGCAGATGAACACCACCGACGATGGCCTGCTGCAGACCTCGGCCCGCCTGTGGCGCACCGACAGCTTCTGCGGCACCGCGGACCTCACGGCGGCGCTCGGTCTGACCGTCGAGCCGGGCACGTTCGCGTTCTCGGTGCAGGACGTGCAGATCGCCGACGGGCAGGGCTTCGGCTCGCTCTTCACCAACGACTGGGTCGCTGGCTCGTTCATGGACTCCCTGCTGACCACGCTCGACTTCACCGTGAACTACGATCAGGTGTTCGGCGGCGAGGTCGAAGAGCAGTCCCAGATGGGCGCCTTCCAGGCGAACATCGACGGCCGCGGGGTCAGCGTGTTCCTCAACGTCCCCGGCAACTGACCGGGCGCCGAATCGCCCGCGGCGCCTTGCGACGCGGCGCGAAACCGCACATGGTGGGCCGCAGGTTCCCCCGATTCCAGACGCGGCGCGCGGCGAACCGCGCCGGCGCCGCCTGCTCCTTCGTGGTCTCGCCATGCCGTCGTCCCTGCGCCGAATCGCCCTCAGCTGCTGCCTCGCCGCCCTCGCGGCGTGCAGCGGGTCCGACGCCACCGACGCAGACACCGGCGCCGAGGACTCCGGGCCTGTCGACACGTCGACCGGCGATACGACCGAGACGGACGGCGGCGATCCCGGCGACACATCCGACGCCGGTGGCACCGACAGCGGCGATCCCGATGTGTCGACCGACCCCGACGCTGCGCCGGACGCCACCGAAGACGCCACCCCCGACACGGATCCCGACGTCGCAGCAGACGCTGATCCGGACGCCACGACCGACGCCGCCCCGGACGCCGATCCGCCCCGCTGCGGCGACGGCACCCGCGACCCGGGCGAGCTCTGCGACGGCGACGACCTCGACGACGCCACCTGCCTCGACTTTGCGTTCGACGGCGGTGAGCTCGCCTGCGCCGAGGGCTGCGACCGCTACGTGTTCGACGCCTGCACCCGCGACATGCCCCCCCGCTGCGGCGACGGCACCCGCGACGACGGCGAGCTCTGCGACGGCGACGACCTCGACGGCGTGACCTGCGAGGGGCTCGGGTTCGCCGGCGGCACCCTGCGCTGTCGTGAGGACTGCTCGGGCTTCGTGCTCGACGCCTGCGGCGACGAGCCGACCTGCGGCGACGGCACCCGCGACGACGGCGAGCTCTGCGACGGCGACGACCTTGACGGCACGACCTGCGTCGACCTCGAGTTCGACCGCGGCGAGCTGGCCTGCAACGACGCCTGCGACGGGTTCGACACGTCGGCCTGCGAGGGCGACACGGACCCGGTGTGCGGCGACGGCACGCGCGACGCCGGCGAGCTCTGCGACGGCGAAGACCTCGCGGCGGACTGCACGGACCTCGGCTTCGACGCCGGCACCCTCGCCTGCGACGACGACTGCGCCGGCTACGTCACCACCGGGTGCACCCGCGACGGGCCGGAGTGCGGCGACGGTACCCGCGATGCCGGCGAACTCTGCGACGGCGACGACGTCGGCGACTCCACCTGCGAAGGCCTCGGCTTCGACGCCGGCACCCTCGCCTGCGCCCCGGGCTGCGCCGGTTTCGACACGACCGGCTGCACCCGTGACGCGGTCTGCGGCGACGGCACCGCCGCCGGCGACGAGGTCTGCGACCGCGACGATCTGTCCGACGAGACCTGCCGCTCGCTCGGATTCGCGGGCGGCACCCTGCGCTGCGCGATGGACTGCACCGCCTTCGACACCGACGCCTGCACCCGACCGGCCACCTGCGGCAACGACGTCCGCGAGGGCGACGAGGTGTGCGACGGCACGTCGCTTGGCGGCGAGACCTGCGAAGGCCGCGGGTTCGAGGGCGGTGACCTCGCCTGCCGCGGGGACTGCGCTGGGTTCGACGAGTCGGACTGCATCGCCGCCTGCGTCCCTGCGTGCGGCGGCCGCGAGTGCGGCCCGGACCCGACCTGCGGTGACTCGTGCGGCACCTGCGACACGGGCGAGCGCTGCAGCGACGCCGGGCGCTGCGAGCTCGACGGCGATCGCGGCCCGCGCATCCTGCGCTTCAACACCGACGTGTTCGACATCTCCGAGGGCGAGACCGTCACCTTCAGCGCCGTGGTCACCGACCCCGACGGCATCGACGACGTGATCGGCGGCACCCTCGACGACCCGGCCACCGGCCGCTCGTACGGCGCGTTCTCGACGGCGGCCGGCGAGGGCTCGTACGCCCTGACCCTCACGTGGGGCCAGATCCACCGCGTCCGCACGATCGACTTCACCGAAGACACGTCGCGCAGCTTCGAGGCCGTGTTCTTCGACGTCAGCGGCAGCGACGCGACGGCCCGCATCGAGCTGACGCTCACCTGCGACGGCGACTTCGCCTGCGACGGCGCCTGCACCCCCGCCGGCACGACGTCGGACTGCCTCGCCTGTGACGACGTGTGCCCCGAGCTCGGACTCTGCGGCGCAGCCGGCTGCACCTGCGGCCCCGACGAGGGCGTCTGCGACGGCACCTGCACCGACCTGACGACGACCACCGACTGCGGCGACTGCGGCAACGTCTGCGCGACCGGCGGCGCCTGCGTCGACGGCGCATGCACCTGCGGCCCCGACGAGGGCGTCTGCGACGGCATCTGCACCGACCTCACCACGACGACCGATTGTGGCACCTGCGGCGAGGCCTGCCCGCTGGGCGCTGCGTGCGTCGACGGCGGCTGCGCCTGCCCCGCCGGCGAGGTCGTGTGCGGCGGCGTGTGCACCGACATCACCACGACCGACAACTGCGGCGGCTGCGGACTCACCTGCGCCGACGGGGGCGTCTGTGACGGCGGCGCGTGCGCCTGCCCCGGCGAGCTCGACGCGGTCTGCGACGGCGCCTGCACCGACCTCGACACCGACAGCGACTGCGGCGCCTGCGACAACGCGTGCCTCGACGGTGCGACATGTGAGGACCGCGCCTGCACCTGCGACCGCCCCGACATGTACTGCGGCGCCGACGGCTGCCTCGATCCGGCGCGGACGAGCCACTGCGGCGGCTGCGACATCGAGTGCGCCGCGAACGAGACCTGCACCAGCACCGGATGCCGACGGCCGCGCAACGGCGAGATTCGCATCAACGCCGATGGGTTCCCCGACTTCTACTCCAGCGGCACGTGGTATCCGATGTGCAACATCTTCCGCATCACCCACGCCGAGGCGGCCTGCGAGTCGCTGGGCATGGACCTCGCCCGGATGGTGCGCGACCAGACCCGCCCGGACGTCGACGACGGGGCCGGCGCGGTGATCGACTACTTCTGCGACGACCCGAACCTGTCGAGCCTCGAGTCCTGCGGCGCCACGTACGACTGGTGCGGCGCCGGGCCGGACAGCTACGCCCGCATCGACTGCATCGCGTCCCGCACGCCCGCCGAAGACGGCGAAGGCCGCATCGACGCCGACGGTCGCGCGCAGGTGTTCTACGACGATCGGTGGTGGACGCTCACCACCGGGTTCACGTACTTCCGCGAGGACGAGGCGCGCGTGTTCTGCCGTTCGATGGGCATGACGTACGTGTCCCACGCCACCGGCGACCCGACGACCGTCGATGACGGACTGTGCCTCGGCGCCTTCGAATGCCAGGGCACCGAAGCCGACCTCACGGACTGCGTCGAGTACGGCTGGGGCCAGGTCGACTGCGGCATCGACCGCCTCGACCGCATCGACATCACCTGCCGCTGACGCCACACCGTCCTCGGACACCACGAGACCGACGCAGCGACCCCGAGCATCTCATGCACCGAACCATCACCCGATTCGGCCTCTGCGCCCTCGCCCTCGCCCTCGTCGCGTGCGGCGGCGATGACGCCGCCCCGGCCGGCGGCGCAGACGCGGCCGACGACGTCGCGACCGACACGAGCACCGGCGGCGACGCGGGCACCTCGGACGCCGACGACGACACGGCGAACGATGCCTCCGAGGATGCCACTGCGGACGCCGACGACGACACCGCCGAGGATGCTGGCGAAGACGCGAACGCGGACGCCGGCGAAGACACGAGCGACGACGGCGGCGGCGACGCGAGCACCGACGCCGGCGCGCCGTTCTGCGGCGACGGCGAGCGCAACGGCGACGAGATCTGCGACGGCGACGATGTCGGCGCACTGACCTGCGCGTCCCTTGGCCAGCCGGACGGCACGCTCCGCTGCAACGACACCTGCGACGCGGTCGACCTGAGCGGCTGCGGCGTCGAGCCCGGCTGCGGTGACGGCACGATCGACGACGGCGAGCTCTGCGACACCACCGACCTCGGCGGCCTGAGCTGCGAAGCCCTGGGTCTCGACGGCGGCACCCTCACCTGCAACGACGCCTGCGACGGCTTCGACACCTCGGCCTGCGAGGGCGGCGGCGGCAGCACCTGCGACGGCGTCGCCCGTGAGCCCGGCGAGCTCTGCGACGGTGACGACCTCAACGACACGACCTGCGGCGACCTCGGCTTCGACCGCGGCGACCTCGCGTGCAACGACGCCTGCGACGGCTTCGACACCACGGCCTGCGAGAACGACCCGCCGACCTGTGGCGACGACGCGCGCGAAGGCGACGAGGCGTGCGACGGGACAGACGTCCCGACCGACTGCGTCGCGCTCGGATTCGACGGCGGCACCCTCGGCTGCAACGACGCCTGCGACGGCTTCGACACGACCGGCTGCACCGACGAGTGCGCCCCGACCTGCGGCGACCGTGACTGCGGGCCGGACCCGACGTGCGGCACGTCCTGCGGCACCTGCGACACCGGGTTCCGCTGCACGGACGCCGGCGCCTGCGAGCCCGATGGCGACCGCGGGCCGCGGATCATCCGGTTCAACACCGACGTGGGCGACATCAGCGAGGGCGAGACGGTCACCTTCAGCGCGGTCGTCACCGACCCCGACGGCATCGACGACCTGATCGGCGGCACCCTCGACGACCCGGTCACCGGCCGCAGCTACGGCTCGTTCTCGACCGCCGCGAGCGAAGGCGCGTACTCGATCACCCTCACGTGGGCCCAGATGCACCGCCTGCGCGACATCGACTTCACCGAGGACACCGACCGCACGTTCGAGGCGGTGTTCTTCGACGTCGGCGGCAGCAACGCGAGCGCCACGACGACCGTGACCCTGACCTGCGACGGCGACGCTGCGTGCGACGGCACCTGCACGCCCCTCGGCACCAACGCGGACTGCGGCGCCTGTGGCGACACCTGCGGTGGCGGCACGACCTGCGACGCGGGCGCCTGCACCTGCCCCGGCGACCTCGCGCTCTGCGACGGCACCTGCACGGCCCTCGATACCGCCGAGAACTGCGGCGACTGCGGCGTGAGCTGCGGCGCTGGCGCGCTCTGCGACGACGGCGGCTGCGCCTGCCCTGGCGGCTGGACGGCGTGCGACGGCGACTGCGTCGTCACGTCGATCGATCGCCTCAACTGCGGAGGCTGCGGCACCGTGTGCGGCGACGAAACGACGGTGTGTTCGAGGTCCGAATGCGCCTGCGCCGTCGAAGCGCCCGCGTCGCGACTGTGCGAAGGTGCCGACTGTCGGCCCGCGTGGCGATGGGACCGCTGCTCGTGCGCCGACGGCGCCGGCGGTGGTGGCTGTGTCGGCGACGAGGCCTGTCTCGACGAGGCCTGCGTGACGCCGACCGAGGGAGTCACGCGCATCACGGACAACAACTTCGTCCAGGTGTACGCAGACGGAGACTGGCGATGGCTCTGCTCGGCCCTCAACCGCGACCTCGATGCAACGGACGCACGGACCGTCTGCGAGTCATTGGGGGCCGAACGCATGGTCTCGTATCGCAATCGCCGCAGCTTCTCGGGCCGCGTTCGGCCAGACGCGGATGGAATCTTCTGGCTGATTGGCGACCACTGCTACGGCGCCTCGCGCAACATGATCGAGTGCGTGCACGAGGTCGACACATCACGCACGACGTGCCCGGATGGACTCTACGTCCAGGTGACCTGCGGCTACCTCTGATCGGGCGCGGCGGTCGGCCGCGACACAGGCGTCAGTCGGCGGCCGCTTCGACCGCCCGAAACACGCGCATCGTGTTCGCCCGCAGCATCAGGGCGACGTCGTCTTCGGCGTGCCCCCGATCGAGCAGGGACTGCGTGACCTTCACCAGGTCGCGGCAGTCCTTCATGTCGTTGGGGATCCGCGGCAACCAGCCGTCGAGGTCGCTGCCGACGCTGACGTGCCGCCAGCCGACGCGTTCGACGACGTACTCGATGTGGTCGACGACGCAGCGGTGATCGGCACGGTGGGACCCGGTGAGAAAGCCCGGGCCGAGGATGATGCCGATGGCGCCGTCCAGCTCGGCGATGGCGTCGATCTCTTCGTCCGTGATGTTGCGCGCCGAGTCGTGCACGCCCTTCACGCCGGTGTGCGTGCAGAACACCGGCGCCGTGGACGCGGCGCACGCGTCCAGGACGCCGGGCGTGTTCACGTGGGCCACGTCGACCGCGATGCCGTGCGCATTGCACGCCCGCACGACCTCGCGCCCGAAGTGGCTGAGCCCGCTCGTCTCGTCCGCCCCGCGACCGAGGGACGGCGTCGCCGCGGCGTTCTTCGAGAAGTGCGCGAGGGTCAGGTACGCGACGTCCCGCGCTGCGAGCTCGGCGACGCGGCTGATGTGCCCGTTGAGCATGTGCGCGCCTTCGACGCCCGGGCAGAGCGCGACACGGCCGGTCTCGTGGGCGCGGTCCCAGTCGTCGGCGCACCGCACGCGCAGACACGTGTCGTCCGCCGCGCCCAGGGCGTCGACCACGTCGATCTGCTTCGTGCACTCGACCCAGCCGCCCTCTCGCTCGACGGGCCAGTAGTGGATGCCGAGGCAGGCCCCGCCGTACGTCGCGTCGTGCATGCGCGGCAGGTCGGCGTGCCAGAACAGCGGCTGCCCCGGCCAGCCGGCCCGATGGCGCCGCCTCGGGTCATACCCGAAGAGCCGGTTCTGGATGATCGAGTCGACGTGCAGGTCGATCAGACCGACGCGCGCATGCAGCGCACGGGCAGCGTCGAAGGCGGGGTCGGTCCACTCGGTCCAGGGCATCGGCAGCACGCAGCGTCGGGGCGGTCACGCGCCGAGGGTGCCCGATCCCGCGCTCGCTGCACAGGCGCGTCCGCGGCTCACTCGCCGCAGGCCGCCGCCGCCGCGTCCATCGCGTCGCCGCACGGGTTCGACGTGTCGCCCGCCTGGAACGCCGCGAGGTCTTCGCAGGTGTCGAGGGCCGTCGCGCAGGCGTACATGTCGACCGCGGCAAGCAGGCAATCGGTCGACGCCGAGCCGAACGAGCCCTGCAGGTCCGCGCACAGCCCGGCCTCGCACGCGTCGTACGTGAACTCGTCCGAGCACTCGGCCAGCGGGCGGCAGTACCGGTTGCACGCGAGGACCACGTCCGTCGCGGTGAGGTCGGTGCAGTCGCTCGGGCACGTGACCGAGGTCTCGCCCGGGTCGCAGACGCCGTCCTCGCAGGTCGACAGCCCCTCGATCGTGTAGGCGATGTCGTTGTCGACGCCGATGCGGAACGGCAGGCGCGTGCAGCTGATCGTGCCCGCCGGCAGCATCCCGTCGGCGCCGGGGGGCTCGGGGCTCCAGCAGAACTGGACGCGGTACGACGGCTCGTCGGCGTCGTACGGCTGCTCGCAGACGTCCGCGCCCTCGGCGATCGTGTCGAAGAGCATCAGGTCCCAGCTGCCCGAGATCGACTGGGCGGGGCCGAGCTCGAGGATCTCGCCCTCTTCGCCGGTGCAGCCGCCCGCGCCCTCGTCGCAGTTGTCGATCGTGCAGGCGTCGTGCGCACGCAGCTCGGTGGGCACCATCGAGTCCTCGTTGATGTTCCACCAGCCCGGGGTGCCCTGGTTCGTGCTCACCTGCACCCAGCGCGACAGCCCGCCGGGGTTGCCGTTGGTGAGGGTGAACGAGATCTCCGTCGGTCGCGGTCCGACGTCGGCGCCCGTGTCCGTCGTGCCGGTGTCGACCTCGCCGCCGGTGTCGGTCACCCCGGTGTCCGTCGACCCGCCGGTGTCGGCCTCACCCCCGCCACCGTCATCGGAGCAGGCGCCAAGCGCGGCGATCAGGGACAGAGCGCTGGCAGCAGCGACGAGGGTACGCATCACGGTCTCCACGAGAGGGGCCGGGGCCCGTTGCCCGGCGGCTCGGCATGGTATCCATCCCGCCGCGCCGGTGCAAACCGCTCCGTGCGCGACGTGCCGTACAAGGCGTGCCGTGCGAGACGCAGCCGGCGAGCCCCACCGACACGCGACACACCGTCACGCCACGGGGCCAGGCGACATGCGATCCGTTCGCCGCGCCGAGGCGCTACCGCAGGGGCAGCTCGAGCTGCCGCGGCGGGCGCGCCGCCTGACGCCGGCGCAGGGCCTCGACCCGGGCCTGCCACTGGGCCGCGAACCGACGCTCGCCCTCGAGCAGCTCGAGGTGCAGGCGGCGCAGGGCTTCGGCGGGGTCGGTGCGGGTGGTCACGGCCATCGGGGGCAGCGGTCCCCCGCAGAGTGCGGCGTGCCGCAGCCCGACGCAACTTCGCGACGTGCGCATCCGACCCCGAGACGACGACGCGGTCAGCCGCGCTTCGTCGCGTAGACCTTCATCATCACCTTGAGGATCTCGTCGTCGCTCGCCTCGCGCTTCTTCTGGCGGTGGAACCGACGAAACGCGTCGACGTCCGCCTTCAGCGGCGAGCGGAAGTCGTCGTCGACCATCATGAGCAGACTGGCGAGGCGCGAGACGTCCGCCGGAGACCGCTGCAGGTGGCTCACGAGGCGATCGAGGTCGGCACCACGGTTCTGGGCGTCCGCCTGCTCGATGAGGCGCTCGATCGCCTTCTCGAACTGCTCGAGGTTGTGAAAAGGGGCGTCCGACATGGGGTCTCCGGTGCGATGCGCCCCGAGGGGCGACGTCAGGGCTTCGAAAGGGATGGGGTCACGCGCGCCCGCCGCCGGGCTCCCACCAGCGGGGTTCGCCGTCGGGGCGGGGGCGGCCGGTCAACAGGTCCGGGGGCGCCAGCCAGCGCAGCTCGCCGACGACGCGCTCGTTCACCGCGCGGGTCGCGACGCAGCCGAGTCCGGCGCGTGGCACGCGCACCCGCGCGGCGCCTCGGGACAGCAGCGCGCCGAAGAGCTCGGACAACGACGGCTCATGGCCGACGACGAGCAGGCGACGCACGTCCGACGCAGCGAGCGCCGCGACGAGATCCCCCGTCCGCGCGCCGAGCCGCAGGGCCTCGACGACAGTCGGGGCGGTCCCGGGCAGCAGCATCTCCGTCGCGATCGCCGCGGTCTCGCGAGCCCGAACCAGCGGGCTCGTCCAGATCGCGTCGACCGCGACGCCAGCCCGCGACGCGGCGGCGTACACGAGCCGCGTCTCGTCGGCCCCCTCGGGGGTCAGCCGCCGCTGATCGTCATCCCCGGGATGATCGGGATGACCATCCTCGGCGACGCCATGGCGGCCGATGTACAGGGTCTCGAGGCGCATGCAGGTCTCGCTGGGACACCGACGAAGAGACACACGCGCCGACCGAACGTCAACGCGCGGGCACGACGCACCGCGGCGCGTCGCACGGTTGTCACGCGCCCTGCGCGAAGGCGATCGCGGCGAGCACCCAGCCCCCGATGAACGCGAGCCCGCCGATCGGCGTGATCGCCCCGAGCTTGCGGACGCCGGTCAGCGCCATCGCGTACAGGCTGCCGCTGAACACGCAGATCCCGACGAGCAGCAACGTGGCCGCCCGGGCGAGGTTCGGATCCGGATTCGCGCCGCACAGGGCCACCACGCCGACCGCGTGCAGCAGGTGATACAGCGCGCCGGTCGACCACCAGCCGAGCGCCTCGGCGTCGAGGCGCTTCTTGAGGCCGTGGGCGCCGAACGCCCCCGTCGCGATCCCGAGCGCGGCAAACACAGCACCGAGCGTAGCAAGGCTCATCCAGCAGTCCGGTCCAAAGAACGCCCCAACCGTGCATCCCCGCGGTGCAATGTGCCAGTGTCCGGTGGGTGCCTGTATTCTGGCCGGTGGGTGCCCATGTCCCGGCCGGTGGTGGGATGCACCCCAGGCCGGCGGGCTTGGCCCACCGGCCTACTGTGGCGGTGGGTGCCCATATCCCGGCAGGTGGTGGGATGGATCCCCAACCCACACAGTTGCGGCAGGGCCATGCCCTGCCGAGGTGGTGGGATGGATCCCCGGCCTGTGGCGGTGGGTGCCCATATCCCGGCAGGTGGTGGGATGGATCCCCAACCCACACAGTTGCGGCAGGGCCATGCCCTGCCGGGTGCGCCGAACCCGTGAACCCATGCCTGGGGGTTGGCTCGCGCCGGCGCACGGTGCACCCTGTGCGCGGCCTCACACCCCCGCTGCCACATGCGTCCTCTCGCCGTCGCCTCTCTCTTCGCTGCCGCCGCGGCCCTCGGCGCCTGCCAGCCCGGCGCCGCGCCGAGCCCTTCTGGCGACGAGGCACCGGCCGAGGCTTCCGGCCCTTCGGGCGAGGCCGAGGGGTCGAACACGGCGGGTGAGGCCGAGGGATCGACCACGGCGAGCGAGGCGGGGGCCGACGCTCCCGACGAGCCCGCCATCGGGTCCGGCGACACGACCGGCCCCGTCGACGACGACACGGTCACCATCGGCGCGGCGTCCACCACCGACGTGTCGGCGCCCCTGCTGCTCGCCGTCGAGACGCAGGACCCGGAGGTCGCCGAAGAGGCACTGCGGACGCTCTCGCGCAACCTCGCCACCTGGCGGCGGCGCCCGACGCCGGACCTCGTCGAGGCGGTGCGGGCCTTCGCCGGCGCGTCGAGCGCGCCGCTGTGGCGTCAGGTCGACGCCCGCTTCGTACCACCGGCGATCGAGCTCCTGCTCGAGATCCGCGACATGGCCGCCGTTGCGCGCCTCACATCTGCGTTCGCCGAGTCGGCCGCCGAGCCCGCCTTGCGGGGGCCGCGCGCCCTCGTCGCCCGTGACACGACGCCGCGCGCCGGCATCGAGGCCGAGCCGGGATGCGCCCTGCACGTCGACGGCGCGCCCGTGGACGGCGCCGCCGACGTGCTCGTCGGTTCGCATCAGGCCGGCTGCGGCCCCGACGACCAGCGGCTCGTCGTGCTCTTCGCGAACGAGCGCATCGCCGTCGGACCCGACGTGGTGCGGGTCATCGAAGGCGACGACACCGAGTGACCGGCGGTCAGAGCACCTGAGCCGCGTCCTCGACCGCCTCGTCGACGAACGACGTGCGGATGTCGATCAGCGATCCGAACTCGGCAGCGCCGCGCGCGGTGTGCACGTCGCCGTTCGGCCGACGGACCTGCCCGCCGATGTCCTCGCCGTCGAAGATCATGACGCAGGTCTCGGCGCCCGGCGGGCAGTCGTTCTGGGCGAACGCCGCGGGTGCGACGAGGGCGATGGCAGCAGCGAAGAGCGAGGCGACAGCGACACGACGGATCATGAGGACCTCCGGGTCCGAACGGGGACCCGGGTGGCAACGCACCGGATTGCCGAGCGATCTATCGACCCACCCGATGCGGCAAAAACGACGAACGCCCCGGCCGAGCCGAGGCGTCCAGTCGAGCGAGCTGCGCGGGGCTCAGAGGCCGCTGGTCATCTCGTTGAGCACGGCGTTCACGTCGCCGCCGTCCGTCTGCGAGTTCCAGACGTACTCCATGTTGTACGGGTCGAGCACGGCCTGCCAGGGCAGACCGACCGAGCCGCCGCCACCACCGGTGGGCGACACGTTGCCCCACGTCGTGGTCAGGCCGTTGTCGATGAGCACGCGAGCCGGGTCGAGGTTCTTCCGCTCGGCGTACTCCATGCAGTACTCGAGGGTGGGCGGGTTGTAGCCCTGGTCCTCGGACACCACGACGAACATCTCCACGCCCTCGTGGCGCCGCTGCTCGAAGTTCGAGGCGGCCTGCGGAACATAGCCTTCGCAGGCACCGCACCAACCGGCCGAGCCGATGAGCCAGACCGCCGTACGACGTCCGCAGTAGCTGTGCAGGGCGACGTCTTCGCCGTAGCAGTTCTGCAGGGTCATGTCGCCGACGAGGTCGCCGGTCGACACACCCGTGCCGCTGGCGACACACTCGTCCATGAACACAGCGGTCGGCGTCGCGTTGTTGTCGTACGTCGCCTCGGCGTCGAGCGGTCCCACGCCGCTGGGCGTACCCTCGGGGACGATCGCGTTGCCGTTCTCGTCATAATCGACCGACGCATCGTCGCCGCACGCACCGAGCGTGAGCGCCGCAATCGCAAGACCGAACAACCATCGCTTCGTCATCGTCGCCTCCAGCCCGGACGCACCGGGGCCTGTACATGGAACTGCGCGAATTCTAACGAAGGGTGGGCCAAAAGCAATGGATTGGATCGCATCGTGCCGATCCCCTCGACCGGATGCCCCCGCCGATGCACCTCACCCCCGAAGATCGCGACGCCCTGCACGCCCTGCAGCGCGCCCTCGACGCCAGCACGGACACGATCGACGACGTGCTCAAGCTGGCCGGCGCGGGCTTCGGCGCGCGCCCTTTCGACGAGCTCGCGCGCCTCTTCGACGGCCCGCTCACGACGTGGCAGTGCGAAGAGCTGTCCGACCACCTCGGGACCCTGCTCGACACCGTCGACGCCCTGCTGCACGAGGGAGCCCGCGCCCACCTGGATCCGTCGATCCCCGCGCGCCTCGCCCCGCTCTGCGCCCACCTGCGTGACCTCGAAGACCGCCTCGCCGACGCCGCCGACGCGTGATCGCGACTTGCGACCCACCGGCGGGTGTGCCATGCCCCGCCCGTTCGGGCCGAACGCCCCCACCTCGAGCCGCTGCAGTGCCATGAAGATCGTCGACGTCGCCGAGTTCTACGCCGAGCAGGGCGGCGGGGTGAAGACGTACATTCACCAGAAGCTGCGCGCGGGCGCCGAGGCCGGCCACGAGATCGTCATCGTCGCCCCCGGGCCCACCGACGGCGTCGAAGAAAAGTTCGGCGGCCGCATCGTGTGGACGAAGAGCCCGCCGATGCCTTTCGACCCGCGCTACTACGTGCTCTACAACGAGCGCGCGGTGCACGAGATCCTCGACCGCGAGCAGCCCGACGTCGTGGAGGGCTCGTCGCCCTGGTCCGGCGGCTGGTTCGTCAACCGGTGGCGCGGCGACGCGATCAAGTCGCTGATCTTTCACCAGGACCCGGTCGCCGTGTACGCTGAGACGCTGCTCGACCGGCGCCTCGGACGCCCGACGATCAACCGCGTGTTCAGCCCGTTCTGGGGCTACCTGCGCAAGCTGTCCGGACGCTACGACGTCACGGTCACCAGCGGCGCCTGGCTCGCCGACAAGCTGCGCGGGTTCGGCATCGCCAACCCGCAGCCGGTGTCGTTCGGCATCGACAAGCAGCGGTTCTCGCCGGACCACTTCTCGCCCGAGCGCCGCGCCGACCTGCTGCGCCGATGCGGCGTCTCGACCGACGCGCGCCTGCTCGTCACCGTCAGCCGCATGCACCCCGAGAAGCGCCTGGGCGCCCTCTTCGACGCGTTCGCCGAGGCCCGCCGCGACACCGAGATGGGCCTCGTCGTGTACGGCGACGGGCCGATGCGCGACTTCGTGCGCCGCCACGCCCGCCGCGTCCCCAACGTCTACCTCGCCGGGTACACGTCCGAGCCGAACGAGCTGCCCGAGGTGTACGCCAGCGCCGACGCCCTGCTGCACGCCTCCGCCGCCGAGACGTACGGGCTCGTCGTCGCCGAGGCGCTGTGCAGCGGCACGCCGGTGATCGTCCCCGACGTCGGCGGCGCCGCGGATCTCGCTCGCCCCGAGTGGTCCGAGACGTGGCCCCCGGGCGACGTCGCCGCCGGCGCCGCGGCCATCCGCCGCATGCTCTCGCGCGACCGCGACGCCCTGCGTGACGCTTGCGCCGAAGCCGCCACGTCGCACATCACGACGATGGACGATCACTTCGTCGCCCTCTTCGAACTCTACGCCGACCTCGTCGACCGGGCCTGACCATGCGCCGCATCGCCCTCGCCATCGCCGCCCTTCTCGCGCTGACCGCGTCGACGTCCGCATGGGCGCAGGCGGATCCGGTGTACGGCTTCGACGACGAACCCGCCGTCGCCCCCACCCTCGAGGCGTTCTCGCCCCGGGTGTACGACGCGCCGTGGTTCGAGTCGTGGACGATCCCGATCTGGCTCGACGACGGCACCTACGTCTTCGTGCAGTACCTGACGAGCTCCGTCGGCTTCGGCATCGAGCTGCAGGGCACCGCGCGGGCGCTGCTCGTCGAGCCCGACGCCGTGAACGACGGCGGCAACGCAGACGGCGTCGTGCGGGGCACCCGCGGGTTCCAGGGGCGCGACGGCGACTGGGACTGGGACCGTGAAGAGCCGCTGAACGTCTGGTTCCGCGACTGCTACGTCCGTGGCGACGGCGAGACGTTCGAGGTCTACTTCCGCAGCCGCGAGCACGACTTCTTCGTCGAGCTGACCCTCGAAGCCGAGGCGCCCCTCTGGCAACCCGGCGACGGGCGCGCCGAGTTCGGCTGGGACCGCCACGACTTCTATACCTCGCAGATGGTGCCGCGGGTCCGCGTCACCGGGCGCATCAACCGCAAGGCGGACCGCGACGCCCCCGACAACTGGCAGAGCGTGTCGGGGGTCGGGCTGCTCGAACACGCCCGGATGAACGCCTTCCCCTTCGTCGTCGCCGAGCGGTTCACGCGCTTTCGCGCGATGCGCGACGACGGACTCACCGTGCTCGCTCAGGTCACCGATCTGCCCGAGGGCTTCGACCGCGAGTACCTCGGCATGGTGCTCGTGCTGCTCGACGGCGTCCCGGTCTTCGAGTCGACCGACGTGAGCTTCACCCCCGCCGAGGTGCGCCCCATCGAGGGCGACGGGCTCGTGTACGACGTGCCTTGGGCGTGGGACGTCGTGGCGAGCGACGGCAACGACAGCGTGGCGCTGCGCATCTCACAGGCGGACGTCGTCAGCAGCGAGAGCCCGCTCGGGCAGCTCAGCTCGTTCATGCGCACGATCCTCGCGCGCCTTATGTCGCCCCGCGACATCGATCTCTCGACGCAGTACGAGGCGTACGTGACGATCGACGGCGCCACCGCCTGGGTGTCCGGGCAGGGCTGGGTGAGCTTCAACCAGCCGATCGGTCGCACCCCCTGACCGAACCCGGCGCCCCTCGCGCTGCATCCCACGGGCAGCACCGGCCTCGCCGGATCCGGATCACGCCATGCACTTTCTCAGAATCGAACCCGACCTCGACGACGCGCGCCTCGACGCGATCGAGGACGCCGCGGACGCGCTCGGCGCGATCGCGTCGCAC
>Ga0070728_10004115_pt1 | contig 15378 bp, 13 predicted proteins | sample tdDd471_FD_66723 | JGI IMG/M metagenome (GOLD analysis project Ga0070728, IMG submission 66723) | Marine sediment microbial communities from the Atlantic coast under amendment with organic carbon and nitrate - tdDd47.1 | ecosystem: Environmental > Aquatic > Marine > Coastal > Sediment | place...
ATATCCAAACCCGATCCTTCAAATGGATGTGGCATCTGCAATAGACGGCAATTTTTCCGCCCACTATTAAGCATTTCAATGGCTTCATTCGTAAAAGATGGTGCAACAATCGACTCAACAAACAACGAACCTAGTGCATCCACATAAGCCGCATCAACTTGCCGATTCACCGCCATCACACAGCCAAATGCTGAAACAGGATCAGACGCGAGGGCCAATGAAAATGCTTCAGTCGCAGTATCCGCACTAGCAATCCCAGTCGGATTCAAATGTTTAACAATTACCACACTCGGTTCTGTAAAGCTACTGACTGCACGCCATGACGCATCAGCATCCAAAATATTGATATGAGATAATTGCTTGCCGCCCAATTGTTTTGCCCCTAGTGGGCTTTCACCATTGTAACGGGAATAATAACCAGCAACTTGATGAGGATTCTCGCCATAACGTAAATCTTCCGTCCGTTGAACACTAATTGAAATTGTGTCAGGTAATGTATTATCCTCAATTTTTGGCACTTCATCGCCACTCAAATAAGCGTGAATAGCAGTATCATAATCACGGGTATGTTTGAATACCTTCACAGCTAATTCTCGTTTTACACTCATATCCACAGTACCCGATGCTTTGATCTCAGCGGATACTCGTGCATAATCATTTGGGTCACAGATTGTAATGACTCGCAAGAAATTTTTTGCGGCGGCACGCAATAAAGCCACCCCTCCAATATCAATCTGTTCAATCGCATCTTGTAAGCTAACACCTGTCACCCCAACCGTCTCAGTAAATGGGTACAAATTGCAGACAACCATATTAATCGGTGCAAACCCATATTGCATCAGTTCCTGCATATCGCCATCACGGTCACGTGCCAAAATCCCCCCATGAATAGCGGGGTGCAACGTTTTTACACGCCCTCCCAACATTTCAGGCTGCCCAGTCAGTTGCTCAACTCCCGTTACAGGAATATCTGCATCTTCTAAGGCTTTTTGTGTACCTCCGCTGGCAACCAGTTCCCATCCCGTTTCGATCAGAATTTGAGCAAATTCTACAATTCCCGATTTATTGGACACACTTAATAACGCTCTTGGCATACTATCTTCCTTAATCAAATTTCATTTCAATCATAACGCAGGATTATAACGAGGAGTTTTCAATCGCGCATTAAAAACATGACAAACAATTAATTGAGAGGCAGAATATATTCTGTCGCAACAAAAATCGTTAATGGCTCACCGATCACAACTGAACTCTTTCGTGTCGTCGTGTATAAAGTCATACCATCAGTCATACGTATAGCTGTCTGATAATATTCACCTCGGAAAATAAGCTGTTCAACTTGTCCATTCAGCTCAATATAAGGACGATCTATAGGAGCATCCAGATAAATACCCACAGGATGAATTAGTACAGCTGGCGCAGATGAATAATCGGCCAAAACTGATGATAGTAGACGATGGTGTATCATATCACTTGAGTCAAGTTTGAATATATTGGATAAGCCCAAAAATCGTGCGATGAATTCTGTGCGAGGTGCATAGTACAAATTTTGAGGCGTATCTACCTGCTCAATTTGTCCCCTGTTCATCACAGCAATCCTATCGGCAATCGCAAAGGCTTCTTTTTGATCGTGAGTTACATAAATTGCCGTTAGCCCAACAGATTTGATAATATCACGTAACTCAATAATAAGTTGATCGCGCAATAATGCGTCTAGTGAACCTAATGGTTCATCCAACATCAACAGTCGAGGATTCGGTGCAAGGCTACGAGCTAATGCCACCCGTTGTTTTTGCCCCCCAGATAGCAAATTCACATCTCGCTTATCTAAACCAGATAACCCCACGCGCCCTAACATGTCTTCTACACGATTCTGTATTTCTTGTTGTGGGAGTTTTTGGCGTTTAAGTCCATATGCAATATTTTGCCAAACCGTCATATGAGGAAATAGTGCAAAATCTTGAAACATCAGCCCAAAGTCTCGTTCATGAACAGGTTTATTTTCGAGATCTTGCCCCACTATAGATATTTGTCCTTTATATCCTGTTTCTAAGCCCGCGATAACACGCAATAATGTTGTCTTACCGCATCCACTCGGCCCCAACAAACACAGAATTTCACCCTGTCCAACTGTTAACGACACATCACGCAATGCCTCAAACGAATCATACGCATATGATACATGGTTAATATCTAACATCAAAACTCCCCTACCCCTGCCACGCGAATTCGTTCAATCGCCACAAATCCAATCGCACAAACTAGCATCAATAACACACTCATCGCCAACGCCTGACCATAAGACGATAAGATAGGATCACCTATCAGTCGATAGATGACCACAGGCATCGTAATAGAGTCACGTTGAGCAACAAACAATGATGCGCCAAATTCCCCCATGCTCACAGTAAATGCAAATGTAGCACCCACAACCAACCCACGACTTATCAGGGGTAAATCAATAGTCCGCCACAACTCATAAGGTTTCGCGCCGAGAACTCGCCCAGCTTCATGTAGACTTTTGGGGATGGCACGTATCGCTGGTAAAACACTACGAATCACAAATGGCAAAGCAACTAAGGTATGTGAAATTGGGATAATAATCCATGATGACCGCAAATTAAGTGGCGGCTCATCCAACGCAATGATAAATCCAAAGCCTAATGTTACGGCACTCGTCGCTAAGGGTAACATAAAAACAGGGTCGAGCACCTTTGCAAATCGTCCACGGTAGTTAATTAAATATGATGAGATAGTACCTAATATCAAAGCGAAGACTGTTGCAATACCAGCAAAACGTAACGAATTCCAAATAGATTCAACAGGTGTAATAAACAAAAGTGACCCACGCGACGATTCGGTTAAGTTCAGATAATTCGTCAAGTTAAATTCACCACCAATTGAAACAGAGCGCAAAATCAACGCAAGCAACGGCGAAAACAATAACACAATGATAAACAGTACTGAGAAGCGTATACTCCATTTTTCACGATTATTCCGAGGAAAACGAGCCACCAATTTTGAGCCCTTAAGTGATGTCTGAATCTGATTCTGCATACGGGTGTAGACAACCATCATCAAGAACATTACCCCAATTTGTACCAGCGATAATGCTCCAGCCAATGGTAAATTAAAGATGTTGACCGCTTGATAATAGATTTGGACTTCAAGCGTCGAAAATCGTATACCACCTAAAATCAGAATGACACCAAAGCTTGTAAATGTAAAAATAAATACCAGTGCAGACGCTGATAAGAGTGCTGGTCGTAGCAATGGCAATCGAATATCGCGCCATAATTCCCATTCCTTTGCCCCAAGTGTCCTTGCAACTTCTTCTGTTTCAATGCCGATGCTCGACCAATAACTGACAATCAAACGGAGAGCAACAGCATAGTTATAAAATACATGGACAATCAAGATAATTGCTAAAGTACGCTCAAGTTGTATTGGAGCATAATCCAAAGAAAATAGAGTTTTCAGTACATCATTAACAAGTCCACGCTGACCAATCAGCGACATAAATGCGACTGCCACAACCACTGTTGGCAACACAAACGGCAATGTTGATAGTGACATCAACAACGATTTACCCCGAAAACGATAACGCGTCATAATATATGCACTGGGCATTACCAGTGCAATCGTTAACGCAGTAGACAATACAGCCTGATATACCGTAAATATAAGTGTTTCCGCATAATAAGTTGACGTAAATAAGCGCACAAATCCTGATGGTTCAAAGTCTCCATCAGGACGTAGGCTAACATCTAAAATAGAAGCAAGCGGATACAAAAAAAAGAGGGTGAGAAAAACAAGTGGTATGAGATAAAGCCCATACCACCATCGTTCAGGTAATCGCATTAGCGGAGCATTACCTCAGTCCATGACTGAATCCACTCTTCACGATTTTCGTCAATCAATTCATAGTCAACGATTGCAGGATTTTCTGGAATGGCTACAAATTCTACAAATACCTCTGGTAATTCTGCATCTTCTAGAACGGGGAATACAAACATATTCAAAGGAATATCTTCTTGGAAGGTTTTACTCAACATAAAGTCCACAAATTGTTGTGCACCATCTATGTTGTTTGCACCATCCAATACACCTACAAATTCAATCTGACGGAAACACATATTATCGGCAACGATTGCACCTGTTACTGCTTCTTCTGGCGCGGGATCACTAAAATAGACTTCTACAGGTGGGCTACTAGCATAACTCACAACTAATGGTCGTGTACCTGTGTCGCGTCCCGGTGCACTAAATTCACCATAATAGGCTTCTGACCATCCATCCACAACCAAGACACCATTTTCACGCAATTCATCCCAATATTCCAAGAAGGTATAATCCCCTTCTGTACCGAATTCCGCAATAGTCGCCAGCATGAACGCTAACCCCGGAGATGAAGTTGCAGGATTCTCGACCACCAACAAATCAGCATAATCGGATTCAGCTAAATCAGCCAAACTTTCAGGCAGGTCTAGCCCATTATCTGCAAAATAAGCCACATCATAATTGAGACAAACATCACCAAAATCAATTGGTGTCACACGATATTGGTCATCAAGCTGTAAATCTTCAGCAACAAATTCTAACGCAGGTGATTCATATGGAACGAAAATATCAGCATCTAATGCACGGCTCAGGAAGGTATTATCCACACCATACAACACGTCACCCAACGGATTATTTTTACTTAGAATCGACTGATTGACCATTTGCCCTGCATCACCAGATCGCAGAATTTCAACAGTGATTCCTGTTTCATCTTCAAATTGAAGCAATACATCTTCGCTGATAGCAAAACTATCATGAGTTACAACAACAACAGTCTCATTGTCTTGTGCTAAGACAGGTAAACTTAAAATCAACATTAGAAAAAGTGGTAACAGATTACGAAGTGACATGAAAACTCCTCAAGCAATTAATAGATAAATTAAGACTTGAGGAGCACCATGCGTCAGACGCGAAACCACCCCTGTTGGGGTGTTACAGGGGTGGCTGAAAACTGATGGTTTCGCAGACATCCCTACGCCAGTATTATCTGGGTCAGGTTTGTGGGTCGGTGTGGTATTACACACCCTCTCAGTCTACTTACGTAAACTCCCCAAGTCTTGGTATATTCAATTTCTACTCGATTATACCTTGAAACAAAGGGATTAGCAACGTGTTTTCTGGATCATTCTTGAACAAATTTTAAGAGGAATTCATCAAATTCCCCTGCATTACAAGCTTCAACATATTGTAAAAGATCTTCACCCACTACAGGATACTGAGGATAACAGCTAGTTGGTTTAGCACCGTTGGGAACATGTACCACCATATTACAGCCCGGATATGGAATAATTACACCGTCGGTAGTTGGCTTTAGTTCATCAACAATCGTTTCAACAGTTGCAATCACGGTATCAGCAACATAAACCAACTCCATATCAATACCCAGATTATTATTGATTAACACATTACCATGTTTGTCACCAGCCAAACCATGAATTACAGCTACCTGACAGGGAATTGCAGGGAATGCTATCAATTCTTCGTTTGTATATGGATCAATTACTGTCTTTACATCCGGTCGAAGTGATGGCAAATCTGTACCCATCCATGCATGAGATGGCATAAAGCCAACCCCAGAGATTTGTGCACGAATCCCCATCACTATACTTGCTTCCGTTTCTTCAATAATTTGAATGTCTTGCGATTGAGCCATTTGTGTAAACATCGGGGCAAGCCCAAATGCCTCTAATCCAAAATAAGCTGACCGCACAGCTTTAACACACCCTGCCCCAACCAATATATCGGATTCCATGCCCCCTGTAAAACTGAGCAAGGTCAAATCCTTAGGATGATTTTGGCGTTGCAATAACCCGCGGACAAATCCCATCGGCCGACGATAGATTGTCATACCACCTAGGGCAAGCGTATCGCCATCTTTTATAACATTAACTGCTTCTTCTAATGTAACATAAGGTTTGTTCATAATTTATTGAATAGTTCTATCATGATTGAATAAAATTTACTGTCACGCCGAATAGCAACATCCATCGATGTACCTAGTAATTGAGCCGAAAAAAATTGATACTCTGTTTGGAAAACAGGATGATCATAAATGGCATACCACATCCCTTCATAATGAGGAAACGGCATATAAATCCAGTCCGGTTGATGATCACCTACCATCAACCAGTCGGCAGAAAATCCATTTAATGCAAAATCTGGATGATTTAGTCCTGCCATGTCGATGATGGTTTTCCGTGGATTCATCACCCCGGGTAAACCAATTTCTGTCGTTGCAATAACAATATCATCATCTAGTTTTGATAATTCATCAAGACCATACCAATTATCAATATACAAATAATCATATGTTGTCTGTAAATCAAATCGTCCGATACCAATGGTCGGAAGATCATCAGGTTGCGTATATTGTACCAGTATCAAAATGATCGGCATTGGATTGATAAATGCAAATATGAGGAGAAGAGGGACAAATAATACACGCATGGGATATGTTTTGAGCGTCTCCACAATGGCCACTGGCAATAAACTTATTAGGTGAATCACTCCTCTGCCAGCTAAGATAATCAGGATAGGAAGTAGTGGATAAAAAAATCGCTGAGAGAACCCCATGATGGGAACAACAAACACCACATGATAGACACAAAAACCAATGCCTCCTAACAATATTGCCTTATCTTGCCATTGCCATGATTTAAACCGAGCCATAAATCCAATGACAATAATCCCTGTAAGATAGGTATATGAAAGAATAAATTCAAGAAAAAAACTTGATGAAGTATACGTGTAATATTGGTAAAATTGCTCGCTATAGATAGTCATACTTTTTGCATAAAAAGATAGTGGCAATGGATTTCCAAAATATAGCCAAGCAATAACAATTTGCACTAATAATGTGATCATCATCCCAACAAAATATTTTTCTAATTGACTATGCGAAACACTTATAATCAGAATAGGTATCACCCCTATCGCAAAAATCAACAAATCGGGACGCACAATAAAAAAAAATCCGCTGATAACACCCATCAAACCATAGTGATTAGATAGATACAACACACCTAACCACACGGTTACAACAAAAACAGAAAACATAGTGTCCATACCACCCGTCAAATGAGTGGTGACACTTTCCCCTGCCACCACAAACGATAGCGATAGAACAACCCATATAATAAGTCTATGTACATGTTCAGTGATTAATTTCCGCAACAACCAAATGATGCTCAGCAGAGCTAACAAACCACTGATCAGGCTTGATAAAATCATCACGAATGCAGGCTGAGTTGAGAAAATCAGGCGGAGTGGAACCACGACGATGAGGTAAGCAAGTGAGGTTAATCCATAAGTGCTTTCCGCATTCGGATTCCAAGAGAGATTGCCATATTCCAAAAAATTATCTGCGTAACGAACAAACATATAGGCATCATCCCATACGCTAAGGCTCGATAGACGTTGGAATAACATCAGCAGAAAAACACTCGCACAGATTGTCACCAGCGGAAGGACTACTTGACGAGTATATCGATCAATAATCACAATAATGGACTTACATCTCGTCTAATATTCGCTGGTCTTTCTTGGTCATTTTTGCCACAATTAAGCGATATGAAGCATCAATCATCTCCTCAATTTCATCATCAGGGATTGAACCGTCAATTGTCACAGTATTCCAATGACGCTTATTAAGATGATACCCCGGTTGAACTGCCTCGTACGTATCACGCAAAACCTCGGCAAAGTCAGGATCACACTTCAAGCTAATTGTCAGAGGGTCATCAACAGGTAATAAAGCGAACATCTTCCCCAAAACCTTAAAAACCGACACCTCAGCCCCAAATGGAAATGTTTCTTCCGATGCTTTTTGGATCATCAAATAGTGTTTGAGTTGTTCTCGGTTCATGATCTCGCCTTTGCCATACGTTGTGCTAAATCATCAATATAGTCGGCATTTTCACATCGTTTACGCCAATCCTCAGGAATAGCATCTAAGCCTAATTTTGCACCGAGTATCCCGCCCGCAATTGATGCAATTGAGTCGCTATCGCCATCAGAATTTGCACCCCGCCGAATACAGGCTAAGTAATCATCAGGGTATTTCAACACACAGTAGAGCGCAAGAGCAATGGCTTCTTCACCAACCCAACCCTGCCCAATATGATTCATTGCTGAGACCTCATCATCCCATGATAAAACATGTTCCACGCGCAAAATTGCCTGATGAAATTCGCCACTCAATGTGTCTGTAAATGCTATCAGTGTATTTATCCACTGTTCTATAGGCACACAATCTAATGCCAACTTAATCAAATAAGCCCCACCAATGCTAGCCGCTATCGCTGTTGGATGTGCATGTGTAATGATGCCACTATTGCGGGCAACATCTCTTAATAGATCAATATTGTGTTGATATAAATAACCAATCGTTGCAACACGCATCGCTGACCCACATCCTTTGGAATCTACAATACCCGATTCATGCCAAGCCATACCACTTTCAAATCGGCGCACCCCTTTCATACAAGTCAATCCCGGAGCACGGTTATTGTCTGGACTATGCGACCATTCTACAAACCGTTTTCCGATTGCATTCATTTGGATATCTGTATTCGCATCTAACCCAACATCCAATAATCCTTCAGTTAATGCCAATGTCATTTGCGTGTCATCGGTATACAGTGCTGGATCAGGCAATTCTTGTATACCTTGCTCCCCATAAATTGCCCTAATCCTATTCAATGAATCAAATTCGGTAGGTTTACCGAGCGCATCCCCTAATGCTAGACCGTATAATATGGCTTTTGCTTGACCTACAGACATCTGCTTTCCTTAATGTTTACATGATTTTACAATCTCGTAACACCATTTAGGTGTACTCTGTTATCATAGGCAAATCACAAATTACTCTTTTGCATAATCATAATTCACAATTACGCAATAAGACTATGATACCGTATACTAGACTCATATAGAAGTTATCAAAACGTTTGGAGTATTCCATGAAATGGTTGAGGCTAATAATTAGTAAATCTCGCATCAGCACTACTGTATTATTGACAGTGGTTATCTTTGCAAGTGGTTTCGTCATTGGCAATGTTTCTATGTTAACACGAACCAATGCACAAGGGCGCGTTGCACTTAGTGATACTGATGAAGCGTTTGAAGCGTTCTGGGATGCGTTTTCTATTATAGAATCCCGTTATGTCGACCCTGTGGACATTGAAGTTTTAGTAGATGGTGCAATCGGTGGAATGGTAGATGCTCTTGATGATGATCATAGCGGTTATATTCGTCCAGCATTCTATGAGTCCACAACTGATTTTTCAGGAGAATTTTCAGGCATTGGTGTTACCATTCGTACCCAACCACAAACAGAAGCTATTGAGGTTGTAACCGTCATTCCAAACTCACCCGCTGAAGGTGTAGGTGTACTCACAGGGGATATTTTCTTTGAAGTCGATGGAGAAAATGTTGTCGGTATGTCACAAGCAGAATTAGTCACCCTTGTACCCGGCCCACGTGGTACGAATGTCAACATCACATTTAAACGTGGAGAAGACCTTGTTAACTTTGATATTATCCGCGACATTTTTGAAATCCCAAACGTCTCATCGGAAATCGTTGGCGACAATATAACTCATATCGTCATGCTAGACTTCAACGCAGTCTCGCGATCTCAATTAGATGACGCGTTAGAAGCCGTTGACATCAACAATACCAATGGATTGATTTTCGACTTACGTGGCAATCCCGGTGGTACATTAGCGAGTGCAATTGAAATCGGAAGCGCATTTATTGAAGACGGTGTTTTGCTCCGTCAGGTTTCCCGTGATCAATCAGAAGAAATTACACGTACTAATGGTAATTATGCAGAAATCACTGTTCCAATAGTCGTACTTGTTGATGAAACCAGTGCCAGTGCATCAGAAGTTATCTCAGGAGCGATGCAAGATTATGGTGTCGCAACCATCATTGGTGAAACAACATTTGGAAAAGGCACTGTTCAAAATATTCCGCAATTATCTAATGGTGGAGGTCTGCGGATAACAATTAAACGTTGGCTAACCCCGAATGGTGCTTGGATACACCAACAAGGCATCACACCTGATATTATTGTTGAATGGAATCCTGAAACCGCTGAAGAGGCACAAGATGATATTCAATTGCAAGAAGCAATCAATTATCTAGAGTCGCTAAACAACTAACCGAAGCTTTCTGCGTATATGAAATTATGGGTACACATTGTACCCATTTTTAGCTGTTCAAGGCATGAACCTAATGATATACTGCTGAGGTTTAGGCACGAGATTTTTTTAAGGAGACGCAACATGGCTGTTGCATTACAACTTGGTTCAATTGTTATTTCTGTAGTCCTTATCATCCTTATTCTCCTTCAAGTTAAAGGTGGAGCATTAGGAAGTTTACTCGGTGGCGATGCAGGTGGTGGTATTGCACGTACCCGTCGTGGCTTAGAAAAAACGATGTTCCAGATTACAGTTTTTCTAGCAATCTCATTTCTTGGAATTGGGCTCTTCGCAGTAATTGCTACTCGCGGATAAATTCTCCCAAGACTTTTTGAGACATTACGTGTATATAGAGAGGTGTTTTGTGCTATCTGCAAAGCACCTTTTTGATTCTGGGTATTGAGGTGATGACTATGTTACGTGGTTTTCGTTGGCAAATGGTTGCTTTTATAATGGCAATATTCTTGTTTCTAATTGGATTTGCTTATCGAAGTAGTCTGCAATCTACCCCACAACCAACACCCACACTTGAAATTAATCAGAGCGACATTACACCTTCTTCAACACCAGAGCCTACCCAGCAAGAATTTCCAACTCCCTTCCCAGCAACACCAATCCCGCAAGCGGTAGCTTCAAATTCGGAAACATCCACTTATCGTGAAGGTATCATAGGTGATATTCAACGCCTTAACCCGATTTTTGCCCATCTGAACCCCGTCGATAACGACATCACAAGCCTCATCTTTGAAGGGCTAATGACCAGAAATGATTTTGGTGAACCGGTTCTTAATTTAGCGAGCAATTATGTCACGTCAAGCGATGGCTTAGAGTACGTGTTTACATTACGCACCGATGTACTCTGGCAGGATGGACACCCCTTTACTGCGGACGATGTAGTTTACACAATGTCACTGTTAAGTTCATATGAGTATGAGGAATATTCAACTACAGCCCAATTTTGGAAAACTGTTGAAACACAAAAATTGTCAGATAATCTTGTGCGATTCCGTCTAACTCAGCCATTAGGAAGCTTTACGTCATTTTTGACGATTGGCATTTTACCAGAACATGCTCTTACAGGTACAACAGTAAGTCAACTTGTATTACACCCGTTTAATTTATCGCCAATTGGCACAGGTGCATATCAACTTACAGCACTAAGCTCCACCTCAGGGAGTAATCGTATTGATGAAGTTTATCTACAATTCGCTCCCGTATATAGTCAACGCCTTACAGATCAAACAGATTATGCCTATCGTGACCTTATTTTCAGACTCTATGAAAACCCATCGGATGCTGTTCAAGCCTATAATTCAGGCGAACTAAATGCCCTTGCGAATGTGAGTTCACGCACAGAATTAAGATTTTTACCAGACAGTCGGATCTATACTCAAGTCGAACCTGATGTAACTATGCTTCTATTTAATTGGGATGCAGATGATCGTCACGTCTTTGCAGATCGCCGTGTCCGTCAAGCATTAGTATTAGGAGTCAACCCACCAGAGATTGTCGAGCGGCACCTCGCTACGGATTCATCATTTGCCGATAGTCCTCTTATCCCCGGGTCATGGGCATACCAACCCAATCAACACTGGACAACGTTTGATATGACACAGGCTTCCCAATTATTAGAAGCTGCCAACATTGCACCACCAGTTCCTATCTCGGATACCGAGATAGAACAACCTATTGATACTGGATCATTTTATACCTTCGCAATATTGGTTGAGGATGTCGACCCATTACCATCTATTGCTAGTGACATCGCCGGTCAATGGCGACAATTAGGATTTGATGTTTCAGTTGATGTTGCCGATGCTGAAAATTATCAGACTCGCCTAGAAGCGGGAGATTTTCAAGCAGTGATTGCAACCTTATCTGTTGGGAGTGATCCCGATGTGTATCGTTTCTGGCATCCCGGGCAATATCCAGATGGACAAAATTATGGGGCAGTGTCTAATAACGAGGTTGCAGAATTACTTGAACTAGCACGTCGTGATAATAACGGTATCAATCGCACAACGCTCTATCACCAATTTCAGCAACGCTTTGCAGAGCAAGCCATCGCTATCCCACTATATTATCCCTTGTATACATTTGTGGCGAATGATTCGATTGTTGGCATCAAACTCGGTTATCTTGGAACATCCGCAGACCGCTTCCGCACTATTAGTAAGTGGAAGCCTGAATCTAATGAAACTGGCTAGATAATTTATGAACGCAATTCCTATACTTTTTACATCATGGTACGTCGGATTAGGTGGTGGCGAAACTGACCTAATTTCACTTCTTGAACAACTCGATACCCAACATTACACACCACACCTCTTAGTTCCCTATACGGGGCAACTCAGCGATTATTGGACTAAACAAGGCTGGCATGTCCATCAAACAGCGTTTCGTGGCGCAACAACATGGTTTATTCCGAAAATTTGGGAACAATTTCCTGTCGTAAAACGAATCGAAGCCATACTTCAAGAACAACGGATACAAGCAATTCATTGCGACTACCATACCCTGCCGTTGGTTTTACCTGCTGCAAAAAAGCTCAATATACCTGTGATGTGGACTTGTTGGGGCTGGTGGTTTAAACCCAAGTTTTGGCAAAAAGACTTCTTTCGCTCCGTAGATTATATCTGTGCGCGTTCACAAGCGATCAAAGATGGATTTCTTGGCGACCCTCCATTTATTCCATCTAAAAATATTCCGCTTGTCTATTCTGGTGTGGACATAGACCGTTTTCATCCCGACATTATTGATACAGACATACGCCAAACACTCGGTATCACATCTGAAGTACCATTAGTCGCCATGATTGCGCGCTTTCAAAATGTAAAAGGACATCACATCTTCCAAGAGATGGTACGAAAAGTTGTAGCCACTGTGCCAGAATCACAATTTATCGTAGCAGGCGAAGATGTACATAATGTTAGTTCAGATGCGGCGTATAAAACACAAATTTTAGAGAATCACCATAATGACCCCATTTTGCGCGACCATGTGACCTATTTGGGATTTCGGGATGATCCTGAAAATGTCATGGCCGCAGCGGATGTTGTGGTCTGTCCCTCTGAGTTTGAAAGTTACGGACGAGTCAACGTCGAGGCAATGGCTGTCGGTAAACCTGTTGTCAGCACAAACCAAGGAGGTCCATCAGAAACTATCCTACACAATGAAACAGGATTTCTTGTCCCACCGCGTGATGCTGATGGACTAGCACGTTATGTGATTCAATTGTTGCAAGATGCTTCCTTGCGCGAAAAAATGGGGATAGCGTCAAGAAAACGGATAGAAACTGTATTTTCTGCACACGCTACTGCACAACCTTACATTGAACAACTGGAAAAGTGGACTTCATGACAGCTTAAGCTATTGTGAAGTTTGCAACTGTCGTACTTGATGCCGTAGCCACATCGCAAAATGCAATGGAAATGTCATAGTTTTCATCAAGATCATTGCCATAAAGCCATGATGTTTGCGTGTATACACCATCATGTCACGGAAAAAAATATCAGTTGCGAGCCATGTTCGTGTAGCTGATTTCTCATGATGTTGGATATGTGCATCCGCTATAAAGCGACATTTTCCGCCATGACGCTTTGCTAGATCATCTTCAGGGAAATACAAGAGCAAGTCATCATCAAGTAAAATGTCCTCACGTCGCATAAGTGTACATGCCCCAACAATCGCCTCAACATCATAATCACAATCTCTATTCCATCCATCATACCAATGATGAGCTTGCAAACGCTGATACCAACGCGGAAAAATCCATTTCAAAGGCGAATGACTGACCAGCAAATAACTAAATGTCGGAACTCTTGAACAAGTAGGTTGTGTCGTGCCATCGGGGAAAATCAGTTGGGCAGTTACACCAACATAATCAGGGGAAGAATCTAAAAAATTAACCATTTTAGAAAGTGCGTCTGGTTCAACAACTGTATCAGGATTTAGCAGAAGCACATACTGTCCATGTGAGGCTTCGATACCTGTATTATTCCCACCACAAAACCATTGATTTTTGGCATTTGCAATAAGATTTACATCAGGAAATTGTGATCGTACCATATCGACACTGCCATCTGACGAGGCGTTATCAACAACAATAATTTCAATGTCAACATCTGTCGTATTCTGTAAGGATTCTAGGCAAGCTTGCAAATAGTCATGAGTGTTGTAATTGACAATAACAACTGAAAGAGTCGGAACTACTGCGTGACTGGTCATTGTGAAGACAATTTTTCTTGTTCCAATATTTGTCGGAGTAAATCTTTACGTGCCCCACCACCTAAAGTTTCTAGTTTCCGTGTATTAAGCGGATCAATTTCTTCACGCAATAAGCGTACGTCTTCCACATCGGGAGGTGTTGTTTCACAAACATCAGGCGAAATCTCAAGATCAAATCCTGTCTTGCTAATAATTCGATCAATCTTAACATCAGGATGATACGTAACTAAACGCATCCGACCATTCGCCCAATCAAACTGTCCTAAATCCGTAATCATATAATGTGGGCCACTACCATATTTACGGTGATCAACATGCCCCATACCACTGATAAAGTCGATCTTCTCCGCAAACGTGACCCGTGAATGACGCGGTACATATAAAAATGTGTCTTCATAACGCGGTGTGACATCTGGAATTCCACCACTACCGGGGAGGCGCATTCTTGGCTTGTGATAATCTTTACCAAATGCAATATTATTAAAATTCCCTGATGCGTCCACTTGGGCAGGACGGAAAAATTCCTTAGGACGATATTTAGGCAGAATATCAGCCGCACCTATCGCAAAGCCCAGATGTATTAGCCCTTTACCAACCCACACATCTTCAATATTTGAGATACCCAAAGGACCCCAATCTTGTACCAATGCTTGACCAATTGCAGAAGTAAATCGTGCTTTAGGGGCATGACGAATTTTGCCCAATATTAAGCCAGCTGAAACAAGCGGTGTATTAATCCCTTGTGCCCAAACATCACCATCCAGTATTTGCCGCGAAATACAGACACTGATTAATTCGTCAATTGTATAGTCGGTTGCAATGGTCATCATCACCCAATTTCATCAGGAATTCAATAAACGTCTCCAGAAGATTATCGGATAGC
>Ga0070728_10004116_pt1 | contig 15378 bp, 15 predicted proteins | sample tdDd471_FD_66723 | JGI IMG/M metagenome (GOLD analysis project Ga0070728, IMG submission 66723) | Marine sediment microbial communities from the Atlantic coast under amendment with organic carbon and nitrate - tdDd47.1 | ecosystem: Environmental > Aquatic > Marine > Coastal > Sediment | place...
GCGGTTGCGCTGGGGCGCTTCCAGGTTGCGGACGCGGAGTTCCGCGCCGCCGTGCTCGATCAGTACCCCGTCTTCGCCGTCGGGCCCGCGTTCAACTGGGACCTCGTGAGTTGGGGCGTGCTCGTACCGGTTCGTATTCCGGTGGGCGCCGCAGGTCCGGCGCGTGCCGCCGGCAAGCGTCGCGAAGCGGCCCGACTTGCGGTGGAAACGGCGCTGCTCCGCGCACAGGAGGATACGGCCACGAGCCTTGCCCGCTTCGAGTGGACGGCGGCACAGGAGCGAGCGGCGCGCTCGGGAGCGCACGCTGCCGAGGAGGATCTTCAGGTTGCGTTGGCGCACATCGAGATTTCGCCGGATGCGTTCAGCCATCTCGCGAAAGCCGCACCCGATGCGGTGGAGCGGATGTCCCGGGTACGCACGGTTGCGGTGGACGCCGCAAGAGCTCGCGTCGCACTGGCGCGCGCCTATGCGTGGCCGCACGTGGGAGGTGAGCGATGAGCAAGGTTGATCTTGACGCGCTGCGCATCGACCGCGGGTCGGCGGCCCCGGCCGTGGCGCCGCGACGGCCCATCGGCCTGCGCCTGCTGACGGCAGCGGTGGTCCTGCTGGTTCTCGGTGTCGTGGCGTCGTTCGTCGTGCCGCTGTTGCTGCCGGTTCAGAAGGTACGCACGGAACGGGTGCGCGCTGCTCAGGCGGATGCGCAGTCGACTCGGGTCGGTGTCGCGGAAGCGGCGGGCTGGATCGAGCCGGAGCCGTTTCCGATCGATGTCCGGCCGCTCGTCTCCGGCGTCCTGACCGAGCTGCTGGTTCTCGAAGGCGACGCCGTCGAGAAGGGCAAGACGGTCATTGCGCGGCTCGAAAGTGCACAGCTGCTCGCGCGGCGTGATCGTGCCGATGCGACCGTTGTGTTGCGCAAGGCGGAAGTCGTGCGCGCGGAGACCGAGGCGGAGGTGGCGCGGACGCTGCTGGAGCAAAAGGGCGAGCCGCGCCTGGCGGTCACGCAGGTCAAGCAGACTCTCGTCCGGATCGAACAGGAAATCGAAGGCGTTCGCCGGGACATCGATGCCGCGCAGGCGGCACGCGACTCGCGCGTTGCGGACCTGGACGGGCAGCGGCGCCTGATGGCTGCGGGAGGCAGCTATCCGGTTGCGCTCGCGAAGGCGGAGGCGCAGCTCAAGGAAGCCGAAGCGCGCATTGCCAGTTTGAAAACCGATCTGGAACGTTGGCAGGGTGAGCGCTCGGAGGTGGAAGCGCGCCTGCGCATCACGAAGGAGCTACTTGTGGACCCCCGAGGTCTCAAGGGAGAGCTGGACGCTCGCCTTGCCTTTGTCGAAGAGAAGCGCGCGGAGCTGCACATGGCGGAAGTCGAGTCGAGCATCGCGCAACGGGAACTCAATTGGTGCGAGGTCAGGGCGCCGATCGATGGCGTGGTCCTGAAGCTCCACGCCGCGCCGGGCGACCACATCGGCCCGACCGGCAAGGAGATCGTGGGGCTGTACCAGCCGAAGAAACTGCAGGCGCGCATCGACGTGCCGCTGGCTTCAATCGGCTCCGTTCGTCCCGGCCAGGGTGTCGAGATCCGGACGGAGGCGGCTCCCGGACTCGTCACCATGGGCATCGTGCTGAGGATCCAGCGCGAGTCTGATCTGCTGAAGAACACGACCCAGGTGAAAGTGCGCCTGATCGATCCCGACGCGCTGCTGGTTCCCGAAACGCTTTGCCGGGCGCGGTTCCTGGCAAAGACGAGAGATGGAAAGAGCGAGCAGGCCGGCCCGGCCTTGTTCCTCGTATCGCGCAGTGCGATTCGCAACGGCACGGTCATGGTGTTCGACCCTGCCGATGGGGGCACGGCGCGGCCGGTCGCCGTCGAGGAAGTGGGCAGTGCGGACGGTGCCGTGGTTGTCCGCGGCGACCTGTCGGTTACCCAGCGCGTCATTCTCGACGCGGTCAAAGCGGGCGAGCGCGTCGAGGAGACGATCCAGTGAGCATTATCGATATTCGTCACGTCACCAAGGTCTACAGCAGCGGGCCCGAAGAGGTCGTTCCGCTGAAGGACCTCTCGTTTCAGATCGACGAAGGCGACTTCGTCGCGCTGATGGGGCCGTCCGGCAGTGGGAAGACAACCCTCCTCAACCTGATCGCGGGCATCGACCAACCGACGCAGGGCACCGTACTCGTGGCGGGCGAGGAGATCTCCAGTCTCTCGGCGCGGGCGCTCGCTCGCTGGCGTACGCGGCATGTCGGCTTCGTCTTTCAGAGCTACAACCTCATCCCCGTCCTGACCGCGTTCGAGAACGTCTAAGTGCCGCTGCTGCTGCTTTCGATGTCTCGCGCCGAACGCCGCCAGCGCGTCATGGTGGCGCTCGAAGCCGTATCGCTCGCCGATCGGGCGCACCATCTGCCCAGTCAGATGTCGGGCGGCCAACAGCAGCGCGTGGCCATTGCGCGCGCCATCGTCGCGGACCCGCGCGTGCTGCTCGCCGACGAGCCCACCGGGAACCTCGACCGCGAGTCGGCCACGGCGACCTTGGAGTTGCTGCAACGCCTCAACGAGGAGTACGGCAAAACATTCGTGATGGTCACGCATGACCCGCTCGCCGCATCCGCGGCCAAGCGCCAGGTGCACCTCGACAAGGGCGAAATCGTCGAAGGAGCCGGATCGCATGCGTGAGTTTGGTCGATTCATTCCGTACGTCCTGCGCACCGCGTGGCGCGCGCGGACCCGCACGGTGCTCACCGTGATCGGGGCTGCCGTGGCCATGGGCCTGTTTGCGTTCGTTCGCATCGTCGACCAGGGCGTCACCGATCTCGACGAGAACGCCAGCCAGCCGGTGCTGGTGGTGTTTCAGGACAGTCGCTTCTGCCCGCTGACGTCGTACCTGCCGATGCGCTATGCCGATACGATCCGCGACATCGATGGTGTGGCCGACGTGCTGCCGACGCTGCTCTACATCAACTCGTGTCGCGCCAACCTCGATCTGGTGACGCTGCACGGCGTCGAGCGCGATCCGCTCGATCGCATCTACGACTTCGATCTCGTGTCGGGCGATCTCGGCGGCTGGAGGGGTCGCTCCGACGGGGCGATCGTGGGAGAGCGGCTGGCGGAGCGGCGCGGCATCGAAGTCGGCCAGCGCGTTCGTCTGGGCGACCTCGACGTCTTCGTCGCCGGCGTCATGCGAAGCGACACGGCCGGTCTCGACAATCTCGCGTTCGTCCACCTCGATCAGCTTTCTCTGGCGCGCGACAAGCAGGGTGCCGCGACACAGTTCCTCGTGAGGCTGGAGCCGGGCGCCGACGCGGGCACCATCTCCGAGGCGATCGACGCCAAGTTCCGCGATGACGAGGCGCGCACCGACACCAAGTCGATGCAGGCGTTCGTCGCGGGTGCGGTCGGCGAGATCGCAGAGGTCGTCGAGTTCGCGCGCATGCTCGGCTACCTCGCCGTTGCACTGGTTGCCATGGTGCTGGCGAACACGGTGTTCATCAGCGCGCAGGCCCGGTCTGCGGAAATGGGCGTGCTGGAGACGATCGGCGTGACCAAGGGCAAGCTCGCCGGACTGATCGCGCTGGAGGGCATCGGTCTTGGATTGGTCGGGGGGGTGCTGGGGGGCGCGGCCGTCCTCATCTACTTCGGGTTTGCTCCGACCACGCTTGGCGTCGAGGGCTATGGCATCGATTTCCGACCGAGCGTGAGCGTTGCCGTCGATACGGTACTTGCGGCACTGGTCGTCGGGCTGATCGCGTCGATCGGTCCCGCGCTCGATGCGGCACGGCGGCCGCTGCATGCCGCGGTGAAGGGAGAGTAGCGTGCTTCCGTTCAGCTACGCCCTTCGCAACCTGTCGCGCCGAAGCGCGCGCACGCTCGTCACCATCGTCGGACTGGCGCTGACGACGCTGCTCGTGATAGTGATGTCCTCGTTTGCCGGTGAGCTGTCGGCGGCTGCCGGTGGCGGAGCACGCGATGACGTCGTCGTGCTTTTGGGTACGTCGGCCGAGGTCGACCTCGTGCGTTCGGTCGTGCCTCGCGGAAGCGCGGAGAACGCCGCGGCTTCGGTCCCGGGGGTCGCGACGATTGACGGCATTCGTGCCGCCTCGGTAGAGTTGCACATCGCGACCCGCACGGGCAACCGTGTTGGCCTCTTCCGCGGCGTGACGCCTGCCGCCTACGTGGTGCACCCGAACGTCACGGTGGTCGAGGGCCACGAGCCTCGCGCTCCCTTCGAATTGATGGTGGGTGCCCTGGCCGCCACGCGCATGGGGCTGCCGGACGAGGAGTTGGCGGTCGGCCGCACGATCGTCCTGGAAGAAACCGAATGGACCATTTGCGGACGCTTCGCGGCGCCCGGCACCGTTGTGGAAGCGGAGATGTGGGCGCGCCTTGAGGATGTGATGGTCACGACGAAGCGCGAGGACGTGTCGTGCGTGGTCGCGCGGCTCGAGGACGAGTCGCGCCTGAATGACGTCCGCCTGTTCGCGGCGCGACGGCTTGATCTGGAGATCGCCGCGATGCCCGAGCGTGAGTTGATGGGAGAGCTCGAACGCGGGCTCAAACCGATCGTCGCGCTCGCGCAGTGGATGGCCATGTTGGTCTTGGCGGGATCGGGATTCGCGTGCGCGAACACCATGTTTGCCGCGGTCCTGGCGCGGACCAAGGAGCTGGGCACCCTACGCGCGATCGGCTACTCGCCGTTCGCGGTCGGGTTCGCCCTGCTGCAGGAAGCACTGCTCGTCGCGTTCCTCGGAGGAGCGTTGGGAGTGGGCGTCGCGCTTTGGATCGGGGAGCTGCCGATGCGCTTCCCGATGGGCGCGTTTCGAATTGACCTGTCGTTGTCGCAGCGCGCTTTCGGGCTCGCCGCGGCACTTGCTGCCGGTATGCTCGGAGGAATCATCCCCGCAATGCGTGCGGTGCGTGTCTCCATCGTGGATGCCATCGGAGGAAAAGCGTAATGAAAACAATCGTATGGATCACCCTGTGTGCGGCTCTGGTCGCCTGCGGGGACAAGCAGGAACCGGCACCCACGACGAAGAAGGCGCCCGAGGTTTCGACCGAGCTGGCCGCCGCAATGGCGAGCTCCCCGCTCGGCGATGGCATGAGCGTGGCGGATGCCAAGGCGAAACAATCGGCCGACGAGGTCGTCGTGGTGGGCCGCATCAACAACATCGTGGCGGGATTCGCGGCGTTCAACATCACCGATCTGAAGCTGGAGTACTGCGGCGAGAAGACGGCCGAGGATTGCAAGACGCCGTGGGACTACTGCTGCACTCCCAACAAGGAGCAGACCGCCAACCGGATCTCGGTGGCGATCTACGGCAAGGACGGTGAGATCCTGCGCGCTCCCGAGCTCGGCAACCTGCGCCTCCTGGACAAGGTCACGGTCAAAGGCAAGCTGACCACGGACGAGCACGGCAACACCGAGTTGCATGCGACGCTCGTGCATCGCGACGAGCGGCCGACGCTGCCCGACGGCCTGCGCTGGCCTTAAGCCCGGTCCGGATCTATGTCCGGGCGGGAGCGAACAGGTCGTCGACGGGCGGGTCGAGGTTCTCGCCGAGAAAATCATAGCGCTCGATGCCTGGGCGCACGATCCGTCCGTCGGCGCCGTCGCCGACGAGAGTGACGATTGCCTCGTGCACCTCGAGGCAGCGTTCCTTGATCGCCACCTCGGCCTCCGAGAGCACGATCTCGCAGTCGACCGCGGCATCCGGCGTCGCGAACATCAGACGAGGTTTCACTTGCTCGACCATCTCGGCGAGGTACGCGAGCATCGCGAGGCGGACGTCGGGACGGTTGGCCAGCGCAGCCCGGATGGCCCAATGGGCCGCGATGTGGTCGGGGTGCGCATTCACGCCGCGCGGATCGTGGGCGATGATGACCTGCGGGTCCAACGCCTCGATGCAATCGGACACGGTCTGGGTGAGGCGGGCCATGGGCACTTGCGCCATGCCGCTGTCGGGTAGGTCGCCGATCAGTAGCGCGTCGAGGCCGAGCGCGACATCGACCTGGCGCAGCCGATCGCGGCGCAGCGCAGCGACTTCATCGGGCGTAAGCCCCTTTTCCCCTCCCATGGAGGACGCTTCCCCCCGGGTCATGAGGAACACGGCGGTGGCGGCGTCGGGGTCTTGTCCGATACGGAACAGGGTGCCGGCGGGGCCGTAGGACTCGTCGTCCGGATGGGGGAACACGGCCAGCACGCGGCGCGAACGCTGCCGAAATGCGGTGAGGTCGGTGGCATTCCTGATCAGCGCCATGCGCCGATGCTAACCTTCGCAGCAATGTCGGACGCGCCGGAAGAACAAGCCCAGACCAACGATTTGCCCGAAGTTTCCATCGGAGATCTCTCGGAGAACCTCGCCAAGGCGGTTGCCTCGGTAGGTTGGGACAAGCTCATGCCCGTACAGAGCCGTGCCATTCCGTACGTGCTCGCGGGCCGGGACGTGATGGTTCAGGCGCGCACGGGAAGCGGCAAGACGGGGGCATTCGTGCTTCCGATGCTGGACCGCATCGACCCCAAGAACATGGCGTGTCAGGCGCTGGTGCTCGTGCCGACCCGCGAACTTGCGAAGCAGGTCGGTGAGCAGGCCGAGGTGCTCGGCAAGTCCGCTGGTCTCAACGTGATCGCCGTCTACGGCGGCGTGAAGTACGGCGGCCAGTTGGATGCGTTCAAGAAGGGCGCCCACGTGGTGGTCGGTACGCCCGGGCGCGTCCTCGACCACCTGATGCGCGGGACGCTGAACCTCGACGCTCTCCGAATGCTCGTGTTCGACGAGGCCGACCGGATGCTCTCGATGGGCTTCTATCCGGACATGGTGCGCGTGAAGGGATTCTTGCCGCGTCGCCGGGTCCACTCGTCGATGTTCTCGGCGACCTTTCCGCACCACGTGCTCTCCCTCGCCAATCAGTTCCTGCACGAGCCGGAAACGCTGTCGCTTTCCGAAGACCACATCCACGTGACCGAGGTCGAGCACATCTACTACGACGTGCCCGCACTCAAGAAGGATCGCTGCCTCGTTCGGCTGATCGAAATCGACAACCCGCAAGCCGCGATCATCTTCTGCAACCGCAAGCAGACCGTGGCGTACGTCGCGGCGGTGCTTCAGAACTTCGGCTACGACGCGGACGCGCTATCGGCGGATCTCTCGCAGGGCGCGCGCGAAAAGGTTCTCCAGCGGGTGCGCGACGGCAAACTGAAGTTCCTCGTGGCGACCGACGTAGCCGCGCGCGGTCTCGATATTCCCGCGCTCAGCCATGTCTACCAGTACGAGCCGCCCGAGGATCCCGAAGCCTACATCCATCGCGCGGGTCGCACCGGCCGTGCAGGTGCCAGCGGCGTCGCGATCACGCTTGTCGCCGGGCCCGAGCTGATGGAAGTCAAGCGCCTCTCCACGCAGTTCCGCGTCAATATTGTCGAGGGCAAGATCCCGACCGAGGAAGAAGTCTCCGACGTGGTCGCCGAGCGCACCGTGGCGCTGCTGGAAGCGCGGTTGCGCGCTGCCGACTCGATGAAGCGCGAGCGGCTCCAGCGCTTCATTCCGTTGGTGCAGAGTCTGAGTGCCGAAGGCGAGGAGGCGGAGTTGATCGCCATGCTCGTCGACGACTACTACCAAAAGGAACTGCATCGACCCATCGCGCCTGTCGAGCCTGCCCGCGCAGGGCGTCCGCGTGAAACACGTCGTGACGACCGCGGCGGCGGTGGTGGCGGGCGTGGTCGCGGACCGCGTCGACGACGATCCAACTAGTTGGGTCGGCAACTAGTTGGGTATGGGGCTCGCGTACGTACAATCTTCCATACGGAGGATCTGTACATGGAACTCGGCCAGTTCTCAGCGAGTCTGGCGGTCAAGGACATTGATCGCTCGCTTGCCTTCTACGAAGCCTTTGGCTTCAAGATCATCGGCGGGAACCGGGCGGAGAACTGGCTGATCCTGCAACGCCCGGAGGCCACCATCGGCCTTTTTCAGGGCATGTTCGACAAGAACATCATGACCTTCAATCCCGCTGATGTGCGGTCGATCCAGAAGGAACTGAAAGGCAAAGGACTCAAGTTCGATCTCGAGGTGGATGAGTTCGGCCAGGGGCCGGGGCACGCCGTCCTCTACGATCCCGACGGCAACCAGATCCTGCTCGACCAGCACTAGCGCTGGTTCGCGCTACCATCGGCGCATGCGCCCCGTCATCCTCGTCCCTGTCACCTTGGCACTCGTCGCACTCGGCGTGACCGTTTCTGCCGAGGAAAAGAAGCCCAAGCCGAAGGTCGCGCGCCAGGTCCTTGTGGAGCTGTTCACCTCCCAAGGGTGAAGCTCCTGCCCGCCCGCCGAGAAGTTTCTCGAGCAGATCGCGACCGATGAATTCCTGAAGTCCGCCGTCGTGCTGGCCTGGCACGTCGACTATTGGGACTACCTCGGCTGGAAAGACCCGTTCGGGTCCAAGTCGTATTCCGACCGCCAATCGCGTTACGCCAAGGCGCTCAAGCTGAAGAACCGCTGGACGCCGATGCTGGTGGTGGACAACCGTCCGGTCCGATCGCCCCAGTTCAAGGGCGCAGTCGCCAAGGCGCGGGAGAGGGAGGCGCTCTTCGACGCGTCGTTGCACGCGGTGCTCAAGGACGGAAAGATTGAGGGGCGCATAAAGATCCAGCTGCTGGATCCGAAGTGGGAGGCAGGCAAGGACATCGTCGTGCAGCCGGTCCTGTTTCAGCGGCGCGTGAAGACCGTGTGCAAGGCCGGCGAAAACAAGGGCAAGACGCTCGACGAGTTCTTTGTCGTATGCGCGGCGCCCGACGCTCTCGACCGGGCCGCAGCGTTCTCGAAGGGCGCGGGTCTTTCACTCTCGGCTCCCAAGGGCGTGGCGGCTACCAACCTGGGCGTGGCGATCCTCGTCGAGGACCGCAAGAAGATGCGCACGCTCGGGTGTTGGTGGACTCCGGTCACGACCCCGAAGAAGCCCTAGCCGTCGTCGGACAGGGTGCGGTGGATCGTGATGCGCTCGCGGCTTGCGGCGCGGCGTTCGGGCGGCAGTTGTTCGACGAGCGTGTCGAGCCAGCGCTTGGCCTGCTCGCGGTACTTCTCTCCGCCCGGCACCTGCGCAAGAGTGTGGTAAGCCTCGACGCGTGTCGTGAGCGGAATAGAGTCGACGGCGGCATCGATCTGCGCGGCTGCGTCGTCGAGGAGCGTGTCGCCGATACAGGCGAGGCCGCAGGACGCGAGAGTAGCGGCCGAGCCCTGTGGCTCCTTGGCCGTGGCGATCGCGGTACGGAAGTGATCGCGCGCGGAGTCGGTGTCGCCGTCTTCCATCGCCATCCGTCCGAGTGCCGCGTGGCAATCCGCGATCTCCTCCGCGGCGTGGACCGCTTCGCGGAGTGCCAGCGCCTTGCGATACGCCGCGGCGGCGGTGGGGCGGTCTCCACGCTGTTCGGCGATCCACGCGAGCCCCATGTGGGCGTAGGACTCCATCCAGCGATCCCCTGTACGCTCTCCCCACTTGAGCGCGTAGTCGAGATCCCGCATCATCTCCTCCAGCGCGCCCATCTGGCGCCAGATCGCACACATGACGATGCTGGCGGTCACCTCGCCCCGGCGGTCGCCGATCTTGCGCATGGCGTCGCGGAACTTGCCCGCGTGCAGGAGCGCGCCCTCGAAGTCACCACGGTGGAAGTGAATTCGACCGAGGTTTGAATGGGCCGTACCGACGTCGCGTAGGCTCCCGATCCGAGACCCGATGCGGATCGCCGACTCGAGATGTTCCTCCGCTTCCCGCGTGCGACCGAGGGTGGGGAGCGTCGTGCCGAGGTTGGCGTGCGCGGCGACCTGCTCTTCGAAGTCGCCTTGCTCGATGGCGAGTTCAAGCGTGCGGGCATAGTGGGATTCAGCCTCGACGGTGGCGCCCGTCATCAACGACACAAGTCCCAGCCCTCGGTGAGCGGACGCTACCGATTTGATGGCGTTGGTGGATCGTCCCACTGCGAGCGCTTCTTCGTAGTGAACGGCCGCCTCGTGATACGCCCCCGTCGTGATCAGCGCCCCGGCGAGCGAGATCGCGGTCTGTGCGCGAAGATCCGGATCGCCGATCGTCCCGGCGAGATCGGTGGCCTCCCTCGCGGATGCGATGTCGGTTTCGGCGTCTCCGAGAGCGCGCGCCGCGCCTGCGCGGTTCCTCAGCGCAGCGACGCGCTCGGTCGGGGACAAGGCACCCGAATCCAGCGCTTGGGTCGCGAGTTCGATGCGGTCCTGGTGCAGGTGCTGCTCTTCGAGGTGTTTCCATGCCGCCTTTAGATGGGGCACCGCAAGTGCGGCTTGCCGGCCGCGGAAATGGTGGTGGCAAAGGCGCAAGGCGTCATCGCCTCGCGCATCAGGGCATCGTGCCTCGAGCGCGGCGCCGATCGCAGCGTGGTACTGCTCGCGAAGTTGAACGAACGAAAGTTCGTAGAGAGCCTCCTGAATCTGCTGGTGGTCGAAGACGTACTCGCGTCCGTCCGCACGGATCAGCCGGTGTTTCCGTTCAATGTCGCGGAACCGTTTCAGGGTGGGGACCAGAGGCTCGCCGGCAACATCGGTCACCAGCGAGGGGTCGAAACGATGGCCGCAGCAGGCGGCGATCTCCAGCAGGTCCTGCTCTTCCGCACTCAGGTGCCGCAGCCGGTGCTCGATCAACTCGCGCACGGAGGCCGGCACCTGGATGTTCTTGAGGAACCCTGAGGAAGTCCATGAGCCGTCCGCGGTGCGGATCACCTCTCCGCGCTCTCTGAGATCGCGCACGATCTCGAAGGCGAAGAACGGATTGCAATCCGACTTGAGCGCGATGCTGTACGCATACTCGCTCGCGAGTTCTTCGGAGGCGAACGCCTCGATGAGCAGCTGCCCAAGATCGTGCACCCCGAGTCGCTCGACCTTGGTGGCGCGGACCCGTCCATGGCGGGTGAGTGTGGAGACCCACTCCTCGTGCGCGCCGGGTCGAATTGCACCGATCAGCAGGATCGGATCGTCGGCGATGGCATCCGCAAGGCTGGCGAAGAGCCCCCTCCCGGACTCGGGTGCGAATTGCAGGTCGTCGATGAAGAGGACGACCGGCTTCTCTTTCGAGATAGAGCGAGCGAGCTGCAGGAACGCCGCTCGGACGCCATCCACTCCGAGCGCGGCGACGTCGCTCGGCAACGGCGTGCCGCGCAGCATCGCGGCGAATGCGGGGACGATCGCCTCCAGCTCCGGGAGATGGGGCTCGAGCGTTTGCTGCAGATTGTGCTCGCCGAAGTGATGCAGGAACGCGGTTGCGAACGCTCCGGAACCGGTGGCGGCGCCTCCGGGGGGATAGTGTCCGAACAGGAAGTGGCACGGAGTATTGAGGCTCGCGACGAACTCGTCGACGAGCCGCGTCTTGCCCACTCCCGCTTCCCCGCGCAGCAGGACCGCCTGGCCGCGCCGCCCCGTCGCGTCGTCCAGCAGCGACTGCAGGGAGGCGAGCTCGGGTTCGCGGCCGTAGAGCTTGGTGTCCCGCGGGACGGGCAACCGACGGTGCCGCGGTACGTCGAGTTTCAGCCGTCGTTCGGCGCGCTCGATCCACCAGCGCGCCTGCTCCCCGGCCTCGAGAAGATCCGCGAGCATGCGCGCGGACGCAGGACGATTTTCGGGATCCGCCGCGATCAACGATCCGACCAACTCGTCGAGGAAGGGGGACAGATTCGGATTGATGCTGGTTGCGGAGTCCGCTCCGGCACCGTCGAGATTCCCTTGCCACGCCGGCTTGCCCCCGAACGGGTGCCGGCCCGTCGCCAGTTCGTAAAGCGACACCCCGAGCGCGAACAGGTCCGTGCGACCGTCGATCGTGGCGTCGGAGCGAAACTGCTCGGGGGCGGCGTACAGCAACGAGCCAACGAAGTCACCGGTCTGGGTCATCCGCAGTGCCTCGTCGACGAGCATGGCGACACCAAGGTCCATCACCTTGATTGCGTGGTCCGGTGTTACGAGGACGTTCGACGGCTTGATGTCGCGGTGCACGACGCCCGCCTCGTGGATGGCATCGAGAGCGCGTGCGACCTCCCGTCCCACGTGCCGGCAGAGTTCGTCGGGAAGATGCCCGAGTTCCGCGCGCATCTGCGCCAGCGTCTGGCCCTCGACGTACTCCATGACGAGGGCGTGGAGCGTGACGCCGTCCGACTCCCAGCTCTCGGCCGCGAGTGTGCGAACGATGTTCGGGTGGCGGAGGCGTTGGCCGATTTCCGCCTCACGCACGAAGCGCTCCACCGCACCCGGCTTGTCGAGCAACTGGGGGTGGACGATCTTGATCGCGACGACGTCGCCGCCATCCGACTGCGCCTTGTAGACGGTTCCCATTCCGCCCGCGCCCAGTTCGTCGGAGAGCCGATAGCCGGCGATCTGCGTGCCAACCAGGTTCATCGCGATCCCGCTGCGGACAGTCGATGGTTCACGGGGCGCTCCATCGCCGCAGTTTACCGGTCGAAGCGGTCAGCCCAGATCGCGAAGTTGCCCGTACAGTTCGCGTTCCGCTTCCGACGGCTGTTCCGGAACCGTGATGCGCACCCGCACGTGCAGGTCGCCTTTGCGGATGCCTTGTCCCTTGAGTCGAAGGAGGGAGCCCGCGCCGGTTGCCGGCGGGATGGTGACATCGGCCGTTCCGCGCAGGGTGGGGACGCTGACCTTCCCGCCGATCACCGCGACCGGTGCATCCACATCTACGGTGACGATCACGTCGTCACCCTTCCGTTCGAAACGGCTGCTCGGCTCGATGTGCAGCAGCAGATACAGGTCGCCGCCCGGCCCGCCTCGCGTGCCCGGCTCGCCCATTCCCTTCAGACGCAGGCGTTGCCCGTCCGTCGCCCCTTCCGGAACGGCCACGTCGATCTGACGCGATCCGCGCACGCGGCCGACGCCGTGACACGCGGGGCAGGCCGCCGCGGGGTCGAGGCCCGAGCCGGCGCAGGCGGGGCACGCGCGGGTTGTCGAGAAGAACTGACCGTGCTCGGGTGCCTGTTCCGTTACGCGTCCTCCGCCGCCACACGTCTTGCACGCGGAGGAGGTCGCGTTGGCACGCAAGCCGCTTCCGCTGCACGAACCGCACGCCTTGACGCCGTCGAGGCCAAACGAGACTTTGCCGCCCCGTGCCGCCGTCAGGAAGTCGATGGTAAGCGTCGCTTCGACGTCGCCGCCACGCTGCGCCACCGGCCGCTGCGCGTGGAACTGCTGCCCGAACGCGCTGCCGAACAGATCGCCATAGCGGCCGAGAATGTCCTCCATGGACATACCTTCGGCGCCGTGGAAAGTCTCCGGCTCGCGTCCTCCACGATCGAATTCGGCGCGCTTCTGCTCGTCGGAGAGGATCTCGTAGGCGGCGGCGGCTTCCTTGAAGCGAGCTTCGGCGTCGTCGTCGTCCGGATTCTTGTCCGGATGGAATTGGAGCGCGAGCTTCCGATACGCCTTCTTGATGTCGTCCGCGGAGGCATCCTTCGCGACGCCGAGTACTTCGTAGGGATTGCGTTCCATGGTCAAAGGGCGAACCGGATTTCAAAGAGCTGGGCGCGAAGGACGCAACGAGGCACCTTGCCGCGGAACGGGTCGGGGATCGCGATGAGTGCCTGGCGCACTTCGTGCCCGACGCGCGCGCGCACGATGAGGATGTCCGGAAGTTGCTCCACGTCGATGTCGGGCTCCAGCGCGTCGCCTACGACGACGTGCCAACGAAGGGTGCGTTCTTCCAGCACCCAACTGCACGGGGCGCGGCGCGCCTCTTCGAGCAGATGCCGGTAGCGGCGCAGAACGCGGTCGACCTCGGAGCGAAGGGTGGTTTCGTCCAACGAGGGTTCCATTGCATGGATGGTACCGCGCGCGGCGAGTTCGCTACAATCCGTCACCCATGCGACTGCTTCCCTTTCTGATTCTCGTCGTTGGCTGCGCGCAAACGCCCGCCAAGGACTACGACCGCTGGAAACGTGAACTGGATATGGAGTCGAAGGGCGAGACTCCGCTCTGGGCCACCATCGATCACCCCGTGTCCTGGGGCTACGGCAGTGGTGGGCTGGGGGAGATGGACTACCGCACGGAAGGGACCCGCGCACAGCCTCGGCGGGAGAGCGTCGATGCGAACCTGTACAGGGCTGGATTCGTCGGTCCGGCCGGGTTCATGCTCGACTGGCTGGGCACGACCGAGGACATGTCCGGCGGTACCTCGACCGACTGGGTCGATTTCTTCGCGTTCTCCAACCGCCCGCTGTGGCCCAATCGGCGCCTGCGCATCCAGAGCCGACCCGGTGGCTACTGGGAGTACATCAACCTGAAAGGCGCGGAGAGCGGCGATATCGAGGGCTGGACGCTGGGGTTTCGGTTCGAGGCGGAGGCGGAAGTCGATATCGTCAAGGCGCGCCGGTTCAACCTCTCGCTCTTCGGATCGGGTCGCCTCGGGGGCGGATGGGGAGACTACAAGAGCAAGGGAAGCGGTAGCAGTCGGGGCACCTCGTGGGGCTACGGGTGGCAAGCGGGCGTGCGCGTGCAAGCTTACCGTTACTACGGCAGCCTATCGTGGATCGACCGCACGACGACGCTCGACCCGGACTCTTCCGGGAACGCGGAGTACGGATTCTCGGGAGGCGTCATCGCTCTGGGACTGCGCTGGTAATCTAAGCCGCGCATGACCCGAATCCTGCTGCTTCTCTCGGCCCTCTCTCTCCCCGCGTGCGTCGCGAGTCGCTTCACGGATAACGAGCCCTTCGATCCCGCCGTGGTCGAGAGTTTCGTTCCCGGAACGACCACTGCCGCCGACGTCACCGACGCGATGGGGCCGCCGGTCCGGGTCGTCCAGCTCGACGTGCGCTCCGCGTACCTGTACGAGTTCTCGAACTCGAAGACCACCGGACTCGTGCTGTTCCTCGTGAACTTCGTGAACTCCGATGCGCGCTTCGACCGAGTGTGGCTGTTCTTCGACTCGCGTGACGTGCTGACCCACAGTGGATCCCAGCTCTCGGCGCATCGTTCTCGATTCGCCATGCCGTGGGTACGGATCCACGACGCCGACAAGAACGCCAAGTCGGACGCCAAGTACGCCGAGCAGAAGGCCAAGGCGCAAGCCAAGATGGAGGCCGACGCGGCCGAAGCGGCCCAAGAGGCCGAGGCGGCCCAAGCGAGCGCGGATTCGGACGGCTGATGCGCCGCGCGCTGCTGTTGTTGCTTCTGGCGGCCATGCTGCCGGGATGCGTCCGTTACATCTATCGCCGCCAACGCGTGAATGAACCCGTGCCGGAGGAGACGATGGCATCGTTGACGCCCGGCCGCGAACTGGCGGATTGCCTCGATCTGCTCGGGGCGCCGGCGCGAGTCTGGCGGGATCCGCGCGGTGTTTGGCTCGCGTACATCTGGCTGGATCAGAAGGCCGCCAGT
>Ga0070728_10004117_pt1 | contig 15375 bp, 9 predicted proteins | sample tdDd471_FD_66723 | JGI IMG/M metagenome (GOLD analysis project Ga0070728, IMG submission 66723) | Marine sediment microbial communities from the Atlantic coast under amendment with organic carbon and nitrate - tdDd47.1 | ecosystem: Environmental > Aquatic > Marine > Coastal > Sediment | place...
TAACGCCAAGTAACACCTGTGCTGCATCATTCCGTTCCAAACCTTCAACAAGTTGCTTGATTGCTTCAGGCTGGTCACCAGTAGGATAAAAGTCGGAAGTAAGTTTAAATTTCAAAGGCAATTTGCTTTTAATGTGAACGGACAAATGTAAATACTTTTGGTGACTTGAATCTGCGTTTTTCCGGTAAATCACTTGGAAATATGAATAGCATTAGTCAAGACCAAAGTAAGCGGAAACAGGGTAGTGATCAGAAAAATGAACATTATGAATTTTAAAATCAGATGGTGTGAGTTGCTTGCTATGCAGGATATAGTCGATTCTTAGGAATGGAATACCATCGGCATATGTTGTTCCAAATCCAAAGCCGGACTCGAGGAAAGCATCATTAAGATTTCCTTTTACAGTGTTGTATGCAAAAGAGGAAGGAGTGTCGTTAAAGTCGCCACAAAGTATTACCGGATGAGGTGATTTTTCAATGAATTCTTTAACTGTTTGAGCCTGAATGGATCTATTTATAAATGCATTTTTTAGTTTAGAGAAGATTACCTTGCCGCTGGACGTGCTTGGGTTAACTCCGGGTTCCATAAAGTCGGACATGAATTGATGGTCAGAATTCGAAAATTTAATCGATTCAAGATGGATATTAAAAAATCTGATTGTATCCTCATCAATCAGTACATCAGAAAAAATTCCAGCATTGGCCTTTGCCCCCGAAAATTTAATAATTCCTTTATTAATAATTGGATACACACTGAATGTTGCTAATCCAAAATGCTTATTCCGAACGTTTGTAGCCTCGATATCAGTATGGAAGTACGGGGTATTTAAACTATTTCTAAGCGGTTGAATAGTGGGAAAATAGTTTTGTTCTCCATGAAAAAACTCCTGGAAACAAACAACATCAGCATTTAATTTATTTAATAATGACTTGATAGAATCTCTTGTTTCGGTCTTGTCTCCCGGCCTCCAGTGATGAACATCAAATATCCTGACGTTGTAAGATACGACATGAAGAATAGTTTGACCATTGTCCGCCTTTTGTTCCGGGCCAAAAGTAAAATGTTTGAAAAAAACGTTCCAACCCAGAAGCAATGTTATTAAAGAAATGATGAAAAGCCACCTTTTCCGCAATATCCACCCGACTAAAAAAATGAAATTAATGATAAATAATATGGGATAAAAAAGTCCCAGAAGTGCTGGTAATGAAAATGATTGTGGGTTTACAACAGGTGCAAGATAGGAGAGGAGAAGGGCTGCAACCAGTATCAGGTTAGCAGCTAGCAGGATCATAGTTAACCAGGACAATGTATGTTTTTTTTGTCCAAATTTCATTCAACCTGGCTTTATCTTTTTTTACTCGATTTAAACAGCAACTCCTTTTCCTCCTTTGTCAGGCTGGAATAACCGGATTTGGATATTTTATCGAGAATATCATCAATTCTATCCTGGTGGTTGTTTCTGCGGTGGTTGTATTCATCATCGGTAAGTGGACGGCCGTTGGATGCAGTTGTGTCAAATTTTGAATTATCCTTCGGCCTGGTAAAATATTTGAAAAATCTCCTGAAATTCATGCTGCCAAAATTAAAGGTTAAATCTTTGCCATTCTTCATTAAATAAATATAGGCAAAGCCCCAGAATGCGCCACCCAGGTGTGCAATGTGTCCCCCGGCGTTGCCACGTGTTATACTCAATACATCTATTAAAACCACTACCAGGGCTAAATATTTTAATTTAACCTTTCCGAAAAGGAAAAGAACAACAGAATATTCGGGTACATAAGTTGAAACTGCAACTAAAATGGCAAGCACTGAAGCTGAGGCACCCAGGGCAACCGAATAATAAACACTTTCGCCAAAAACAGGGAAAAGATTAAATGCGATGATATAGAAAAATGCACCTATCAGCCCTCCCACAATATACGTGCTCAGCAATTTCTTTTCATCCAGGTATTCCAGAAATATCCTGCCTCCAAAGTAAAGCACGATCATATTGAAGAAAATATGGAAAAAATCTTCCTGCAGGAACATGTATGTAAAAAGGGTCCAGGGGCGGAATATCAATGATTTTAGATCAGCAGGTACAGCGAAATAATAGGAAATCAATGATATACCCGAAATCCCTTCAGGATTATTCTGTACCTGGAATAACCACAAAAAAAGGTTTATTACGTTGACTAAAACAAAAACAGCAACATTGATAATAATCAACCTGTTGAGGATTGATTTTTGCCTGAAGAACTTCCTGGCTTCGTCAAGAGGATTTTGATACTGATGCATGAATTAATAAATTCCTTTCCTTTTCCAATATTTGATTAAGAAGAAGCCAAATATCATCCCACCCAGGTGAGCAAAATGCGCTACGTTGCTGTCCGATTGGGTGAAACCAAGATAAAGCTCAAGCAAGCCGTAAAATATCACAAACCATTTGGCTTTGATAGGAAACATAAAATAGATGTAAAGGCGGGTTTCGGGAAACAACATACCAAAGGCAAGTAAGATTCCGAATACAGCTCCAGATGCTCCAATTACATTGGGTCTATTCAAAAGATATTCCTTATAATCGATAACAAAACCTTTAGCCGATTCTATCAATGCCGGGTTATCAGGGTTAATGCTCAATTGCTGCACGTTGCTGCTATATTCTTTAAATTGAAGATACAGGTCACCCGAATAGGGGGAGATTCCTTGTGCAACTGAATTTTGAAAAGCCTGCAGGTTAACCAGTGTTGGGTTATTGATAATGCCGTTGAGTGCATCCACCATGGGATTAAATTCAAAATAGAAAATTATATAATGGATAAGCGCAGCTCCAATGCCAGTAACGAGATAGTAAATCAGGAATCGCTTGGGCCCCCAGACATTTTCAAGCATATTGCCAAACATCCACAGTGCAAACATATTGAACACAATATGAGACAAACCACCATGCATAAACATGTAGGTAATAAATTGATATGGGCTAAACTTTTGGGCTGCAAAATAATGGAGTCCCAATTTATCTGCAAGGTCGAATCCAAAAGCGTTTTGTAGCGCAACAGTGGCCAAAAACATGATACCGTTTATGATCAGCAGGTTTTTTACTACCGGTGGTAGCAGTCTGAATCCCTGTGGCCTGTATTGTTGATTATTCATATAGTGTTCGAAAAATTGTTCTTAAAATGGATTAATGTTTTTTTTGTAATGATACTTCTTCTCAGTCCAAATAATATCATTTGTCGTTCTCATTTTCAAATCTTCCAATTCAACTGTTTTAAACGAAAAGTTCAGCTATTTGTTTCGGAACCTATGATCCAGCTCAGCCAGGGTTAACATCATAATAATGGCCTTTCCATCCAGATCAATTTCCGGCATTTTACAGGCAAATAACTCATCGATAAGGGTTTTCATTTCCATCTGCTGCATTATCCTTCCTGATTTTATGGACAAATTTTTTGCCATCGAACGCGCTAAATTAATTCTTTTATCAAGATTAAGTTCGATGAGATTGGCCTTATAATTTTCAAGTATTCCATGAATCATAGCCTCAACATCCGTTTCAGTTAATCCCGCTGGTGTTCCATCAATCAGGAACTGAAATTTTTCTGCGTTGTCAGGTTTTATACTGAAGCCCAGCAGGTTTAGATCATCAAATATTTCATTAAGCAGTTCTCCATCTGCTGATGATAAATTCAATTTTATTGGGAATAATTCCTGTTGAGACAAAGCACTTCTCGCATCCAAAAGTTCAAAATATCTTTCATATAAAATACGCTCATGAGCCTTTTGCTGGTCGATGAGCATAATACCAGATTTGACCTGTGACAAAATGTATTGCCTGTGTATTTGAAATAATGCAGCATCACCCACATTGTTTTGCTGGAAATCTGCCTGAGTTTGCTCGCTATGTTGTTGTTCGATGTTATGGGATTGATCGACAAACTTTTTAGCAAAATCCTTTTCTGGATAGAGTTTTTCCCAGTTTTGCAAGTTGTTTTCCTGACGGATTCCACCTGACTTTTCTTTTGTGTCGAATGGATTGTAATCAGGATTGATTTTAATTTGTGGTGGAAGAATAGCCTGGCCTTTAGGAGGTGGCTTAAAATCAAAGGTCGGTTCCACATTAAAATCCAGTGAAGGGGTTACACTGTATTTGCCAAGCGAAGCCTTTACAGCAGAGCGCAACACAGAATATACCAGTTTTTCATCCTGGAACTTAATTTCAGTTTTGGTGGGATGGATATTGATATCAATTTCCGCAGGATCAATGTCAATATAAATAAAATAGCTCGGAAAGGCCTTTTCGGGTAGGAGTTCGTCAAAGGCAGCATCAACAGCATGGTTCAGATAGGGGTGTTTCATAAACCGGCTATTCACAAAAAAGTATTGTTCGCCCCTCACTTTTTTTGCATACTCTGGTTTTCCAATAAACCCGGTGAATGAAATCATATCCATTTTCTGTTCAACCGGGATTAATCGTTGATTATAACCCTGGCCAAAAACGGAGACTATTCGTTGTTTCAGGTTGCCGGGTTTAAGCTGGAAAACAGGCTTACGGTCGTTAAACATGTTGAATGCAAGATCAGGATTTACCAGTGCCACCCGCTGAAATTCCTCGAGGATATGGCGCAACTCAACATTGTATGATTTTAAAAACTTACGCCTGGCAGGAACATTGAAAAAAAGATTCTTGACCAAAATACTTGTTCCTGCGGAACATTGGCAGACTTCCTGGCTTTTAACTTCAGAGCCTTCTATAGTAACACAGGTACCCAACTCTTCCTCAACCTTCCTGGTTTTAAGCTCAAGTTGGGCAATGGCAGCAATGGATGCAAGCGCTTCACCCCGGAAGCCCATGGTTTTAATCGAAAACAAATCATCCACCTTTGATATTTTAGAAGTAGCATGGCGTTCAAACGAGAGCCGGGCATCGGTTTCTGACATTCCACAGCCATTGTCAGTAACCTGTATCAGGGTTTTACCTGCATCTTTTACCATCAGGTCAATCTGGTTGGCACCTGAATCAATTGCATTTTCAAGCAATTCCTTAACGGCTGACGCCGGCCGTTGAATGACCTCACCGGCAGCAATTTGATTTGCAACCGAATCGGGGAGTAAGTGAATAATGTCTGACATATTTGAACCGTGGCTTTATTCAAACTTTTTTTAAACGAAAAACATAAAGTAAACCAAAAGGGCAATAATCACCAGGTATATCAACAGATTAATTCCCCTTGCCTTTCCACGGTTTTTTTTGTCGATTCTCCTCCACCGCCGGTCTATTTCGCTCTTCATAAATGAAGTATCGCCCTTGCCCGCATCTTCAATCTCTTTACGGCGTTTCTCTTTTCTTTCTGCTTCCTCATCGTAATACCTTGGCTTGTATTCGAATTGCTTGGGTTTGGGTGTTTTGAAAAATACAATTTGCATGGCTGATAAATTTTAGACAAAAATAGGACTAATTCAGATAGGCTTCCTGAGTATATCAACGGTCCTGGTTAAAATAAATTTTTCCAATCCGGGATAATGCCCGAAGTCTGGTACAAATCTTACTTTTTTACAGCTAAAAATTTTGGATCATTTTAACAGGGTAAATTGGATATCAGGAATTTTATATTTCACATTTTTTAATATAATAAATTCCATATAAAATTGTAAATCAGCAACTAAATCAGTATCTTAGCAAAAAATAGTTACAACTTTTGTCAATTATTAGCTATTATAAACAATAATATTTCCCTTCATTTTTAAACCTTATTCGTTTTTAGTTGTTTGAATTATAAATATAAACATGTTTAGATATGATCGAATTGATTGCACTAACAGGAGCTATAATCAGTGGTGGTAAAAAACTGATGGAAAATGAGGCCGTTGCCGAGTCGGTTAATGGAGTTATTGGCTGGATTGGTAACGCACTTGGTGGTAAAAAATCCGTACAGGAAAAACTCGAAAAGATCGAAAGCGATGAATTTACTGAAGATGATGCAAACAGCATCAAATCAAACCTTGAGTTCGTACTCGAAGACAATGAAGAGTTACAGCAGCAACTTAAAGCCAAACTGGCGGAAGTTGAAAAAGTTGCTGCCAAGGAGGGCGTTACTATTGTTACCAAAACCAATACAATGAATGTTACAGGTGATAAAAATATTTCTGTCCAGGATAGTTCGGGCAGTATCGTTATCAATAGATAGAAGGAATGATAGTATCAGCATATTGTCGGCAATCAAAACATTCCGGTGCAGGATGCATTCAATGGGTGATTATCAGCACAAGCAACCTGTCCTTGGGCAATGAAGCCGGTTTGTAGGCATCCCGATTTCTTCAGGTTCGGTGGGAATAGAAAAGGAGGCCTGCTTCCTCTTTAAAAAAAATAAATATGAAAAACAACGTGTATGAGCAGTAATAACGAAGCCAATGTTGATGGCAACCAAAACATTGTAATCCAGGATATAAAGGACGCTACAATTACATTGAATGTGAATGGTGACTTGACGGAAGTCAAAAATGATTTATCTGCTGTAAAAGAAATACTTGAAAAATTTCACGCCCATACCTTTCAGAGTGGCAAGGATACTTATAACATCGATCAAATTGATTCAGCCAACTTTGGATTTATCACTGGTAAAAAGACGTTTAACCAAATGCTCACTACAAGGTTAATACAAGCCTTGAAACCTCACAACAATTCTGCAAATAAATTTCTAACAAAGGTTACCAATATTAAAGACTGGGAAGCCCAGAAACAGATTACCAATAAAGCAAAAGAAATTATTGCCTACAGCTTTGTTGGAGTAATTGGAATTCAATTACGCAAGATCATGGCAATCGGTGAGGAGAGTTTCTCTGAAAAAAAGCAACACAGCTATATCGAAAATTGTATTAACACAACAAAACGTGCCCTGGAGCTTGTATGTTTTTCATTGCTGTCTAAACTTTGGGATCATCAGCGACAAAACTTTACAACCTTAAATCCGGAACACAGTGAGGTAATTGCTCATTTTTTCAACAATGCTTTTGAAGGTAATATATTACAGACATTTGAATTATTGAGGACTCTGATTTCCGTTTATGATCAGCACAATCTGGAATATCCATTGCAGGAACTCGGTGCTGGTAAAGAAGGGCTTAACGAAGACAGTGATTTTGCCAAAGCTTGTGAGAAAATGCAATCGATAAATGTGTTGTTGGATACGGAAACTTATACATCGCTTGATTGCTATGAAGCCGAAAAAAATTTAACAACAATTCTTGAAGGCCTTGTTTTTCTTGCCGCTTACCGGATGGTATCTATAAAGGCAATCAGCTATGAGGAAATGCGCAATTCACAATCGTATTATTTGCACAGTTATACAACGCTTGGGATTTCGGTAAAATCGGAAATAAATCCTGAACGGATTAACTATACCGAAGAACCAATAAATACCGATGCCATATTATTGTTTAAAAGCAAAGGCAACTACAGTCAGAGTATAAACCTGTCACCATTTGTGATTGATCTGAATGCCTTAACTTTTGAAGGAGGGGTAAAGATCTGCTTTTACAGTTGCCGTAAGCTAGAAGATGAGAGTTTGAATTATCGTTTTTTGGATAATAACGAAATCGAAAATATTGTATTCAAGGATATTAATAAATCTATCTCAAATGCTGATGAACAACAGGAACGCCAAGCCCTCAACGAGCTGATGAAAGACAACAATAAACATATTGAATATAAACTGGACTCAGTTTTCCAGATGTTTCAGGAGGCCAGCAAAACAATTCTTGGCCAGATAGAAACAGAAATTGATTTTTCTGATATTGATGATGACGAACCGGAATTTTAACGTTACTAAAAAATGGAAAAAAAATACCCGTTCAAATTTTTAGATAATTATTCGAGAGACGATACCGAAATATTTTTCGGAAGAGATGAGGAGATAGTGAGTCTCTACGAAATGATATTTCAAACAAGTATCCTGCTTGTTTACGGGGCATCGGGAACCGGTAAAACAAGTTTGATTCAGTGTGGTTTGGCACAAAAATTTGATAGCCACGATTGGTTGTCGGTTTTTATTCGAAGAGGCAATAACCTGAATGAATCGCTCGAAAAAAGACTTGCTGAAATGGGCGGCACTGATTCCGGCCTTGATCTTGACTGGCTGGATGAACTCAGTGGAGAAGCTGAATCCGACAAACCGGAAATATCACCCATCCAGCAGTCTATCCGCAACATTTATCAGAATTCCTTTAAGCCTGTTTATTTAATTTTCGATCAGTTTGAAGAATTGTATATCCTGGGAAATAAAATTGAGCAGGAACAATTCATCACTACGGTGCAGGAAATTCTTGAGATGAAGCAGCCAGTGAAACTGATCTTTTCTATTCGTGAAGAATACCTCGGACATTTGTTTGATTTTGAAAAGGCAGTTCCCCAATTATTAAGGAAAAAGCTACGTGTTGAACCGATGAACATCGACAAGGTTCAACAGGTAATATCCGGTGTTACTTCTTTCGAACAGACGAACATACATATCAAAGAAGGGCAACTGGATGCAGTAACAAACGGGATTTTCGAAAAGTTAAAAGCTAAAAATAAGCTCACCATACAACTGCCCTATTTGCAGGTATTTTTGGATAAGTTATACCTGAGCATTACCTCAGACACTACCCGTCAGGCAGATGCCACGTTTACCACCGATGCACTTTATGCCATTGGTGATATCGACGATGTGCTCAGCGACTTTCTGGAGGATCAGGTTAAAACGATCAGTCAGGAGCTAAAGGGAAAATACCCGGATATTAAACCAAGAAGGATCTGGGAAATCCTGTCACCTTTTGCATCCCTTGAAGGAACTAAAGTTCCTACTTCCAAGCCAATGCTCTACGATCGTTTGCTTCAAGTGGAGCGGCCAATGATTGATGAGGTGGTTGATGCCTTTGTGAAATGCAGGATCTTGAGGGTTTCAAACTCAGAGGATTTGTATGAAATTGCCCATGACTCACTGGCTGGTCGCATTGCTGACAAGCGAAGTGATGAGGAAATTGCCCTGCTCGAAGTACATCGACTGATTAAAAGCCAGACATCTATAAAAGAGGAGGCCCGTGAACTGTTTACCGAAAAGCAGCTGGCATTTATTTCGCCATTTATCGACAAATTACATCTCTCTCCCGAAGAGCAAACCTGGATAGATAAGAGTCAGGAAGCTGTTGAATATAAAAAGAATGAGGAACTCCGCCTTGCCCGCGCCCAGGCAAAAAAGGAACGCGAAGAGCAGGAAGAGAAGATCAGGGTGATGCGGGAAGAGCAAGAACGTTTAGAAAAGGAACGCTTGGGCAAAATAAAGCGGCAGAGAAAGGCTTTAATAGCAGGGACAGTTACTTTGGCTATTGTAATCGTTCTTTCTTTATTGGCTTTAAGAAGCTCCCAAAGAGCAAAGGCGGCTCTCAATGAACTTAGAAAATCACAGTTCAATATAAATTTTCAAAAAGGCGAGGAGCTTCAAAGCAAAACACTGTACCGTGAAGCTATTGAAAAATTTCAAACAGCGCTACAGTTTGACCCTATTCTGGGCGATAATAAATACACCTTTCTTAATAATTACGAGTACCTCAAAACCGATAGTTTGGCGCTTGGCAATGTGCAGGACTATATTGATACACTTAATTCTATTACAAAATTTAATTCTATTACAAAACAATATGAATCCAATGATTTGACTGATTCAACCAAACTGGCCATTAACAAGATAAAAAGCTCTAAAAGTCGCATGGATAGTAAGGGGGATTTTGTTAAAAGAACATATGAAGCCGACAGTTTGTGGAAAAGAATGGAGTATATCGCAGCAATAAATAAATATATAGATGCCCACGAAACTGGTTATGCCCCTGGTGATTCTTCAAAAATAAGGTTGAAAATAAATGCAACCCTCAAAATCTGGGAAAGAGATACTGTCGATTATGGAAAAATGAACTACGATGAATTGAAAAGTGAAATCCAATTGAAATATGATTCGTTGAAGGTTTATTATAAAGATTCGTTGAATTCTTTTTACAATAATTATAAATGATGAAAAAGCTACTTCTGATTCTTGCAATTGTAATTGGGGCGCTGTCATTATCAGCACAGGAAAAAGTTTATCTTCAGCTCAAAGTAAGAGCAGATGCTTTTCGTGAAGACAGTGAGTATATTTCTGCATTCATTTATTATGACAAAGCAATCGAAAAAGCCGTTAATGATGAGCAGAGAATTGATGCTAATCGTTTAAAGGAAATCTGTCGGGATTCAATTGAGGTGCAACAGTTAAATTTAGATAAAAGTAACAAGGAATTGAATGTTAAAAACAATGAGCTCTATTCAACAAACAATGCGCTGGATTCTACAAACAAACATAAAAGAAACATCATCAAAGCCTTTTATTTTTACGGCAACAGGTTTGCATTGGCTTACAAGGATAGCAAGTATGGCTTTATCGACACACTGGGGAACGTCATCATCCCTTATAGATATGATGATGCACGGCCTTTTGATAACTATGGGCTTGCAAGGGTAAATAGAAACGGAAAAACTTATCTGCTCGACAGTACCAACACAGAATATTTGCTGGCGAATGGACTGAACAGTTCAGTTATCAATCCCCAGGCATGGGACCTCAGGAACCAGCAGCTCACAGGTATTCCGGAAGCGGCAATACAAATGCCAGAGTTGAATATACTTTTATTAAGTGAAAACGAAATTGATTCCATACCACAGGTAATCGATACCCTGACCAATTTAAAGGTACTGGTTTTGAATAACAATGAGATTAAAACGATACCTCCCGAAATCGGGAATTTGAAGAACCTAAAATTACTCGATTTAAGCAGTAACCAGATTACCACAGTGCCTCCCGAAATTAAGGAGTTGGAAACTTTGAAAGAGTTTTTGCTTAATGATAATAAGATTTCCGAAATCCCAATTACAATAAAGTCTCTGGAAAATTTACAGGCCCTTGATGTTGGTAACAATTTACTGATATCCCTGCCTGTTGAAATTAATTCTCTTCGGAAATTGAAAAAGCTAAATTTTGGCGGAAACAATTTTACCTCAATTCCGGAAGTTGTTTTTAACTTAAACGAACTTAAGGTACTGGTGATAAGTGGCAATCAAATTAGTATATTGCCAGCAAAGATTGACCGCTTTAGCAACCTGGCATGGTTAGATGCAGGCGATAACCGGATTGACAGCTTACCAGCTGAAATTGGTGATTTAACCCAACTAGCGGTATTGTTCCTGGGCAAAAACCAACTTAAGAACTTACCGGATAACCTGAGCAATCTAAGAGAATTAGCTGTCCTCGATTTAAGCAATAATAAACTCAAGGATCTTCCTGAGAATTTGGTTAACCTGAAAGAACTAACAAAACTCAACCTGAATGCAAATCAATTTGTTGATTTCCCGGAGGAAATCACAAGTTACCACGAATTAAAAATATTGAGTCTCGATAATAACCAGCTAAGATCTGTACCTACCGGGATCGGTAGTTTAAAAAACTTATTATCTCTTGATTTGTGCAACAATCAACTGGATTCACTTCCTGATGAATTCGTATCAATAGATAAACTGGTTTACCTCTGCCTCCATGGAAACAACATTAAGGAACTCCCGGCCGGATTTGGTAATTTATCCAATTTAACTGAACTGGACCTGAGTGCAAATGAACTTCGTAGTATTCCTGATGATATTGGATCGCTCGACAAACTTATAAGTTTAAAACTTAGTTATAATTTCTTTGATGAATTTCCGGAACAATTAACATCCGATAGCCTTCGTAGCCTTATCGAATTGGATATGAGCAGTAATCAAATTGATTCTACTTTACCTGGTGAAATAAGAAACCTTAAAAAGCTGAAAATGCTGATATTGCGGAACAATAAACTTGTGGGTGTGGATCCGGGAATTGGAGGCCTCAAAAATTTGCAATACCTCGACCTTTCCGATAATAAGCTGAAATCGATCCCTGATTCAATTGGGCCTCTTAGTAAATTGAAAGTCTTGGATTTGAGCGGAAACAAAGACCTCGAGTGGCTTCCACCCTCAATTGAAAACTTAACCTCACTAACCGACTTGAGGCTGAATGGGGATAGCCTGCACTCGTTGCCCAATGGTATCCATAAACTTACCAAACTTACCACCATCGATGTAAGGGACAACCATATCGATTTCCTACCTCCGGAAATGGGTAAAATGCCGGCATTAAAAATGTTGGATCTGCGCGGAAATAAAGATCTTGATAATACCGAAATATGTAAAGCTTTCAGAAATTCAGGTAAAAAAATTATTCTGTCAGCAAGTGATAACGATTATGGCTATTACCGGGATGAAAATGTACTGATCATCAGGATTGATTCCTTAAAGAATGGACTTCCAAAAGGACTTGGCAAAATGCAAAACCTGATGTTGCTCGATATACAGGTAAACGAAGATCTTACAGTTGATGAAATTAAAACGGCAGTCAACGGTTCCAAAAAAGTTACGTATACATCTTCAATCTATCCGGGTATCATTCATCGTGATTATTTGGCTGTAAATGTTGCTGCATCCATATTTTTAAAGCTTGGCACTGATGGATTAGCAAATATCACAGAGCTTGAATGGTCCAATGTGGGCCTTAAGATTGTTCCACCCGAAATTGGTAATCTGAAAAAGCTTTTCAGGCTCGACCTGAGCGAAAATAGTTTAACCGGACTACCTCCCGAAATTGGGCGATTAGAAAACCTTCGGTTCTTGATACTTAGCGGAAACAAATTGCGTAGTTTGCCTCCTGAAATTGGAAACCTCAGCAACTTAAGACGTTTGGTGCTGAGTGGTCACCAACTCTCCAAACTGCCTCCTGAGATTGGTAAGTTATCTGAACTCAGGCATCTTTTCCTGGACGGGGGTAGCCTGGCTACTTTACCTCGTAAAATTGGGCAGTTAAACAATCTCACCGATTTGATTTTGACAGATAATCCGATTAAGACCCTGCCCTTCGAAGAAATGAAAACCCTTAAGAATCTGAAAACTTTCTATGTCACTTCCGAAACACTTAAAGAGGAAGACTTCACAAGTTTGGCAGAAGCCCTGCCCGGATGTAAAATAATTTTGAACAATACCCCAATCAAATAAAATCACATCATCATGAAAAATATTTTACGCCAATTAATCTTGATAGTTACAGGCTACCTGGCATTTGCATATTTTTCGATGCCAATTTACGGACAGTTGCCCGAAGATGACTTTTCGTCAGAAATATATAGTGAATCCATCTGGAACATTGCCGATGCCTTTGGAGGTAAGCTGGATAGGGCGGCGATTTTGAATATTCTTGCGAATCCGCAAAAAGAACCTACACAAAATCCTTTGGTACTGTCGGATGAATTGGTTTGGATTGTACCCGAGATTGCTGTTGCGGAATTTGATGACACAGAAGTTGTATTTGATTTTGATTATCAAACAACCTCCCAGGTTCCAACTTTTGAGCTCAGTTTTCCGGATAATCCAGGTTGGATTTATGAGGATGGCTATACCATTGATGATGTTACAAAAAAGATTAGAATTTCAATTTATACAAACCCTACATTTTATCCAAGGATTACTTCTGTGATATTGAAAATGACATCATCTGATCCTGTGGTTTCCGACACTGCAATAATTCTACAAAAACCGAAACCCCTGAAATTTATTAAGGTATGGCCGGATTACCAGGAAATGGTACCTGATGGCGGTACTACCAATCCATTTACTGTAACACATTTTAATGTTACAAATTGGATACCTGTTAAAGCGAACAGTAATGATACATGGTTGGATCCAATATTAACAACGCAGGAAGAAATACAATTTGAGGTTGATCTGAACGCCAACATTGAGTCACGTCAGGCTAAAATTTATATTCGCGATGTGTCGGATGAAACAAATCAAGATAGCCTTATCGTTTTTCAGTATGGCTCACAATCCAGTTATATTATTCCTTCACCTTCCGATATTTTGATCGGGCCTGAGCCAACTTCATTTGATGTTGAGGTGAATTCAAATGTTACCTGGGATTATTGGGTGGACCCTAGCTTTTTTGATCCTGATGGAATGATTTTGAATATTACTCGTGATAATAATACCATCAATTTTGAAATTAGCGAAAATCAATCTGGATGGCGCTCAGCCATCATTATCTTATTTAGTCAATGGGCGGAATCAACCGAAATTAAGATCATACAGACAGGTCAATCACTACCCTATTTGATTATATCACCCGAAAATAGTTATGTTGGCTCAGAAGGAGGAGATGTTACAATAATTATTGATTCAAATGTGGAGTGGTTGGCCGATATCCTTGAAGCACCTGACAATATGATAACTCTTAAAACTTCAACGCCAACTTCAGTAACATACACAATTTCGACAAATATAGGGGGTAACTCAAGAATAGCAAGCGGGCTGATTAAATCAGCAGATGATCCTGATCTTTTTGCAGTATTCAATATCATCCAGGAGGCCTCCTACCTTTTCCTTGACCCTGCTTCAATGCTGCTACCCTCCCAGGATAGTATTTTTGGGGTGAATGTAGACAGATATAATGTTGAAACAATTTCAATAAGTAAGCAAGGGAGTTTTAGTGATGCAACTATCGAAAACAATGATAGTTTGTCTATTGTAGTTCAAGCCAATAACCAAATAACATTCCGTAAGGACACAATTGTAGTTTGTAGTAGTACCAGCCAGACCATTTGCGATACTTTGTATATTTTCCAGGATGGTGCACCATCATCATTCTTGCTGGCTTCACCCCGCGAACAAAAGATTGCACACACCGGAAATGAAGATGTCGATTTTAATATCACGGCTGTGAATATTCCGGATTGGCAAATTGTTCAAGGCAACTTACCTGAATGGATCAACAAAAATCTTCCGCATCAGATGGATACGTTGAGTTTATCTGTTGATCCCAATTTGTCAAATTCAATCCGAAGTCACACCATTTTGATTGAGTCTACTGACAATACTGAAATAAATGATTCTGTTACAATTTATCAGTATTCAGGGCAGGATCACTACCTGTTGGCAGCACCTCACGAGCAGGAAACAGATTATTTGGCGGAAGTTTTGAACTTTGATATAACAGCTGTTAATCTTAATGAGCAATGGCTGGTTGATATTCTTGAAGGTGATGAGTGGATAGATAATATTCCCTCAGGTACTGACTTGTTAAGTTTAAGTATTTCTACAAACACCACTACCGCGACCCGTCAGGGCGAAATCCGGATTTATTCCGATGAGTTTACCGGTGTCGCCGATACGGTTTATGTCTATCAATATTCCGGTCCTGAATCATTACTATTGGCTTCACCCCGCGAACAAAAGATTGCACACACCGGAAATGAAGATGTCGATTTTAATATCACGGC
>Ga0070728_10004120_pt1 | contig 15360 bp, 15 predicted proteins | sample tdDd471_FD_66723 | JGI IMG/M metagenome (GOLD analysis project Ga0070728, IMG submission 66723) | Marine sediment microbial communities from the Atlantic coast under amendment with organic carbon and nitrate - tdDd47.1 | ecosystem: Environmental > Aquatic > Marine > Coastal > Sediment | place...
TAGGCAACCTGCTGGCGGCCCATTATGAAAAGTTCAACAGTGCTCCGGAGGATAAAAAAGGATTTTTTCGACGACGCTGTCCAAGCCAACACTGGCGTATACTCCTAATTTGAAAGACGTTGATTACTAATAGCCATCAAAATACAATACATAAGAGATTACTCTAAAATTTAATTTATGGCCCATTGTTCTACACAGATACGAATCTTGTACACATATTGATTGAACCACTTTTGGATTTCAGTCAATTGACCATTTCGAGGTTTTTTAAAAGGCTGTACGATAAAAGTATTATCAGGCTGAAAGCCTTGGTATCCTCTGTCTTGAAATAAATGGATGCTATCAGGAAAAACAATCTGATCTTGGTCTGCAATGGCCTTATCGTGCATAGTTCCTTGATGAGTAGGACTTAGATAAACAACATATTGGCATTGGGTGGTAATCAAATTGTTCTTTATCGGGTCGTTTTTTCCACTAAAAAATTCTTGTTGAGTATCTTGACCCTGTGGACGATCAATTAATCGTTCATTCGCATCTTGGAAACACTTGGTTTGTCCTAGGTTCTCCAAGGCTTGAGCGACTCGATGTGCATCCCGTAATGGCAACATTTTCAAACTATCCAGCGTGTTAAAAAGCAACAGACAGAGTACTTTTTTCCATTTGCTGGCTTGGCTTTGTGAAAAACCGAAACTGGCCGATAGCATTTCCTGAAGAGAATAATTTTTCGTCACGTGTGTACACATACAGGCAAGCACGCGGTCTGATTTCTTTTAGAATAAACTCTATAGTTATCAAGCCTTCTTTATAACTGCACCTTATACTTTAACAAAAACCGAATGAAAACTCACAAACAGACCATAAAATATTCCCAGGCCGTTCTTACTCCAGATATTTTAGTTGAACAGGATGGCTACTGGGGAATCGATACCAATAAACATTTGGTATTCAATGATAAAGCGGTAGCAAAATTACCCCAGGAGATCCCCCTGTATTTCCCTTTTTTCAGAAAGATCGGAGATGATTTCTTTTTGATTGTCCACGATAATAATAGAAAGGAAAATGCCTGGATTATTTCCAAGACCGGTAAAATACAGCATCGATTTTATGTGGGCGAGGGAGCTTATAAGGTACACATCCATAATGACAGAATTTTCATTTGTTACAGCGAAGCCACGATCGGCGTTTGCCCTATAGGCACAAATAGGCTGGTGATTTTTGATATAAAGGGGAACATGCTCGAGAAATATGATTTAGAGTTTGGGCAAGAGCTTGAAGCAATTTGCTATTACTCAGAGCATGAAATTGCCTTACAAGAATACTGTTCCTTAGAAATAAGTATCCTCAACTTCATGGATAATAAATTGACAAAATATCGCACTGATTCTGAATTTTATGCAGACATATTGACTTGCGAGAATGGGCAAATTTACGGTGGTTACCGATCAGCGTTTTTGGACAACGAAGAAGATATTAGAAATGGACAAATGAATATCTATGAAATGAAAAAGTCGGAGCGTAAGAGGGAAATAACCAAAGGCCAAATGCTGGGAAGTGTGCCTTATTTTGTCAATAGAGTCCGATCTCAAAAGGATGGAGTTCTGGTATTCACAGATACAGAAGCTATTTTGAATGTAAATAAAGTCCCAGCTTTTTGGACGGTGGACGTAAACGGTTGACTTTCATCCCAAATTTAAAAGAAATTGATCATAACTAATCGTCAAATGCAAGATCAGGATACCACCAAACCAGGGAAATCACAAGGAGGCATTTGAGAGAGTCCCCCCTCCCTCTGTCCCTACAGGCGCCTTGAAGTCATTTTCCATCCAAATTAAATATTCAATAGTTCTACCATGAATCTGAAGACACTATTCCTTTTATTTATTAAGGAATAATTCTGTCCAAGTACTTATGAGAGATAACCCAGCGATTTCTCCTGTAAGGTGTTCACGTCTAAAAATGTAGCAGAAATGAGCAAAACGAGATTGAAAAAGCGGAAATCGGAAGGGGGAAGCCTGCCTGGCGTTTGCCAGAACAGACAGCTTGGAAAACTAGCCTAGCCCAACCGAGATTCCGCCTTCCGATTTCGCATTTCCGCCTTCAATAATAAATAGCTGGGAATAACCAGTGTTTTTTCGTAATGATTTCATTAATCGGTTGTTATGATTCTAAAAAATTGGGAAAAGAAATTTATTCGGAAGTAACATATGTTAGACAAGAAAATGAGCAATTAGAAATAAGTGGTGGTTCAGTTACAAAGTTCGATATTAATTGGATTGATGAATGTGTATACACTTTAACCTCAAGAAATAGCATGGATTCTATTGTAGAAGTAGAGATAATCAACGAGATCGACTCAGGGTATAGATACATAAGTAGGGATTATGTTAAGGGGAAACTGACAGCAGTAGAAGTTGGGGTATTACAGATGATGATGGTGCAGAGATAGGATTCGAACCTATACCTTCTCCCCTGCGGGAAATGCTCTACCAGTTGCGCTACTCTGCATTGTTTAATATACTTACAGTAGTGTTCCTGCATTAGATAGTACCAGCTTTTCATATACCAATAACCTTTCCCACGATGTTTGAAAATCAGGTATATTTTTCCAGTTCCGTAACTTGCTCATTTGAATGAGGTTTTGTAAAAGGTATTCGCATTTTCGAATTACTTTACAATTTACAGCTGAAAGGTGTGCCAATCCTTTGTATTCTTTTAAATCTAATTGTGATACGATTTCATCAATATTACTTTCCCCAAGCATTACCTTGAAAAGCGCTCTCTCAAATGGTCGGGAGTTTCTAACAAAAGGATAGTTATCAAAATTGGTAAAAGGATGATAGCCGGACAAGCTGGTCCAAACAGCATTACAGGCTTCATATTTTTCACAGCCCAGCAGGATCAGACCTTCCCAGAAGGCCAAATAATGGGATTGCTGGAGGGAAATGTTACTGAAACTTTTTGCTTCGCTATATTTGAACACCAATTCTCTTTTGTTCCCAGCTTCAAGCAAATTAATGCATTCTAGAATTTTCATCGTTCTTTTAGCGAAGTCTGAAATTAACGACTTTGTATCAACTACTCTTAATGCTTCTAAGAATTTACGCTTTTTATATTTATGCTTCGCAAAAAGATGAATCACCAATTCAACTATGGCAATGTCATAATCTTGCTTTGATTGATGAATATACGCTAGAAGCTTCTTATCAATTCTTACTTCACCTTTTAGCCTATGGAGGCAGAGCGTTTGTAATTCACTTAATCTATCCACAAGCTTAATTTCGACGATTGATTCCTCTTTTTCATCGCTTTGGTGGGCTTTGATCCAATAATCGATATAAGAATCGTACCCTAAATATATCGCAAACATATTTTTTGAGGTCTTACTACCATTACTCTCCTGGGTAATAAAAATCCGTCTGAACGAATCGTAGCTGAATGTTAATTGGCTATAGGCAAATTCATTTTTTATTACCGGGACATTGCATTGTATTGCTTTTTTTTCGTTTTGAGTGCAAACGATTTTCAGATCTTCCAGAAAATCATATATAAAATTTTCGATAATAGATTTTTTCCAAACAGAGAGCCTGCCCAGCCCAGTTTTATGAGCTAAATCTTCCGCAATTAATTCCCAAAATTTTCTATCAGCAAAAGCCTTCATAAAGAGGTCAAGTTTTTCTGCAACTGTTTTGCAATTAACACACATTCAATCCGCAATCATTGTCATTGGCTTTATCAGTAGGTTTGTATTACCTGACATCTGTTATTTAGTGCATTGATCTTTTCATTTTTAAAAACAACCGTGAAGATATTCAACCTCCACAAAATAATTAAGTATGAACCTATTATTTGTATGTACCGCCAATAGAATGCGGAGTGCAACCGCCCACCAAATATATGAGGAAGATGAGCGGTTTACGGTGAAATCCGCCGGGACAGCCTCAAGCGCCCAGGTGCCGCTTTCAGCATTTTTGTTGGAGTGGGCCGATTCGATTGTGGTCATGGAAAAACGCCACCGGAATTGGATACGGAAGCGATTCTCGCACATATACGAAACGAAGAAGATCGTCTGCCTCTACATTCCCGATGAATACGATTATATGCAAAGCGAGTTGATCGATTTGATAAGATCACGGTTCGAAGATGCGTATCAGCAAGGGCTCTTATAATATTCTGTACCCGAATACTTAACTAAATGAAAAACGAGCTGATTCAAAAATATCCGAGCTTTCATTTTAAAGATGATCATTTTGCTATAGGGCATTATTACTGGAATTCAATGAGATTATCCGGTACCTTCTTTATTGATAGCGGCAAATTTTCAGCAGACCGAAATAGAGTTGTGCTGATCAAATTTGAGGGGCATTCGGGAAAATACTGGGATGGGAAGAACTGGAATTTTCGCTATATCGATGGAAGATCAACAAGATTCACTTTGGTGTTGTATGACCTTGCTCATTTCAAATTTTATCGTTCACTGAAAAAATTACCTGCAAGGTACATAGATAAATTAACGAATGATTCGATCCTATTGTATGATCCTTTTATTAGAGCGGCACCAATCGAAAAATATCGATTTGATGACCTTGAAATGGTTGAAATTAGAATGGATCGTGCAATTAGCATTTCTACTGATTCAACAATTTTCAGAGACACACTCATAAGTTGGTTCAAGGAAAAAGGAGAACTTTTAATGGCTATTCGTTATCCAGGGACTGGAGGAGGATACGATCTAGAACTTCATCAGAATCTCCATTTACTCCGAAAGAGGATTGCAGGTCTCGAACCCAGCTGTTCGATCACAATAATAAAAGATTTTTATCTGCCGATAAGGGGTATCGTCAACGATGAACTCGTTAACCGGGCACAGCAATATATTGACGAAAATGAGGAATTTGTCCTGTTAGGATTGGAATATGAAGATTCTGATAAGGGAATAAAACCAGAATTCTGGAGGGGAGAGAATCATGAGGAATTGATTGAACTGCTGAATGAATCTTCAGGAAAGAAAATTGCAATGGGAAAAGATAAGGATGCTACCTGGATGAAAGAACACGTAGAAGAGTTAAACGCATATACACCAATAGAAAATGGAGATGTATTTCCATTAAGTTATTGAAAAACTGGACGTGGCCATGTCCTACAAAATCAATCCAATGAAAACCTTTTTTTCTGGTATTTCCCGCTCATGCTGGGCCTGGACGTATTTTATCCGATACTGCACCTTTATTCGGCTTAACAGGAGATGCAGAAAAATCGTATAGGTGCGAAAAAAAATTAGTAGATCAAAAACAGAAATGACTATGATTGGATTTTTAATTTTTCTGGCTATATACATCCTTTTTAGGGAGTTTGTGATTTATTTGAAATGCAGAAATAGTGCCCGGAGAAAGCATAAAAAAGTACAGGACAAGCGAAAGCAATTTCTAAAAACTGTAGAACGCTGGATTGACGAGCGAGGAGAGGTTCTAGTACATTATTGGCACCAATTTGGTTGTTGGCATTACCGTCTCTATAGCGATTATGAAAAAGCAGCTGCTCACTTTGAGGACATCGTCTATCCAACACAGGCAGTTACTGTTTGGAAGACCTACGATTTTCCCATTCGAGGCACAGTAGACAAAGATTTTGTAAATAAAGCATGGTTGTTTTTTGAAGAGGGAATAGATGGTTACCTGTTTATGTCAATGGGAGAGGAAGGTGTGTACACTCCGTGGGCGAGCCCCTACGAAGCAAAGGATCTGAAAGAACCCCTCGACGAGGAAGTGGGAAACCAGGCGGTATTTGGAAGAGAACCAGATCATAATGCCCTCGATACGATCCATTTCCGTCCTGATTAAAAGTTCGATAAACTACTCAAAAAATGAATAAAGAATACCAACAATGGAGAGAACAAATTCTAAAATTTTTCGATCCAAAAAATATTGAAAGTGAAAGTAAGGCTTATTATTCTCCTTCTAAAGATTTTTCATTATCAATTGAGAAATACAAGACTGGAGAGAATACATGGAACTTTTCTCGTGGAATTGTCAAAAATACCAAGTCGGGAAAAATCGTTGCGGATATAAAGAGAAATTACGCTCATTTTTGGCATACCTGGTGCCAACATAATAATGGGAACGAATACTTGTTGTGTGGAGAGGATTATCAGGGACAAACGATTGTTAATTTAACTAAAGAAACCGTTGCAAATTATTTTCCTGAAGAGGGTTACAAGGGAGCAGGTTTTTGCTGGGCAACCACTTACCCGTCTCCTGATTCCAATGTCCTGGCGGTAGAAGGTTGTTATTGGGCCAGCAATTTTGAAATTGTCTTCTTTGATTTCACTGAGCCAGATAATTTGCCTTATAAAGAAATAAGAAGAATATGGAATATTTTGGACGTGAAGGGCTGGAACGACAATGGAATTTTTGTTGTTGAGCAAGAGATAGAAATCCGAAAATCAGATGGAGTCCCCTATGATGAATTAACTGAGGAGGAACAAGATGCCCTTGACAATGGAGAAGAAAAAACTAGCTATAGAATAGATACTTTGAAGATTGACATAAATGAACTCCTGAATTAGGCGTTGAAAGTATTTAGCACTCAAAAAACATGTCAAGATCATGGATTAATTAGACCTGTGATCATTTTTCATTCCGCATACACATACAATGGGCATAACTATCAATAAATGGAAATTTAAATCGGGGCTTCCTGAGTATAAGGTCATACAGGCCAAATTTCATGAAATTGCCGGCCTACACTTATCGTTACTGGCAGAGCTTGATCTCAAGGTGTTCAGTGCCCGCCGAGCCAAAATTATCAAAAGACTGCACGCAGATGCAGAGAATTATCGAATAGAAGAAGATAAATATTTTAAGAGTCTCCACATCCCGTAGCAAAGAGAGTCTTACAACGGAGTACGAATGATCTACTTATCCTGCTCAGGCTTTTACAAGGTGGAAGTCCGGACACCAACGGAAGATATGCTGGAAATCGAATACAACAACTGGGTATTTCATGAACTGGGTGGAAAAAGATTATTCAGAAGAGGAGAAATAAAGGAAATTCCGGAAGATGAACTCAAAAGAATAAAAGGACTTCGGCCCTGGAAAAAATATAAATGGTATAATCGACCAAGGAAATGAAAGAAATACTGGAAAAATTTGGTGGCCGTAGCCTACCCGATTATTCAAGGGTTTCTTCCATCAGGCCGTATCCAATATGGAGCCGCTGGATCAAGAAACTATTGCTACCCTCAAAACGTGGCTGGAATTGCCGGAAAAACCGCTCGCAAAACTCAAGAAGGAAGAAAGTCCGGACGTAGAGAAATTGACGAACCCAAATTTGCGTATGGGTTTGAACATGAAGAGGATTAGCGATTACCAATCAAACCATTTTAAAGATCATGAAAGTCATTTTCTGCGATAGCGGATTCAGTCGAAAAGAAGTTGACTACATGTATGCTGACGAATACCAGGCAGCTAAGACCGCTTCTTTGGATATTGTGCTGATCAACTTCGAAAAGCTGCGGAAAGGGGAAATGGTGTTGGCCCTGAAAAGAGTGAATCAAGGTGGAAATGCTGAATTTTCTTATCGTAAAACCCTGATAATCAATTTTTCAGAATCAGAGTAAGTTTGCTACTTTTTGAAATTCAGGCAAGAATTGATCCATTTCCAAAAAAGCAAAAAGCCCCTAAATCATTGATTTAAAGGCTTTTTCTTCGTAGCGAGAGGGAGACTTGAACTCCCGACCTCAGGATTATGAATCCTGCGCTCTAACCAGCTGAGCTACCTCGCCATGTACCGCTTTTAGAGCTTCGAGACTTTACTCGTTTTCTCCAAAAGCGGTGCAAATATAATGGAATTATTGTTTCTGATGCAAGATTACTTTAAGATAATTCATTAGAGACGGATAAAAAATAAATTAATCGAATTTCGGTTTTTAAACATTTTGCTAAACAACTGACTGAAAGAAAGTTGTGTGCGAAATTTTAAAAACCTCAAAAGGAAATTTGATGAATTTATTTCCGTCAAACTACTTCGCTTAATAAAAAGTTCCCTTTTCAGTGGCTCCAGCGCTCCCTTTCTCACCGAATAACAAGCTTAAGCCGACGCGAAAGTTGGCGCTATGACTATTGGCGGGCTGCACTACGGTCAAGATATTATCGGTAGCCGCGATGAGCTGGACGGGGCCCAGACTAGCCACCGCCTGCAGACCAAAATTATCAAAGCGTTCCTGGCGGTAGGCATAGGTTGCCCCCACACTGAGCGATTTATGTACTGCCAATTGGCCATTGAAAGCCAAGGCCCCATAAGTCACTCCTCGGAAGTTCTCTGTGTATAAAAGTGTACCTAAGCGAAATTTGTCGGTAAACTGGTAGCCCAGACTGAGGTAGGTACGCAAGGGGAGCACCGTTTGATAAGCCGTACGGGTTTCTACAGGATCGTAAATATCTCGTAGTGTATCAATCGCATTTCCAAAAGCTGTTTCGTCATCTAAAATCCCTTGGGCCACATCCAAACCTTGGTATTCATAAGTTCCTTTCAAACTGTAGTTGCGAACATTTTCATCCCAATCTATTTTACCCCCAATATCTAAAGCACTGGCTGCGATATCCAGTTTTCCCAATTGAAGGTATGCTCCAAGATCAAAAGACAAACCAGTATTTTGAGAGAAAAGGTGTTTCGTTTCAAGATTGCCAAAGTTGAAATTCAAGTTCAAATCATCAAAGCCATCGTATTCCAAGGCACCGGAGGAGTTGACTAGATAATCAGCTTCCAATTCCAACTGGTAGACATCATCACTGGTTGACAAACTCAAATCCGTGCGAGGAGTCGATATATCCGCAATACCACTGAGGTATTTCACTTTTCCTCCCACCGTCAAAAAAGGAGTAAGCTGGTAGGCTGCTCCCACGCTGAATTCATGATAGCCATTCAAATCCAAATCGGGACCAAAAGAAACTGTTTGCCCTACAAATTGGGCATTACCTTGCCAAATCAGCTGGGGCAGCGTCTTCGGATAATCGATAAAAGCATTGTATTTGACTGCATGCCCTATATTTAAATGAAGTTTCCCCAAGTTCACCCCAAAGCTGATGGTCTCCAAGGCTAGATTTTCACGCAGGATATTAGTCGGGTCCAATAAAGAGATGCCCTTATCGATATCAACCACATTTTGGCCATCACTTTTGGTCACTAACTCATTGTAGGTAAGGTTTTCAACCAAGAGGTTATTATAGATACCGGGTAATCCGATAATGAATTTTTGATCTGGAAAAAGCGCAGGATTGGTTTGATTCGCCTGCCACACATTGCGATAAAAAGGAGTGCTCAGTTCTTGTTGGGCCAACAAAGGCGTAAGCCCTAATCCGAGAAAAATTATAAGGAATTTATATTTTAACATGATTGGTTTTTTGTAAGAATTTCCATTCAGAGCATGGTGTCTCTAATGGTGACTAAGGTCAATGGAATAAACGAGGGGGGGCTTAGAGCATGTTTGGGCAACACCATTTGGACCTAAAACATCTTTTTTTCGCTAATACTTCGTTCCTTTTTTTGCCCGTATCTATGGATATGCGCTTCAAAAAGAGCCTCGTCTTAGCAAAAAAATGACTCTTTTTTGCTCCAAAAGCATTACCCAAACATGCTCTTATCGCTCTATTTTGAGCTTAGCTCCAATGCGCAAGTCTACCAATTGATTCCCCAATACCCTCACCGGGACATCGCCATCATTTGTAGTGGAGAAAGAAGCAATGATCAATAACTGTTTGGCCCCTTTGATAGGCTTGAATCTTTCGGCAGAGAAATCAGCGAATGATTCTTGTTCAGTTGTTTTAGTTACGAAACCCTCCGCATCCACGGGAGCCGCTTGGGCTACGCGCTGAGGTTCGCTGAATAGAGAATCCAAAACAATATCTCTTTCGCCTTGAAAATACCCCTGCACATCCACTGCGAGTGGAATATTATTCTCTGTCACCAATTTAAACTCCGCCTCACTCACTTCGCCGTAACCAGAAAAATCAATCGCAAAAGTATCTCGAGCGATAAAATTGCGTGCATTACCAAAAAGCGGCAACTCTACTTCAACATTGACCTTATAGAAACTACTATCGGTGATAAACCCAGGCACATCTGTTTCGCTACCCGGACTCGTCAAAATATCCACATCATAAAATAAGGAAACAGGCCCCGCGCCTAATAGCGAATCGATATTGGAGTTATCTTTCGTAAAGGTGAAGGCAGTAGATTTTGTTTCCCCGACTTCATCTAGGCTAGGATATTCAAAGTCGATACCATTATCTACCAATTCACTTCGGATCGAAAGGACCTCGGAACGAACGGTAGTCACTTCAAAACGTTCGACCAAGGCTTGTGTGGGAATTCCAAAAGAGTTTTCCACATAAAAGTTCACCTTGGGTTCTTGGAAAAACACCTCGCCTTGTGTCCAATTTTCAAAAAAGTCGATATGTATCGTATCCGAACCACCTGCGTACAATTGATTAGCGAAGAAGCCTTCAGCATAAGCAAAAAGAATATTCTGGAAACTGACGTAAGCACTTGGCAATAATAAAGGAGAGCCACTCTCCAAGCCTTTAGCTTCGTAGGTAATCTGAATATTACCCGTTGCATCCGGAGCCACTTGGTATTCTGTGATATCTGCTGGTGCAAATAAATTGGTCGTAAATGGCTCGTCTCCTTCTCCAGAATACGGTGGAATGGTTCCAGTGAAAGTCAGCATTTCACCATCCTTACTCACCTGCGGTAAGCGAATGGTCACTTCGACTCGCTCTGGATGTGGATTGCGAAAATAATAGATGAATTCACCTTGCTTGATTTCTATCCGCTGAATTTCTATCCCACTCTGATCATAAAGCGGCAGGGCTTGATTGTCAGAAAACAAGGGAATGATAGAAAAGGTCTCTAAGGTTTCATAAAAAGGAGCAAAGACCTGATCGCTATTTTGCGAAATAACATTCCCTTTGTACAAGAACCGTAAGGTTCCATCAGGGTCAACAAATAAAGTGGAATTTTCTTCGAAATCTTCAAGTAATTCACCGATAGAAATCTGCGTATCGATTAAGGGAATCGCATATTCTGCGTCATATTCTACCTTATCAATATCTTCTAAGATTTCAATTTGATTACAAGCGCCCAAGAATAGGCTTAAAGCAATGACTGCTTTGAGGAAATACTTATGCATAGCCTTCATTTTTTGGGTATCAGAGATAAGGCTAGCGTTTGGGAGTATAATGAATAATGAGGAATTAATAATTAGTGATAAAGAATACGGTGACCCATTATTCACTATTAATTATCAATTATTCATTATAAATTATCAAAGTCCCAATTGTTGCTATTTTCCGTAACCTTTAACCTGATCAAGTTGCTGTTTATTATTTGAGGGTGTAAAAAAACGATCTAGGTTGGGTCTTAAACGTGTTCAGGCTACAAAGTTACAAAGAAAATAGATGGCATGCTTGGAGAAGGGGAGAATAATCGTTTGCAGGCTGACGAAACCATTAAATACGGGGACTTCCTCCTCACCTCATACACACCAACCAGCTTGACTTTTACATCTTTACAGCCACATTACAATTACTATATTGATCAAAAAAAGCTTATGAAAACCTTAATTCAGTACTCTTTCCTTGCGCTATGTCTGCTCCTAATGGGCAGTTGCGGTACGGCCAAACTAGCGTCTAGCAGTTACACTCCTGCGCCCTTACAAGAAAACAGGGACTACCTTACTCAATCTCTATTCAGTTCAAAAGACCAAACCATCTCTGAAGAGGGCATTGCTAAAATTCTAGATAGTGACATCAAACTTCCAGACACCATCCGTTTAGCGATTCTCAATTATGCTTCTAATTCCATCAATCGATACTACTCCGCTTATTGGAGTAATGAAGAGTTTTTGAAGCTGCAACAATCTTTCATTGAAATTTTCAAGAAAAAACTAAGCGCCAATTCAAAGGTGAAGCAAATCATTCTAATGCCTAAACTGATGATTGGTTCTAATCCCAACATCTTTACCTTGAGGGAATCTGCCGTCCGATTGCAGGCTGATTTGTTTTTGGTTTTTTCTATCAACAGTGATATTTATTACAAATACAAAACCTTCAAAAAAGATGAGGCCAAAGCTTATGCTACGGCCGAAGCCTTACTAATGGATGTAAGAACAGGCATCATTCCTTTCTCCGATATCGTGACTCGAGAGCACCAAGTTACCAAAGACAATGATATCGATTTAAGTAACCAGGATACGCAAAAGCGGGCAGAAAATGGCGCTATTCAATTTACCTTAGAAGAGTTAAGTACTCGAGTCGATGATTTTTTAAAAAAGGAGAACTAGCACCTTCCATATAACAGTTCATAGCGGTGGCCAAATGGCAGTTAAGTAATGATATTTTTTGGGAATAATAATATTCTTTCACTTTGTATACAGTATACAAAAACACTTTGTGAAGTGATACTTTTTTGAATAATTCTTACAAAGAATGGCAGATTTATGGAAAAAACGCTAGTGTTAGACAAAATTTTAATGTACTTTTCTGCTAGAACGTGACAAGAAAGCCCTTAGCTATTCGATAACGGAAGTAGCTGGAGAAGGCTTTCAAGAAGCGCGTGAGATCAATGTCGCTAACGCCTTGGCGGGTAAAATTGCCGGTGTGAATGTTAGTAATATTGCTTCTGGCCCACAGGGTTCTAGCCGCGTAGTTATACGTGGTAATGTCTCTCTTACCGGTAACAACCAACCCTCTACGTAGTAGATGGTGTTCCTATTGACAACTCTGGTTTTGCCAGAAGAAATGTTAGCCTTTCTTACAATTCGCGAAATCAATATTGAAGGTGTCTTAGGCTTTGATGATACTTATGGCGATTTCTCAGTCAATGTCTTCGTTGGAGGTAACAGAATGAGAAGACCCTATGAAGCCATTCTTAGTATCAATGAATATGATTGCACCTTCAAAATGACGGAAGACATCCGCTCACCGGACCACATGAATAACCAATTGATAGCACTCGACTTCAAGCGAAAAAATTATCGTCCAATAGACAATACAGAAGGGTTTCGAAATATCTATTCAACGCCCTGGATTGGTGATCTAGACGATGATGGATACCTGGATATCATTTATACGCAGAATTTCAACCCTAAAGATATTACCCGCTTTTTAGGGATGAGTATCAAGAGAGTCAGTACAGCCGTTCGCATAAAAGAAGCCCCTAAATGGGGGGCTTATATGGGCAGTCAAGGCAATGGCATTTTTGAAGATTGATTGCATCCGTATAGGCACCTCCGAATTTGATGCATCACAGATGTTGTTTTAAAAATACCATCTTTGACAATTTTTGTGGTCAGCTTAAAGTGAAGATCATAAGCGTCCTGACGATTACTGTCCGGAGAGCATTGATCAAAGTTTTAGCTGAATCCAAAAACAAAAATTGTCAGGGAACCAAAAAGTATGCAGCAATGCGCGTAAGAATAGTTTATTTTTTCCTACTACTAAGTTGTGTTTTTCCAAGCTGTGAACCTACTGGCACCACCGCTACGAAACAAACACCTACCGCTACTCCTGATCATACTTTTTTTGAACTATTAGCAGCAGAAAAAACAGGGGTCGATTTCGTTAATGAAGTAGCCGATAGAAATGACTTTAATATTTTAACCTACCGTAACTTCTATAATGGCGGTGGTGTTTCAATCGGAGATATTAATAATGATCAACTCCCTGATCTCTACTTTACGGCTAACCTCACGGGTAACAAGCTCTATTTAAACAAAGGCAATTTCAAATTTGAAGACATCACGGAAAAGGCTGGGATAGCAGGGACTAAAGCCTGGAGTACAGGTGTCACCATGGCGGATATCAATGGAGATGGCTGGCTGGATATCTATGTGAGTAATTCCGGGGATATCGCGGGTGATAACAAAGAAAATGAGCTTTTTATCAATAATGGGGATCTAACTTTTACTGAAAGTGCGGCACAGTGGGGCTTGAATAATAAAGGCTATTCTACCCAAGCCGCCTTTTTTGATTATGACTTGGATGGCGATCTCGATTGCTACTTGCTCAACAATAGTTTTAAGGATCCGAGCAAAATCGAATTATACCGGAGTATGAGAGAAAAACCTGATGAACTCGGCGGGGATAAACTCTACCGAAATGATGGTTCTACCTTTACCGATGTAACGGTACAAGCAGGTATCTATAGCAGTGAAATCGGTTTTGGCTTGGGAGCAGCCCTGGGCGATGTGAATCATGATTTCTTACCCGATATTTATATCAGTAATGATTTTTGGGAAAGAGATTATCTCTACATCAATAAAGGAGATGGCACCTTTTCGGAAGAACTGATCGACCGGATTGATTTCTGTTCCATATCGAGCATGGGCGGAGATATCGCCGATTTGAACAATGATGGACACCCTGAAATTATTTCCACCGATATGCTGGCCGCAGATAATTACCGCCTAAAAGCGATGTCAGCTTTTGACCCCTACCACCTCGAGGATATAAAATACCGCGCCAATTATCACTATCAAATTGGTCAAAACTGCCTCCACCTCAACGATGGTAAAGGCAACTTTCAAGAAGTGGGAATGCTGGCAGAAGTAGCGGCTACCGATTGGAGTTGGGGTGCCCTGGTTTTTGATTTCGAGAACGATGGTCGTAAAGACCTATTCATTAGCAATGGCATTCAGAAGGACTTGATGTATATGGATTTTCGAGACTTCCTAGCCAACAATGGCGTATACCGGAAAATTGCTCAAAAGGACGATGTCGACTTCCCGGCCATGGTTGCCCAAATGCCTTCCAATCCCATCTCAAACTTTGCTTTTTCCAATCAGGGTAAGCTACAGTTTAAAAATCGAGCGCAACAATTAGGCTTAGGCCAAGCCTCCTTTAGCAATGGTGCTGCTTATGGCGATTTGGACAATGATGGAGATATGGACTTGGTCATCAACAATGTCAACTCCCCGGCTTTTGTCTATCGAAATGAAGCCGAAAAACTCAATAATCACTATATCAAAATTCGCTTTTCAGGAACCGAAAGGAACCCACTCGGTATTGGTGCTCAAGTTAAAATCACGACCCAGGAGGGGCTACAAATGATGCAAAATTTCAACAGTAGAGGTTTTGAAAGTAGTATTGAACCTCAACTGGTTTTTGGGTTGGGTAAAGCGAGTACGATAGAACAGCTAGAAGTAATATGGCCTGATAAAAAGGCTCAACTATTAAGCGGAATAGCCGTAGATCAAACCCTACAATTAAATTATGCCGACGCCACAGGTGTAGCTACGCCGTACGAAGCATCAGCGCCTCTATTTGCAGAGGTAAGCACTCAGCTATTGAATGGCAATGCTAAGCA
>Ga0070728_10004122_pt1 | contig 15355 bp, 9 predicted proteins | sample tdDd471_FD_66723 | JGI IMG/M metagenome (GOLD analysis project Ga0070728, IMG submission 66723) | Marine sediment microbial communities from the Atlantic coast under amendment with organic carbon and nitrate - tdDd47.1 | ecosystem: Environmental > Aquatic > Marine > Coastal > Sediment | place...
TTTTCCTGTGATATCTCCGGCAGTATTTTCATACCCGTAATATAAAATACCTTGAGCATCACCAATACTACGTGGTACAAATTTTAATGTAACATATTCATCATCTACATCAGAATCAAACGCTAAATGAATAACTTCTGTGCTAAAAACATTTATTGTATCAACGTCCGCATCATTTGCAACTTTAATATCATTATTATATGAAACAACCCAATCAGCTAGTTTACCTGTAAAATCTGAATCGGTTATTGGCTCTGAGAACTTGAGTTCAATTGCATCATAAATTCCGTCATGAGCAAGATCTACTGCATAGGCTTCCAGAACTGTTATCTGAGCTAAGGCATTATTGGATATTATGCTTGCTATAAAAAGCAATCCTAATAATTTGAGCAACTTTTTCATAATAATTTCCTTTTCATTTTTCTCTTTAAAACATTTCAAACATAAGAGTGCAAAAACGTTTTACAACTCACCATCAGAGTTTACTTTTATAAGACATATCATCTCATTTTCTTCTATACCAGAACAGCCAGTCATTATATAACCTCCATCGGATGCTAATTCAATAGAATACATAGCTTGTCCATAACCGCCCAACACATTTTCATACATTATATTTCCTTCAAAATCTATATTTATAAAATAAGCGGCTGTTCCTGTTGTTAATTCTTTTTCACCAACAACAATATAACCTGTTTCAGACTCAATTATATCAAAAGCCTGCTCGTTAAAGGTATTAATACCAATATAATTATCCCATATTGTTATATTTGATGTGTCAGGAATAGAATGTATTTCATTTTCAAGAACTTTAAGAACATATGCATCAAAATTGCCTTTAATAGGTTCAAACGAGCCTGCAATTAAGAATGCTCCGTTACTTTTAATAATTGAATTCCCATAGTCATTATTAGGACCTCCATAAGTCATTTTATCAGTTTCGTTACCGGAATTGTTGGTTTTAATAAGAATTATATTTTTTTTATCCTGTCCAGGTTCGAAAAAACTTTCGGAAGTACCCACAACAGCATATCCACCATTTATTAATATTACATCATTAGCTTCATCATCACCATTACCTCCATGGTTTTTTGTCCATTCTTCTTGACCTGCATCATTAATCTTTACTAATAAAATATCCGATTGTCCTTTAGGATTTCCATTTACTGCATCTTCTGCATCAGTGTTTCCTGCTACAATGTATCCATTTATAGCTTTACTTACAGATACACCTTGCTCATTATTATCTGCAGTTCCAATAATGCTTTCCCATTCTTGATTCATTCCTGCATCAAACTTAACTAATAAGATATCTTCATAAAAGATAATGGTAGTATCATCATTAAGAATAATTTCTTTATAGTCGGCTGTATCGGTATAAGAACCTGTAAGAAGAAAACCTCCATCATCAGTCATTAATAATTTACCAGCAGTATTATTTCCTCCACTATGCATAATTGTATCTACACTTAAACTATTTCCAAATTTATCTAGCGTAATAAGTGCAATATCTGTATTTATTTCATTTACAGAAGTTACCGTTGCTAATAAAAGATATCCATTGTTAAAGGGTTTTACATCTTTACCAATATCGCTATTGTAAGATCCCAAAAACTTTACAAAAGATTTATCCTGATCAGAAGATAAATCGGTATTGCTGCAACTATTAATAGAAATAGCCAACACAACACATAATATATATTTTAATTTATTCATAGTTTTTAAAATTATCATGATTCTACTTTTTCATACTATCTTTTGTTTTGTAGAATGAAAATACATATCCAACTGATAAATAAAAGTTGTTAAGTGAGAAATCGTCATCAGTATAATTATAATAAAAGACTTTTTCGCTATCAGAATATCTATTATCACCACTGACAATATTATTCAGACCTTGTGTGTATTTTAAGTCAAGTAAAATGTATGCATTTTTAATTTTGTATTTTATTCCTCCTCCAATTATTAAAGAATAATTTAAAGCGGTTCTATCATCTAAAACATCCAGGTCAGGTCCAGTTAAATCATCTTGATTTCCATCACTAAAGGTTCTTGTTACTCCAGAGCTTGCAGTTATTAAATAGTCAACTCCAAATCCCGCTCTTACATATGGATTGAAAAAATTAAGGTTGAATTCATACGTGCCTGTTAGCGGTACAGATATCATAGTTTGGCTTTCATTATAATTGATAGTTGTAAAATCTTGTTGAGTAATCTGATAATTGAATTTTCTATCAACATAAGATACGCCTAAGTCAATATTTATTTTTTCATTTATATATTTCTCGAATTGCAAACCAACTTGAAAACCCGCTCCTGAAACAGAGTAATCTCCTTTGTACTCATCGGAGCTTCCTGAATAATATGGGTTAATAATTCTAACATAAGAATAGTTCAACCCTCCTACAACTCCAATTGAGAAAACTGGCACCGTTTGATATGAATTATAGAGGTAGGTAAACTCTACTTGGTCGTTTGCTTTTAATTCATATTCTGGAAATTTCTTTAAAAACTTAAGCATAGTAAACTCAGCCATTTCTTGATAATCTTCAAAAAGATATGTTAAGATGAGTAACTTATATGCTCGAGCCATTTCGTCATTATCGAATCCTTCTTTTGTACATTCTCTTAATAAAGCAGGAATTGAATCTAAAACTCCAGATTCGTACATACTTTCAGCTTCTTCGAGTTTAAATGCGCAATCACTTTGTTGCGAATACCCTGAAAATGCGAACAAAAGCAGTAAGCCTATAATACTAATTATTGTTTTTGAGTTCATCTTATTTTAATTATCTATTTCAGAAAATGTTTTTTCATAATTTACATCTATTGCTACATAAGTATCCCATTCTTCATCAGTCATATTTCTACTAATACGCCCTTTTAGGTCGCTTGCAAGAAGTTCTATATTTGTTGACCAAATTAATAATCTATCTTTTTGGTTACTTGATGTAACAAGGCTTTTACCATCGGGGCTAAAAGCAATAGAAAGAACCCAAGACTCGTGATCTCTTAATTCTACTGGTTGATTATTTAAGTTAATACAATCCCACATTCGTACTGTTCCGTCCAGACTTGATGTAGCCATTATATCATCGGAAGGGCTAAAATCTATATCGTATATTTTAGACTTATGTCCTTCCAAATTATCTAATTCTTCATAACTCATTGCATCCAATACAATCACATCTCCCTTAGAATTTCCAATTACAATCCAATTTCCTTTTTTATTCCACGTAGCTGCAGTAACTGCAATTTGTTCTTTACTTTCGATTAGTTTTATTAATGCCATATTTTCTGAGTCAATAATTTGAACATTACCGTCTTGCAAACCAACAATAATATATTTTGAATCAGGTGATATGTTAATTGAATTTATTTTTGTTTCACTTTCCAATAAAACTTTTTTCTCCAGAGTTCTGAAATCCCATTTAAATATTTTTTTATCATTTCCTGCAGAAATAAAGTATTTATTATTTGGAGCTACAGCGATACCATTAATTATTGGAGCAACAGATTCAGGGTCTTCAGGTTTCATATTATGTCCTGGCAACTCTTGATCTGTTTCAACGCTATTTGAAAGATTCAATAAATTAATTTTTCCTTCGTCGGTTCCATAAATTAACCATTTACTATCAGGTGAGATTTCCATTGCTCTGTGTCCAAATTCATCTTTCACAATTGTATCTGCTGGTACCAAAAGATCACTAATATCCCATTTTAAAATTTTTCCATCTCCACCGGTACTATACATTGTATTTGTCTCTGGTATAAAAGCTATATCTTTTACAGATCCTTCGTGACCATTAAGAGCATTGTAGAACTGGCCTTTAAGTCCTTTCAATGCATAATATAATCCGAGATATACATCGGGATTATGTTTATTACCTTCATAATTTTCATTAAATAGATAAGCCTGATATGCTACTAGCGCTTTAAGTTGTGTATTATCTGATATTTGCTGTGATTTAACAGCCATGCTTTGAGAAATCGAAAGCATTCTTCTTCGGTATGCTAACTGTCGTTGCGACTCAGCTTCTATGGTTTGTTTTCTAGCTTCTTCCGCATTTTTTTCAGCTAATGATCGTTGCTCATTCGCTTCTTTTTCTCTTCTTACTGCTAATTTTGTTTGTTGTTCAGCTCTTTCGAAATTTTGCGTAGCTTCTCTTTCTTTCTCAACCGCTATTTGCCTCTGTTGATCTGCCTCTTCTTTTCTTAATAGAGCCTCTTGTTCTTTTTCCTGAGCAATTAATGTTTGTTCTTCTGCAATTTTCTTCTGTTTATCTGCTTCTATTCTCTGTTCAGTGGCAATTTTCTCCTGCCTAACAGCCTTTGTCTTAAGCATTTGAGAATATATGGTTAATCCCATCCCTAAAATTGCAGCGGTACCCAGAACTACAGCAAATATTTTTGAACGACGTAATTGTCGTTTTTGCAATTTAATTTTATTTTCTTCTTCTGCTTTATATTCTTTGTCACTTGTTTCTAAATAAACAATGGTTCTTTCGAATGCAGGATTATATCTTTTTGCCCAAGATAAGGTAGGTTTTTGTTTATCGTTCCAGTTTAGTGCAAGTTGTAAATCAGGTGGTCTCCATAGTCCTGTTTTACCAAGTTGATATAGCTCGGAGGCCTCAGATAATCGCATATACATTTGTACAGCATCCCATTCTTCCTCTACCCACACTTTAAGCTTGTTCCATATTCTCATTAGACTTTCATGTGATAAGTCTATAATACTATCTCCATTAATTTCAATATCAGATGCTGGAGAAATAAATGATCTACCAGCTGCTCGGAATGGATTTATTACTTTAATTACATCTTCGACATCAGATTTAGATATAGATGCTATATCATTTATACTAGTAGGATGTCTAATACCTCTATTGTCGTTACCTTTTTCAGTAATGGTTTTGAACAAGCTTTCACAAATCCATTTTTCATTCTCTTTAAGCTCATCAAATGCTTCGTTTGCGTGTTCAGACAATGCCATTTCCATACGTCCAATGGCCTCATAATCGCTAATATTAATAGGTTTCTCTCTATCAGAATGCTCCATCCAGTAATCCCATGTTCGCATTAAAGCGTGTTGTAATATGGGTAACTGGTCTGGATTATCGCCTACTTCGTTTAATAATTGCTGTACAAGTTGTGTTTCAATATTAGCTCCACCAACAGCAATAGGGCCTTCAATTGCCATTTTAAAATCGTCTCTGGTCATTTGAGGAACCAGATAATTAGAATCGTTTATGAGTTCTGTAAGCTCATGAAACTGTGAGCACTCTCCAATAAAATCAGATCTCATTGTAAGCACCACGTAAACCGGCACATCTGAAGTTTTATTTGCAGTTACTAATAGTTTTACAAATGCTTCAGATTCGTTGTAGGTAGACTGATCGTCTTTGCTTGATTTATATCTGAATAATTCTTCAAACTGGTCAATTATAACCAATACATTTTCTTCTTCGAAATTAAATGACTGATCTAATAATTCAACCAATCCATTAGAGCTACTTCGTAGTATTGAGGAATCAATTTTTTGTTTTATTTGAATATCTTTTTCACCAGATTCTTGTTTTTTTTCTAAAATTGCTGTTGCTAAATTGTCTATTGGTGAATTACCCGGACGAGAAGCAATAATATTCCATTTTGATTTTGATTCTCCAATAAATCCACCATATAAGGTAGGAACAAGTCCACAATAAATTAAAGAAGATTTACCACTTCCAGATGCACCAATCACAGCAACAAATTGATTATCTGAAAGTTTACTAAGGATATCTTCACTCTGACCTTCTCGACCAAAGAACAAATGACTTTCTTCAACCTTAAACGGACGCAGTCCTGGAAAAGGATTAAAAAGGCTATTGCCATTATTTGTATTGCTTGTAGCTGCCATCTTATTTGAATTTTTCAATGATTGGTTTTAATAAATCATTTGGGCTCTTTTCGTTTGCCAATAATATTTCCAAATCATTTATTTTAATATTCATTTCAGGTTTATTTCCTGAATCGTGCAATATTGCTTTAAACAAAAACTGCTTTTTTCGTCCAAAACCTGGAGCCTTTAAAATATCGCTAAGTTTACTGTTTAACCACTGTTTATTATCATTTGGATAAACAATTAAGAGTCCATCGCAATTAATTAGATTATGATAATGTTCTCTTAATAAATCAATTTTTTCTTGACTCTTTGCTATTTCTAAAACTGAAATTTTATTTTTTGTTAACTCCTCTCTAATTGTTTCTAAGTATTTATCATCCTGATTATTACTTATAACATAAACTGAATTTGCTTTATTATCTTCAGATGGGGCTATTTCTTCCTTAACTGAAGTTAATCCTTTGATCTTGTCTTTAATAATATTTTTGAAAACTTCAACAGGAGCTTGAATTATTTCTGTATTTTTCAACAGCTCAATATTCCGTTTAAAGCTCTCAACATATAATCTCTGTTTTTCCGACTTTGGCTTTAAATCTGGTGGTATCCATACTAATCTGTGAATGTTTTTATTTTGGACAATAAGCTCCTCAGCTACTTCAATAAAAACATCGTTTTGAAGTTCAACACCAGATATTTCAATATTCTTGTTTATTGGAGTATAATTATTTCCTAATATATGTACTGAAAGAATAGATTTCTTAATGTTTTCGTGAACCATATCTCCGTATGAAATTAAATCTTCGGGGAAACTTGTATGCGGTAAAACATTAAAGCCTAAATGTTCAAGTTCACGAATTACAATTTTTCGGTTACGATCCTGATCTTTACTTGTTTGTGCCACATATATATTCTGCATGGCTTCTTCTGAGCTCTTACTTAAATGATATAATTCTTCCTTGATTTTATAAGATATATCTAAAAATTTAAGCCATACATCATTCTTAAGTTCATTTATTCCCTCTGATAGATCAAGTTTTTTTTCTGTAATCTCATCGTATAGTTTAATTGAAAAGCCAGAATTTATACTTTGATCAATTTCAGGATCACAATAAATATTAAGTATACAGGATACCTTAAGTTCAGAGTTTTTATTTATTACAGATACATCTGTAAAATTACTATTTACAAAAACCTGAACAATAATTAATTCTTCAGTGTTTTTTTTCTTTAAAAAATCTTCAAATTCAAGATTCAGGTTAAAATTAGTTTTTACTATTTGTTTTAAACCAATACTAATAATTGTTTGGAATTTTTCAATCCAAGATATATCCTTTTCTGTTAGGGATTCTTTATTATTAGGAATATAGACAATAATTTTCTCGGCTTTTTCAGACATAGTTTTATTCAATTTTTACACCTATTATAATAATATCATCCACCTGTTCTTCTTTCCCTCTCCATTTTTCTAAATGATCTTCAAGTATTTTTTCTTGATCTTCTATTGGATTTGCATGTATTTCAAGCAATAACTGTCTAAACTTTTTAACCATGAACTTACGACCATCATCTCCACCAAACTGATCAGGATAACCATCTGAGAATGTATACAATACATCTCCTTTCTTAAGATCAATTTCATGATTTGTAAATTTTGGTAACTTATCATCAAAATTACCTCCAATTGCCATTTTATTTCCTTTTATCTGGATCATCTCATTATCGCGCACCAAACATAATGGATTGTTAGCTCCTGCAAATTGTGCTTTCATATTTTTATGATCAATAACAACCAACGCCAGATCCATGCCGTCTTTAACACCACTTAAACCAAGTTTCTCATTTCCCTTTTCTCTTAATGTGTCGACAACTCCTTGATTCAGACAATCAAGAATTTTTGAAGCATCTCGTGCTTTTTTAACATCAATAGCATAGTTTAATTGATTATTACCTACAATAGACATAAATGCTCCTGGAACTCCATGTCCGGTACAATCAACCGCTGCATAAATGGTTAGATTATTTTTCTTAGTCATCCAGTAGAAATCACCACTAACTATATCCTTTGGTTTATAAAGAATAAATGATTTTGGCAATAATTCTTTTACATATTTATCTGGTGGCAAAATGGCATTCTGTATTCGTTTTGCATAACGAATACTATCCATAATATGCTTATTTTTAATTTCAATTACTTCTTTCTGTTGAACTACTTCAGCAGTACGATCCTTAACTTTTTGTTCCAGCTCATTATAATAGCTCTCCAGCTCTTCAATCATAGAATTGAACTTTTGGGAAAGTGTAGTAATTTCATTATTCCCAACAACATCAGCGCGTTCATTTAGATGTCCATCTGTTACGCGATTTACTTTGTCAACAAGCTTTTTAATTGGATGCGTAATAACACGTGTCTTTTTATATAATAGAATTATTACTACAATAATGGTTAAGCCAAAAATGACTATAAACTTAAATAGTTCTTTTCTCAGTAATAAATCTTCAGGTGTTCTGTCTGCAATTATACGTATAACCGCACCTTTATATAGATCAGAATTCGCTCTATGGATATATAAATATGTATAATACAGTTTTCTTTTTCTTTGTTTTCTAAAGATTTTGGTTGAGTCTTGCTTTTCAAAGCGATCCTTCATAATGAGAATTTCTTCTTTAGAAAGCTCTATATCTTTTGTTAATGATAGAGGATTATCTTTACTAATAAATATATCAGCATCGTCAATTGAGGATTCATCTTGTGATAGTTTGTTAATAGTACTTTTCGCGAAGCTAATAATTCGATCTGCACTTCTTGAATATATTCCCAATTCAACTATGTACTTACCATCTGAGGTAGGATGATAAGTATATTTTTTTAAGCTCTTTGTACTATTTTCAATAGTAAATCTTTCAATTACAAATTTTCCCTTTTCAAATATTCCATTAATTAGATGTTCATGTTCTTCTCCAAAATTAAACAAATTAATACCCAAATCGGCTTTGAATGTTGTATTAACAATCAATCCTTCTTGATTAATAATATAGATATCTTCCATATCTGGATCCATTCCCAATTCTTCTCTAATTTTATCAAGATCGGCAAACTCTATATTCTTTGTATCTTTAAAATAATCATGAACCAATTTATTACTATAAGATTCCATGATTGGATTCAAATTTTGTTCTACAACCTCAAGAGCAACCTCCATATATTCCATAATATTAACTATTTCCTGAGAAATAATAGTATTCTTTGTGTCAATGGAATTTCTTAAAATTGATTTTGTCTGAGTATAATTAAAAGCTCCTAAAATGAGTAATGCCAATACTGCCGGAATTACTACATTTAAAATAAGTTGCTTAAAAATAGTAGTCTTTCGCATATAGTAATATTTTATTTTATTTATTAGTCTTATTAACATATAGCACCGAATTTTAACTTTTGATTTCTTTTAATATATTTTTTCTGCTTCAATCTTTTTTGTTAGCCACTTAATAACTGAACTTTCAATTTTATAGAAATCAAACATAGTATAAATTAAATCTCTTTTCTCAATATAATAGATCCAGCAATTCTCATTTTGTATTAATGATATTTTCTTTTTTGAATTCTTTAAAATCTCATTCATATCATATAATTCACCTTCCACTAATTCAAGCTTTATATCATCGAGAAACAACTGAGATGGTGCTCCTTTTAATAATAAAATCTTATCTTTTATATCGGAAATGATTATATCTTCTGGATCATATGTTTCAAATTTTAAAGTATGTAAGTTTTGAGCTAGTTCATACAAATAGCGTCCATCTACATTTTTGAAATATTCTATGGACTTTAAAAAGGCTGTTTTTTCAACATACAAATGATTATGTGTTGTTGATAAAAATTCTATTGAATTGTCAAGGTCCTCTTTGTAATTATCACTCAATCTACTACTTACAGAATTGTAATTATCAGAATTAAGTGAATTTATAACTACTCCAGCTGTTTCGCGAAGTATATCTTTTGGATTAAAAATATGAGCAATAAGGTCTTTTGGAATTTCTTTATTCTCATTTTCACTAAAAGCATTTATCGCACAAGCTTTAGTCCATACGTTAATGAAATTTATATCTCTGTTTATAATAGCAATTAGTAAATCCTCAAAGCTTAGTTTTTCTACCGGATAAAAATTTTGCAATTGTTTTATTTTCTCCAAAAGCGATATATCCTCAACTACAGGGAATAATTTAGGCTTAATTTCCTCATCAATAAATAATTCTAATAACTCAAGAGCATAACTGGCTCCTTCTGCTGTTCCGCTTTCAATATTTTCCTTAACATGCATAACCGACTTTGAGTCATATGTTAATGATAACAATTGATATAAAAGAATATAATTTGCCTTTAACTCTTCTTCTATAGCTTCTTTTAAGAATTCCTGACCTTTAACCTCATCCATAGTAGATTTAGCAGCTATATTCCAGCCCATAATCCCTATGTGTTTTTCAATAATCTGTTGTAATAGAATAAGATGACTCTCCTTTACTTCAAATTTAGATTTACCTAAGGTTATTAAAACCTGATTTAGGATTTCCTCATTTGGATGATCAAGTTTCTTAATTAATAATTCTACTGCTTTATCTCCGCCTATTTCTCCAATAAGCTTAATAATTCTTAGCAATACTCTATGACTAGCTCCTGTTTTATAAAATAGGAGATCGATACTTGTTAATGCCGGCACCCCAAACTGCAATAAAGCGTCGTATGCATGGGTAATAATACCTGGCGTATCTAAATATTCAGATATTAAAGAGCAAAACTCTTTATTCTTAGAATTAACTGCAGCTTTTATACCTGCTATTTTTACTGTTAATTGTAGGTCTCTTAATAATGCTTTTAGATAAACAAAAAGCTGTGGTTCATAATACTGACCTATTAACCATGCAGCAAGAATCCTTTCATCAGTTCCTTTAGACTTAGAAAGTACAATAAGCCTTTCTACTCCTGGAGATTTATTTACTTTTAAATCTTCACTTTGCCAGACTTCTGAAATTTTATTTTCTTCAATTTCTTTTTGAACTATTTTTTTAGGAAGTTTAGAAAAAGGTTCAATTAACTTAGAATCGATCACCTTACTTATAGCATATTGTTTTATATCCTCATTATTATGATCTATGATTTTACGAATATTATTTTCAAATTGTAATGGACTTAATTCATAGTTGATTTCCATTCCAGAAATTAATCCATCTTGATTAATCAAAGATTCTTTTTCTAAATTTTCTCCTACAAAGTTTGAGATACTTTCTGTATCGTCTTTTACACCCTTATGTTCGGCTAGTGTTTTCTGTAACGAAATTTTATATTCCGTATATAATTTGCGGGCAACAAAAAACCAAATTCCAAGTATTATTAACGTACTGTACGAAAAGTGCAATAATTTAAAAAAATCAAAGAAACTAAGTACTGCAAGCAATAAACCCGCAGCAAGTGCAGCGATTTCATTAATTGTACCATCGACATACGCCTGTACATCGTGTCTTATTTCTGCTTTTAGCGATTGATATAATATTTTAAAGGACGGCACTTCTACAGCGTCTTTTAAAACTTTTGAGAATAGTCTGCTAAGTGAAATAATTAAAAAGAAAAATATAAAACTTCCTGAAGCACTAGTGTAACCTGCAAAAGTTCCAATAACAACAGCTAGCAATGTAAAAATACCTATTAAGAAAGATGATATGATGATACTCATCTTTAAGCCATAGGTTTTCATCAACTTGCTATACAAGAATGTTTTAAATAAGAAGGTAAATAATAACAATGTTCCTGTAAATGCTCCTAAAAATTCAGCAAGGTCGTTATGATCGGTGTAATTATCTTTTGCAACTGAAAGAAATGAGAACGAAATAAAAAATGCAGCAAGCATTGACATTACAATAAACACAGACATGAGTCGGACGTATTTATTTTTTAGAAGTTCTGGTAAGCGTTTTTTCTTTTTTGTGTTCGTTTGTACTTTAATGTTTAGGTTAAATTTGATTGAAATTATAATTTGCATAAAAAATGCGCACATCACACTAACCGAACTTAGAAACAATAGATTTTTTTGTGCGAAACCAATTGAGATTAACACAGGAATTGCAAAAGTACTAAGTATTGCACCAAATATTTGTCCACTATCAATTAAACCAAATAATCTTTTACCCTGCCTTAATGAAAACATTCGACCTACAGCGCCCCAAAAACCTAATAAAGCAATAATATTGAGAGGTCCCATCATTACAAAAATTAGGAATACTAACCAAGAACTTTCAGTAAACTGGAATAAAACTCTTAATAGAGCAGTTGACAACGAAATAAAAATTAAATTGATTATTGCTACTGTAGAAAATTTATATCTACTCTGTACACGCGCATAAATTGATGTGAGAATAATACCAACAATACCAGAAATAACATATGCATTAGGAATCATTGAGGCCGGATATACAGAAAGGAATAAAGCATGTGCTCCCACATCAAAAGCTCCATAAAATATACCCAGAAAAACAGATTGAATAAGAAAAAGTACAACGCTAATTTTTTCGTCACTTTCTATATTAAAAACAGAGTAAAAGTCCTTTCTCATAAAACCTGAATTAGAATCTGTTAATTTAAGAATTAATTAGTTAATTATCAACACCAAATGGGCTTACAAAACACTTCTTTACTTATATCTAATCTTTAAAAATAAGTATTATTCCCTAAAATCGCTATTTTTCGGGTTACTAAGTTATTAAGACCATTTTGTTAATAAAAATATAGAAAACTAGAATAACTTATTAAAACATATATATCGCTGCGTATGTTACTTACATAACTTACTTAAATCAATCAATAAGTAGTTTATTCCAAATTACTAATTGATAATTAATTAAATTGTATATATCTTTATGTAAATTAAATTTTATCTAATGTTCGGAAATACCGCATACGAAACTAAATATGATTTACGTAGAGAAGTTGTATTTGTAATATTAGCCGGAATGTTTATTGGTTCATTGGCAATGTTAAATATTTTAGGGCTTTCACGTTTAATTGATTTATCATTTAATATAGGTAAATACAATATTCCATTTATTGTATTTGTTGGTGTTTTACCTTATCCAATAACATTCCTTTGCACCGATTTTATTTGTGAATTATACGGTAAAAAAAGAGCTAATATGGTAGTATGGACAGGTTTACTGCTTAATTTATGGGTATTATTTATTTTATGGGTTGGAGGGAAACTTCCTGGAGATACTTCTGTTGATAGTAATGCTTTTTTTGTTATTAGAGGACTTACATTTGGCGGAACTGTTGCTTCCATGATTTCATATTTAACAGCTCAGTTTGTAGATGTACATGTTTTTCACTATTTAAAAAGAATTACTAAAGGAAAACATCTTTGGTTACGAAATAATGCATCAACATTAACCAGTCAACTTATAGATTCTATTGCAGTTATTTTAATTACATATTATATGACTAGTTCTATTGAGATACAGGAAGGAGATCATGCAATTCCTTTCATTACTATCCTTATTTTGTCTAATTACTTTTTTAAAATGACTTCTGCTTTGCTTGATACTATCCCGTTTTATATTGGTGTAAAATATTTATCCAGATATCTGAACATAGATACAACTAAAGGTTACAGAGAAGAAAAACACTAAGACGTATTTTCTTAATAATTATTTTAGTAATTGTAATCTTTGGTACCTTTTTTCTCGTTCCACCATTCGTTGATTTTAACTAAATCTTTAATATCATTTTTAAACTTTTGATTTATTACTTTTAAGGTTTTTCGTTTAAATTTCCCTGAGTCTATAATTTCTTCACCTGCGTCCTCTAATGATTTAACAATATTATTCATCATTTTATAAGCAAATGGATTTCCATATATTCCAACTGCCGTAGTTCGATATATTTCTCCAATTAATGGAGTGTGTCTGTTATGAGCCAATGCTTTAAAGTATGCCCTTATGGGCTCAAAATTTATGCTCTCAAAAAAACCACAAATTGAAAAAACAACCATAGAGTGATTTTTATTGATATATCTTCTTGGATGTCTAACTCTTTGTAAACCTTCAATCATATATGGATAAGCACGACTAACAGAGCGATCGAAATAGTTTTTTAAAATACCTGGCATACTATCAGCGTAAATAGGAAAAGCATATACAGTTAAGTCTGCTTCGAACATTTTCTCGGCCAGTTTATTAAAATCGTCACTTTCGTGATAAACACATTGTCCGGGAACATTCATCCAGCAGGAAAAACATCCTTTGCAGGGATTAATATTATATTTACTTAAATGAATAAGTTCGACTTCTGTCTTTTTGCTCATCCCCTTAATAAAGGGATTTAGATAGAAATCGGTATAACCATTTTCTGCTCTTGGCGAAGCGTTTAAAACAATGACTTTCGTTGGCTTGGTCCAATATTTTACTGGATTTTTTTCGAATCGTGTAACAGGGTCTTCTGGAATATTTAAATCATCGATAAAGGATTTCTTCGGGAGTATTTTAAAAAAAGATGTATCGCCTTTAAATTTAAGCTTACCGGTTAAAACACCAAGAACAGGATTTAGCTTACCACCAGCTAAGTCGAGCCAATTATAAAATGTCGATTTAACGCTTACCGTAGGATTACTATCTATTCCTTCATGAAAGCTTAAGGTGTCGAGATCTGACTTTATATAACAATCAATATTTTCATTTTGATGTTTTAAATGAAACTGAATTATGCCCTCTGCCTTTTTCTCATGCAATGGATATTTTTGTTGTAATTTTTCAACCATTTTCTCCATTACCAACAAGGGTGATAAAACTGCTTTCATATTGATTAATTGTTATATCCTTGATATTATATTTGTTTGAATAAATTCAAACTTATAAAATTTTATTAGGATTACAAGAAAAGCTAATGTCAAAGTTAGCTTATACTATTATCCATTTTTAAAATATGAACACTGTACTTTTTATCTGAAATTTTAATATGATTTAATAGCCAATCTTTTAAGAAATTTAGTATCTCAAGAGAGATTGTTACTTTCCCTTGGTTAAAATCCGATTTGAGGTTATTTAATTTTTCAATAAACTTTGCGTGCTCCAATTTATGTTGTTCTAAATCTTGATAAGCATATTTATATAACATCGTTTCTTCTATAAGAAAATGCTTTTTTGTGTATTCCGTTAAATGGTCAAATATATTATTTAAGTTATCCTTTGCCTTACCTTCTGACATTAATGTAAAAAGTTCATTAATTATAATAATTAAACTTTTGTGCTGATTATCAATTTCTTTTATTCCTACCGAATATTGTTCGGTCCATTTTACAATTTCCATTTAGTATATTTTACGACGATCTAAATTAAATATTACATAATCTCAAATATAAGTAAAACTTACATATTCCCGAACATTTTACGAAGATGCCTGTTTATAAAACTGAAAAAGGATAAATCATT
>Ga0070728_10004142_pt1 | contig 15275 bp, 8 predicted proteins | sample tdDd471_FD_66723 | JGI IMG/M metagenome (GOLD analysis project Ga0070728, IMG submission 66723) | Marine sediment microbial communities from the Atlantic coast under amendment with organic carbon and nitrate - tdDd47.1 | ecosystem: Environmental > Aquatic > Marine > Coastal > Sediment | place...
ATTGCAGGGATTTTTGCCCAACAAACTGGGCCGGGAAAACTGCAACTACTAACTAAGTGGGTTCCGGATGCGAATGGCACACCTAGTAAAGAACGAGTACGGGAAGCGGTGCAGCGCTCTTTGCAGCGATTACAAATGGACAAACTGGACCTCCTCCAGTATCATGCCTGGAATTACGCCGACCCCAATTGGTTGGATGAACTATTCTGGCTCCAGGAATTGCAAGAGGAGGGGCTGATTCGGCATATAGGCTTGACTAACTTTGACACCACGCACCTTAACATGGCCCTCCAGAGTGGCATTCGCATCGTTTCCAACCAGGTTTCTTATTCTCTTATCGATCAAAGAGCCGCTGGCGCCATGACTGAGCTATGCCTACAGCATGACGTTAAGCTTCTCGCTTTCGGCACCTTGGCCGGTGGATTTTTGAGTAAAAAATGGCTAGGCCAAGCCGTTGGTCCCACCGATCAATTGGCCACCTGGTCACAAATGAAATACAAGCGATATATAGATATTGCCGGGGGCTGGTCCGTTTTTCAGCAATTGCTTGAAACGCTTTCCCATATTGCCGACCAGCATGAGGTTTCTATCGCCAATATCGCTACGAAATACATCTTAGCGCAAGCTGCCGTTGGAGGAGTTATCATTGGGGCTCGGTTGGGTCAATCGGCCCATATCCAAGAGAATACTCGTTTATTGGACTTTGAATTATCTGCCGATAGCCTAGAGCAGATCAAGGCGGCTTTGGCGAATCCCCAGGCTATTCCTGGTGACTGCGGCGACGAGTATCGCAAACCGCCCTTTTTAACGGCTTCGGGTGACCTGAGTCATCATCTTTCCAGCTTACCTGCGCCTTACCCTGTGCAAGCGGTACGAGAGGGCCGGCAAAAAGCACTAAGTGGAACGATTTGGGAGGACCTTGCGGGCTTTAGTCGAGCTGTGCGGACGGGGAACCGTATTCTTGTGTCTGGTACGACCGCCACGCATGGTCATCGAATGATTGGCGGCCAAGCCCCCGCTTGCCAAACCCATTTTATTATCGACAAAATAGAAGGTGCCATTCAGTCCTTGGGTGGTAAACTGGAAGATGTGGTACGGACGCGTATTTATATCCAAAACATGGATGATTGGGAGCCGATATCTCGGGCTCATGGGCAAAGGTTTGGTCACATTCAGCCGGCTAATACGCTGATTCGGGCTGATTTGATTGGGGATGGATATTTGGTGGAGATGGAAGCAGAAGCGGTGGTGGGGGAAGGGGGAATTGATAATTGATAATGAATAATTGGGAATGAATAATTGTTAGTGTGGAATGAATAATTTATAATGGGGGTTCGGGAAGGGGCGTGATGCAGCTCAGAGACGGTGTAGCAGTGACGAGGGACGAGGAGGATATCCGGTACCAGCAGATGTTAATAGGATCGTAAACTTGTTAGAAAAATAGATTTATCATGAAAAAAATGGCTGCTTACTTTTCTTTATTGACCTTAATTGTGCTTTTCAATACGGCCTGTGGACCGGCGAAGTTAGCGACTGGTTATGTTACGCAGGATGGGGCCTGGTGTTGGTTTTCAGATCCTCGAGCTATTTATAGCGGCGAGACGATCATTAGTGGCTGGGTGAAGGAAGATGGCAGTATTGAGGCGGCTTCTTTCAATCCTAAGACGAAGGCTGTGCAGACGAAGATATTGTATGAAAAACTACAATCGGACGATCACAATAATCCTGCTTTTGTAAAAGCGGCTAACGGATCAATCATTGCTACCTACACTACGCACTCTGGCCGTGATGGTTTTTTCAAACAAAGTACCAATGAGGGGGGGGATCCTCTTAGTTTTGGAGCCGCAGAGAAGGTTGTGTTATTGGATTCCAATATCCTAAAGGACTTTCCGAAGGTGCATGTAACCTATGCTAATCCTTATCGTCTAGAGGCAGAGAACAGCCGATTGTATTGTTTCGGGCGCTGGACGGGTTACAAACCGAATATGATGTGGTCGGATGATGATGGCCAAAACTGGACAAAGAGTAAGGTCTTTATTACCAATCACCCTTTTGACCCTAATAATCGCCCCTATGTCAAATACTATTCTGATGGCAAATCAAAAATCCACATCATCTTCACTGATGGGCACCCTCGCGTAGAACCTACCAATTCGGTTTACTATGCCTACTATGAGGATGGGGCTTTTTATCGAGCGGATGGAAAAAAGATTGCCGATATGGAGAATATTCCATTTGAACCCAAAGACGCTTCTGTGATATTTCAATCCAACGAAGAAGAAGGACGTGCCTGGATTGCCGATGTAGCACAGGACGATCAGGGACAGCCTGTAGTTTTATATACAAAAAGTCCAAGTGAGACCGATCATCGCTATTGGTATGCCAAATATGATGGTAACAAATGGATCAATCATGAAATATGCGCGGCAGGAAAGTGGTTTCCACAAACCCAAGCGGGGAAGGAAGAACGTGAACAACACTACTTTGGCAACATGGTTCTTGATCCTGCCAATACCAATGTCGTTTATTTATCGAGAGAAATAGAGGGCACCTTTGAAATCGAGCGTAGAGAAACCAAGGATAATGGAAAAACTTGGGCCGTCAAGGCGATTACTGAGAAATCGACTTATGACAATGTACGGCCTTATATACCTCGTGATGGCTCAGGGGAGCAGGAGGTTGTTTTTTGGATGGAGAACCGAAAGTATATTCACTATACGGATTTTCAAACGGCCATTAAATATTATGTGCATGAATAGCCTGTTGCCATGATAGCATCGGCTAAGCCAAGTATTAGCTGCCCTCTAAAGTAAGTTTTGGCCGTTTCAAGTCGAGTAGCTACAAATGTCCCCGTAGCTTCTACTACTAGATATTTAGAAGCCAGAAAAAGTCCTGCCCCAGCAGTCTTTTTTCTGGCTTCTACTTTTGCCCTGTAATACACCCATAGCCCAAGCAATAAGGTCGCGGTAGAAGATCGAAGCATGGTACGATGGACGGTGGCCTGCACTAGCGGGGGCTCCTTGGCAGAGGGTCTTCATAATGGTTTAGTTAATCTTCAGCTACGGGATTTAACCTAACTAGTTGCCCGCCTGACCGGTGTTCTAGGAGGAGATAAATTAGTCCGTCATTCCCAATTTCTAGGTCTCTTATTCTAGCTAGTCCTTTGATCAAAATTTCTTTATGAATTATCTCTTCTTTATCTATCACATAGCGATAAAGCGTTGCCGCTTTTAGTGAAGCTTGTAGTAGATTGTTTTTCCATTGGGGGAATTGATCCCCATCATAAAACTTAATACTGGAAACGGCTGGCGAAGGGGTTAAATCAAGCTTAGGCTGTTCGATATCTTCCAGCTTCGTTTCAATACCCAAATACTTCCCAAATTCGACTTTAGTGCCATTATAATTTAGCCCCTTCGAGTGTAAAGGCCAACCAAAATTTCTGCCTGATTTCAGCAGGTTGATTTCATCGCCTCCCCTAGGTCCCTGTTCGCTAATCCACACTTGTTTGGTCACTGGATGAAAATCAATTCCCTTCAATGAACGATGACCATAGGTCCATATAGATGAAAGTTTGGTCGGGTCATCATAGTAGGGGTTATCAGTAGGAATACGGCCATCATCATGCAATCGATAGATCTTACCATAGGGCTTTGTCAGGTCTTGAATACCCACATAGGGTTCAGAATTTCCTATTGGTTTGGGACTGTATTTCTTCGCTCCAACGCACAAATAGAGATAGCCGTCGGCATCAAACAAAATCTTCCCGCCCATAGCTGTTTCATCTGTAGCGGTATAGTTTTCTACTCCTGTTTCCCAGATTACCTCTTCGTCTATCCATTCTCCATTTCTTATTCTGCCTCTTACCAATTTACACATCGAAACGGGGCGATCCATCTTCTTACTTTCTTCATTACAAGCTTCACAGCGATCACCATAAGACAGATAAATCCACCCATTTTCTTCGTATTGGGGATGCAAGACGACATCTAGCATCCAACCATTCCCATGATACAGTCCCTTCTCTTCCACATAGCCGCCGCCGTGAGCTTCAGGAGTATTTTTTATAACATCCGATTTCACGCCATCAGGTGATATAATGCTGAGTCCTTTTGTCTTTTCGGTAACTAAAAAACTACCATCAGGAAGTTGTTCTATGGCATATGGCCAGGGGTCTAAATCTTGGTTTAGTACTTCTAGTGTGAAACGATAAGCTTCTGTTTGAATCGTATCTTTGAGTATTTCCAAAGGGCTAGTAAAGTTATAATTCGCATAGGTGACGTCTGTACGTATTTCACTAATCCAGATCGCTAATGATCTAATTTCAGCTTCAGATAAGGTATTCGCGAAGCCTGGCATCCCTGCTGATGACTTGCCTTTCTTAATAAATTGCTCTATCTGATCTACGCCATTTCCATGCTTTAAATCTTTTAGTAGCAGTGATGGACCAATTCCTCCCCCACCTAAATTCTCTCCGTGGCAGGAACTACAATAAGGCTTGTAATTGAGGTCTGTAATTTTAGAATAGACAGGTCGCGTCTTTCTGTAAAGAAACAATGACACCAGTATCGTCATCAGCACAAATAGAAATAATAGGAATCGGTTTTTCATTACAAGAGCCTATGGGTTAATAAAACATTACCTACCTGCATTCATTTGGTTAGTTGTCATAAGCACGCTTTGGCGGAGTTCCAAATATTCTGCAACAACACCAAACAGAGCGCTTTCCAATAGCTCTTGTGCCGATAAAATATTTCTCATTTCCTTCTCATTGAAAACTTCCAAATGACAGTCGGTTTTTAAATACGTATCAGGGTAAGGAAAGTAATCTCCAAACCGAGCGGGAATGTTGTTGGCAAAAAGAACAATGCTCTTTAGTCCTAGTGCTATCGCTAGATGCGTAGTACCTGTGTCGGGGCCAATATATAATCTAGCCTGTTGGAAAACGCCCATAAGTACAGTGAAATCGATCTTATTAATCAACAAAACGGTTTGAGTTGAAGCGACTTGGTATAGGGATAATAGCTTTTCAAGTTCAGCTTGGTATTTTACTTCATCAGGCCCGCCCGAGAAAACAGCCATATAACCCCAATTATTTAATAGCTGGGCAAGTAGAACCCAATTTGTTAAGGGCCAGGAACGTCCCACCTGCGAGGCCCCAAAATTCAGGATCACATATTTCTTGCCTTTTAGGCTGGCCACTTCATGTGCAAAAAGGGGAATAGAAGGATAGGTAAAAGGGATAGTAGTGTTGAATAATTGGGCGGTGAATTGGTTTAAGCGATCTAAGACATGCATTTGAGCCGTCATTTCTCTGCCCTTAAGGCTCAATTGATAGGTTTCTTCCGAACTGGGAATACACTGATCCGCGAGGGCATCGGTTACGGAGAAGAGCCAATTGTGTTTCCTTGATTCAGTGATGTACGGGGGAATAGCCGCCACGATTTTTTCTGACGCACCTGACACCTGCAACATATAGCCTTCTCGGGTAATGGAGCTATGATGAAAAAAACTGATACAAGTTTTCCAATTTCTTGATTTTATATACCAGTTCGTTTTGAATCGATAAATGAAGTTTTCCCTGTACTGCTTTTCCTGGATAAAGTGAATAGTAAATTCATGGTACAAGTTATCCTTAAGTACCTTCCAACTATTATCCCCAATTATTTCAAAATCCTCCCCGTACCTCTCTTGTAATACCTTTAGTGTCGGTAAGGCCAAAACGGCATCCCCTAGGCGATTGACCAGGATAATCCCAAGGCCCTTTTTCTTCTTGAAGGATGGGAGTTGAGCCAATATCACATCTATAATGAGTAGAAACAGCCAATATAGAGACGAGGTGGGCGGCTGGGGTTCTTGTTTTCTTTCTTTAAAAAAGAGCTTAATTAACTGGGGGATTGACATGAGCAGTTTAATTGTGAAGTAGAACAGGAATTGGAGAAAAGATAAGTGATGGATCTGGGTATAGAAAACAACTTAGTAGGTAAGAAGTCTTATTCCTAAAGGGGGTCAAAAAAATATTCAGTCCTCGTAGTATCCACTGTACTAGGATTCTCGTGATGAACAACATAAAGTTTGTATTGCTACGTATAAGAAGATGTCCTTACTGGTGCAAGGTTTACAGGTATGAGACGAGAAATGAATATAACTAGATTGAGAGCATCTTTGGGCAATGCCCTAACGAAGCTCCTAATATACGACTCTCCCATAGAATTGACCTACTGAATACTTCTTTTTTCATCCCATTGCTCAAGGGTTCCGAATTTCATTACAAGTCCGTAAATGTAATCACGGACGATTAGTACACTGACTCTCCCCATCTTTGTACTATCAATAATTAAACAACACCATACTTCAGGTCTTCCATGCACAACTTGCTCCTGAGCACCATCAGTAGCCTGGGCATGCCTTGGCCTTAATCAAGATCATTTTTAAAAGAACAAATATTAAAATCATGAAAAACCCATTTTTATTACCCAGCCTTTGCTTGCTCATGCTTCTTCAACTACTCTCATGCAAAAAAGATGATGAGCCCACTCCTCCCCCACCAACCATGACACCCACTGAATTAGCGGCAAGCATGGAAGACATTCTGGATGAAACAGAAGTGCCTGGATTTGCCATATCGATTGTCAAGGACAATGCCATTATTTTCCAACAGGCTTTTGGCTATGCAGATACGGAAGCCCAGAAACCTTATACCAATCAGACGGTTCAACACATTGCTTCCGCTAGTAAAACATTTGTAGGAGCAGCTGTGGTCAAAGCCATTGAGCAGGGCTATTTTACATTGGATACGGATATCAATGATATTCTGCCTGTTGACGTTATTAATCCCAAACAACCCAATACTAGCATCACTGTCAAACACCTGGTGACACACACTTCGGGTCTCTTGGATGTGCCCAGCACCTACCTCGCAGAGAACTACTATATACTCCCAGGCGAAGATATTTCAACCGTTGCAGCAAGCACCTTAATTAATGAACTGGGAATAAGGCAACGAGAGGGAAGAAGCCTGGAGGAATTCCTAGCCGAATACTACCTGGAAGATGGTGACCTATACAGCCTTGACAATTTTGCGGCAACAGCTCCCGGTAGTAGCTGGTCCTACTCCAATGTAGCAACGGGCTTAACCGCTTACCTCATTGAAACAGCTACCCAGCAGTCTTTTGCAGATTATGTAAAAGCCAATGTTTTTCAGCCTTTAGGTATGAGCAGTTCGACCTATGACATTTCGGAAGTAGATATGAATAATATGGCGCAGTGGTATTTCGACCGAGAAAACCCCTTCCCTCGCTACGCCAATGATTCATATGCGGAAGGCAGCGTTTTTACCACCAATATAGACTTTGGTCAGTACCTCCTGGACATGATGAAAGGAAAGCAAAACTTGGGCGGAGCACTGTTTTCGGCTTCCGGCTATGACATGCTATTTGCCAATCAATTGCCCGCTGGTCTTGTTCCTGCTGACTTCGCCGACAACTTTGGCATTTTCTGGATCAAAGAGGGAAATAAAATTCAGCACGGTGGGAATAGTTTTGGGGTTTCCACTCAGCTGGTTTTTGATAAAAATGCACAGTCTGGTTATACGCTGATGACCAACTTGGATGCCTCTTTTGATTATACCGCTTACGCTGAGGTCTCCCAGCGAATTGACCAAGCCATTCAAAGCTTTATTCAAGCTAATTAGTCCACTTCATCTCAGTGCTATTTGGCAAAATTTAATCAGACTTAGCTAACTCACTATCATGAAAAAACGTATTGTATTCTCACTAGCCCTATTCTGCTGTACAATGATTTGGGGGCAAAATTTCACTCAAACGGTCAGAGGTACGGTGATTGATTCAGATACCCAATTGCCCATCATAGGCGCGTCTATTATTGTAGTCGATAGCGACCCACTGATGGGATCCGTAACCGATGCAGCGGGAAAGTTCAGATTAGAAAAAATCCCGGTGGGCAGAATTCATCTGCAATTGTCTTACCTCGGATACGAAACGACCCTAATTCCTAATATCGTAGTGAATGCCGGTAAAGAGACAGTTCTCGACCTGAAATTGCACGAGACTACGACGGAACTACAAGCCGTCGTCGTGAAAGCCTTTCAAGGCAATGGCAAGCCCGTCAACTCCATGGCGCTAGTAGGCACACGTTCTATATCTATGGAAGAAATGAATCGATTGGCCACTGGTTTTAATGATCCGGCTTTGATTACTTCCAACTTTGCGGGGGTCAATAACTCAGGAAGCGGCGGAAATGATATCATCGTGCGGGGTAACTCTCCCAAGTATTTGCAATGGCGTTTGGAAGGTATGCCGATCACTAATCCGAACCATTTTGCGGATCAAAATGCAGTATTAGGGTCTACCAGCATTTTGAATAGCAACCTCTTGGCTACTTCCGATTTTTACACGGGGGCCTTCCCCGCAGAATTTGGTAATGCTATTTCGGGCATCTATGATATCCGACTGCGAAATGGAAACAATGAAAAGGTGGAAGGCATTCTTGGCGTCGGCCTAATCGGCACTGACTTGAGCCTGGAAGGACCATTGAAAAAAGACTACGGTGGATCATTTATGGTCAATTATCGCTACTCCACGACCGATATATTGAGTAAAGCGGGATTACTAGATGTAGAGGGAGATCCGCAGTTTCAGGATGCAGCTTTCAAATTGAACTTACCGACGAAGAAAATGGGAACTTTTTCGCTTTTCGGCATCGGTGGACTTAGCCAATTCAAATTGGTCAATGCCACGCCCGAAGATTGGGACACGCCAGGTGATCAGATACTAAGTGGGCTGATCTATGAGGATTATGACAAATCTACGGCCCTGTTTAATACCGGCTTAAATCACACTATCGCTCTAAACAATAAGAGCTACCTCAAAACGGGCCTGCTAGCATCAATTGAAGATATTGATGATGGTGTGTTTCAAAAAAATGACTCACTAGGCATCCGTACACCAAGTTTCTCTAGTGCATTGCGGAAAACGACTTATCGAGCCAAGAGCACTTATCATTTGAAAATCAACGCAAAAAACACTCTACAAACGGGCGTCAATTATACCTTGTTTGACCAACAATTCGATCAAAAAATGCGATTGGATTCAGATGCCGCCATGACTACTTTATTAGATTTTGATGAAAGAATTGGAAATTTAAGAAGCTTTATCAGTTGGAAACATCAGCTCAATGAAGCCGTCACCATCGTCAGTGGCTTGCACAATAACAATGTGTTTTTCAATCGTAAACACACCCTCGAACCTCGATTGGCGGCCCACTGGCAAATGACCCCAAAAGCTGCATTTAATTTTGGCTACGGTCTACATAGCACCATGGAAAGCCCACATCATTACTTTGCTTGGATTGAAAACGAGAACGGCGATTTTTCTCAACCCAATCTCGACTTAGGCTTGTTGAAGGCCCACCATTTTGTACTAGGCTATGAACATCATTTTACGTCCAAATTAGTGGGTAAGGTAGAGCTATACTATCAGCACTTGTACAATTTGCCCGTAGAGAACAATGATACCAGCTATTTCTCTACCATCAATGAAGCCGCAGAGATTCAATACGTTGACCTGGTCAATGAAGGCACAGGTCAAAACTATGGGCTAGAACTCTCTCTACAGCGCTACTTTGACGATCACTATTATTTTCTTTTAAACACTTCCATCTATGAGTCTACATATAAAACCCTGGATGGGAAGACGCGCGACACCCGTTTCAACAGCAATTATCTGATCAATATTATTGGTGGAAAAGAATTTACGGGACTAGGAAAGAAGGGGAATAAAACCATCGGTGTGAATGCTAAGTTTTTCATGGGTGGAGGGAAGCGAGTGCTTCCGGTCCTACGCGATGCCCAAGGAAATGTAGCTGTCAATCCACAGGCGAATACCTATTGGGATTACAATAAGGCCTATGAAAATAAACTAGAAGACATCTACCAGATCACCCTTTCATTAAACTACAAAATAGAACGACCTTCAACCACCCATGAGTTCTTCCTCAACCTGGAAAATGTTACCAACAATAAAGGAAAATTGAGTGAATATTACGACAGTAAATCGCCCGACCTGATTGGTCATACTACTCAATTTGGATTTTTACCGAACCTGATGTATCGCCTTTATTTCTAAGGCTTCTCCATTCAACAATCGCTTTAAAACATGAACACTTTTTTTGATACGTTTGACGCTAAAAAAGCTATTGAAAACCTATACCACACGATATTGGATGAGCTGTCGATCTGCTACGAATTCATCAAAATAGAAACGAGCTTTGGCGATACTAATATCATTGTGACCGGGACATCACTTAAGCCCCCTTTGGTGCTACTTCATGGGGCTGGCACTTGTGCTCCGCTTGCCATCGAAAACTTGCGCGGTCTTTTGGACGATTTCAAGGTATTTGCTATCGATATCGTGGGGCAGCCCAATCTAAGCGAAGAAATGCGCCCAGCGATGGAAGACGCATCTTATGGACAATGGATTTTTGAAATACTTACTCGCCTGAAAATCCAAGGTGCAGTATTGGTGGGTATGGGGTTGGGCGGATTTATCAGTTGGAAAGCCTTGGTTTTTGATAAAAAAAGAATAGCGAAAGCTTTTTTGATTGTTCCGGCGGGTATTGTGAAGGGAAATGCGGGCAGCTTTCAGCAGCCAAGGCACGAACAAGATGCGCATCAATTGATGCAGGCCTTACTTACCGCCCCAGATCAGTTTATGACGCCCTTTTTAACCCAGGTATTCTTGCATTTCGAATTGGACGATTCACCTATTCCCCTGATCCAGCAAGAAGAAGCACAACAGATAAAAACGCCTATCTATTTTATGGCAGCGGATGATGATTTGCTCTTTCCCGCTGAAAAATTGCTGGAGCGAGCCAAAGACATTTTTCCTTCCTTCGCCAAAGGCCTACTCCTGGAAAACGCCAAGCACTTCCCCAGCGCAGAGGGAAAGGCGCTCATCTCTCAATTCATTAAAAAGCATACTACCTGACTGGAATTGAAATAGGAAATGCTGGCTGTCCTCCGTTCCAATTTTAGAGCACGTTTGCCGCACTTTTTTCTAGAGCGTATCTCAAAGCAGTTTTGAGATACGCTCTAGTAATCAATATCAATTAATCACAAGGGAATTCGTTTGTATCAATCAAGACGCCACTAATGGCGCGGTTGTTATCGCCACATATTTTAATTGTAGTCTCAGGGTAAGCCGTAGAGATGACGAGGTTATTGTAACTAGTAGGTGCAGGGAAACCGAAACGTTCAGTTGGTCCTGCCATTTCGATATCAGCAAGAATGCTACCGCTAGCCCGGTTATTTACAAGTATATTATCATGAGCACCATCGACAACAAGGTAGCCCCAAAGATGATCCTGTGCTTGATTATTAACAACAAGCCACCTATAGGCAGACCGCTCAGCACTTCCCAATGTTCCATCAGGAAGCTGAATATAGGCAGGAGGAAGCCTTGGGGTACATAATAGTAAACCGATGACGTTACCATTATTAAAGTTATTACGGAAGATGAGTCCTCCTCTATCTCCCATAAATATAGGGCCTGTGGTATTACTATAGATTCGGGCATGTTTCCCATTCACATTCAACATACACCATTCTCCGCCAGTGATTAGCTCATTATCATGGATCCGACTGAAATCCGCGTACTGCTGTACGATACCAAAAAGGTGGCCCTCAATGGAGTTTTTCCTGATGCGTGTAAAATTGGAATTGTAGCACAAGATAGCCACGCCTGCTAGGTCATTCACATTGCGGAAGTTGATATTTTCGATTATTACGCCATTAGCTCCTTCCAAGAACAAACCTGGATCCAGGACAGCGGGTGGTGTATCATCAAGATCTGGTTCGGTGTCAAAGCGAAGAATAGCACCTGGCTCTCCTAGTATTTTGATGCGCTTTGTGATTTTAACTGTATTATCTTCGATATGCTCGCCAGTTTCCAGGACTATCATACCGCCTATTCTCACTCGATCCACTGCGGCTTGCAGCTCATTGTGAGACCCTGCTGGCACGTGCACTAGCCTGGGGCCTCCCTTTTGCCTGTCTAGATCGGCATCTTCTTTTTCAATTTTCGCTTGAAAAGCTAGCTCTGTATCCTCTAATTCCAGCATGGATATGGCTTTATCCACATAGACTTGGGCTTCGTCTGTTTCGGTAGGTGTTAAGGTGTTATGAAGACTTTCCTTGTTACAACTGTAGGCCAATAGCAGGGCCATTAGTAAGATGTAAAAACTTACTTTTTTCATGATTATAGTTTTAGAGGTTAAAGTATGGCTTGGTGATACCGGTCATCCATTAAAACCATATGGTCCACAAATAGAACCGCTGTACCTACAAGATACCTTATATTAATTTTAGATTCTTGTAGAAAACGGCCAAGACATAATATGCTCTAATCCTCTCGCCAGTAAATCGATTGTGTAATAGGAAAATGCTTATGTAAATATTGCAGAGGACTTACCTGTAAGTACTCTTTAAAGTGAAGATTAAATTGGCTTTGATCATAATAACCACAGGCATAGGCTACATCGGCAATACTGGTAAACTGTCCTGATTGCAGTGAATCTAAGGCTCTTAGAAACCTTAGTTGCTTCTGATAGCCTTTAGGATTCATCCCGATTTCCTCTTGAAAGCGGCGACGAAAATGCCTTTCACTGATATTGACATTAAGATCTTTTCGGATTTCTGTGATGGATAATTTGGGGGTAGCTAACATCTTAGATAAAGTCACATCAATCAGGTCTCTGCTATTTTCGACACCCCTAAGTCGTTTCAAAAAACAGTCATCACAATGATCAACTCTTTGCTGAGTGGAAATACTATCCTCAATCTTCTTATGCAACTCTATTAAATCTTCCTCCCCAAATTCATCCACTGCTATTACCTTATTCAAGAATTCCAACATCGGTACTTGAAAGAAATAACGAAACTTTCCTGGATGAAAAATGATAGCAAAGGAAGAAAATCCATGCTTGTAAGACCAAAGGTTGCTTTTTTTGACTTGTGGCAGTACGTACCCCAAAGGCAAGTAATCATCATAAACACCATTCTCTACAAATATTCGACCGCTATTATTATAAAAGAAGACGATGGCCTTTGACAAAAATGGTGGCACCCATTCATAAATTCCATTCACATCGCTACGATCATCAGTCAAAACGCCATAGTTCTTGATGTATGGCCTAAGTAGTGGAGTAGGAAGGTATTCGCCGTGGAACATGCTAGTACTTTCTTGAAAGATACTATTTTAATTACATTTCAACGGAGCCTTAATTACATTTAAACACTTAATACTTGTTTGGAAAAACATATCTCATACCGGGAGCTTGTTAATATGTTGTTAAGACAAACCGAAGAATGGACTTGATTCGTATTTCTTTCGAGAAATTGATCCACCGAAATGGATAATTCAAACCATCACCCGATAGATGAGAAGATATGAAATGAAGTAGTTTTTTGATGCCCTTTACGACCTTAGAGCATGTTTGGGCAGGCCTTAATTGCCTTCAAGCGGCAAATTTTCTTCTATTCTGCGTTAGATTTTTCGCCTAATTGCCCGCATTGGGCTGTAAAATCTGCCTTGTCTAAAAGAAAATTTGCTCACTTTCGGCTAATCACGCTTGCCCAAACATGCTCTTAGAGCAAGAACGGAAAATTCAAGTCTATTTACCGGCTGAGTATGATGACTCAACTAAAGAATATCCCGTTTTATATATCCTCGATGGCCAATGGCACTTTAGAAACAGCCGTAAGCTTAGGAGAAAAAATAGGAGACCCTGATTTGGAGACTTATCAGGAGGAATTGTCGCGGTTTAGGAAACAAACCATCTGTCAGAAATAATTCTCATTGATCAAAAACCTGAAATCACCAGATTTTGATTATCTTTTAGCTGCTGCTATCTTACATTCTTCTCTGACACCTTATCAAGTTACAACCATGAAGCCATTAATTCTTGCCTCTCTTTTCCTGTTGAGTACGATTGCTTACGCGCAACAAGAGAAACCCAACGTCCTATTTATCATTTCTGATGACCTGACGGCTACGGCTGTCTCCTCCTATGAAAACAAGGCCTGCGCTACACCCAATATAGATCAACTCGCTGCGGAAGGCATACGGTTTACCAAAGCATACACACAATACCCCGTCTGTGGTCCATCTCGGGCTTCCCTATTGAGCGGATATTACCCCAATGCCACAAAGACCTTTGGCTATATTAGTGGGCGAAAAAACATTGGCCCCAATAGAAGAACACTACCACAGTTATTCAAAGACAATGGTTATTATTCGGCACGGGTAAGTAAAATATACCACATGGGTGTCCCTATTGATATTGAGAAGGGATCAAATGGTAAGGATGATGAAGCGTCTTGGACAGAGCGATTCAATAGTCAAGGGCCAGAGTGGCAAGCTATTGGGGAAGCAGAATTGGTGCAAGGGAATCCCGATGGAAAAATTGAAAGGAAAGGGGGGAATGTGATGACTATCGTCAAAGCAGATGGTGATGATTTGGTGCATTCGGATGGTAAAACGGCTAAAAAGGCGATTGAATTAATCCAAAAGCATAAAGACGAACCTTTCTTTCTCGCAGTGGGTTTCGTCCGTCCGCACGTACCCTTTGTCGCGCCCAAATCTTATTTTCAGCCTTATCCGCATGAAAGCGTGAGCCTCCCTCAGAAGGTAAAAGGCGATTGGGATGATATTCCCAAAAGAGGAATCAACTATCTAACCAGCGTCAATGGCCAGATGTCCATCGAGCAGCAAAAGAAAGCCGTGGCTGCCTATTATGCATCAGTCACCTATATGGATGCTCAGGTAGGTAAGGTGCTGCAAGCCTTAAAAGAAGAAGGATTGGAAGACAATACCATCGTCATTTTTACTTCCGATCATGGTTTCCACCTGGGAGAACACGATTTCTGGATGAAGGTAAGTTTGCATGAAGAATCCGTTCGCGTTCCTTTGATAATTAAGGTGCCCGGTCAAAAACCAGCCGTTTGCCATTCCTTTGTTGAGTTGCTAGATTTATACCCTACCATTGCTGAGCTGAGCGGATTAAAGACCAGTAAACACATTCAAGGAAAAAGCTTGGTCAAAACACTAGAAAAGCCTAGTCATAAAGTCAGGAAGATGGCCTTTAGTGTAACACAAGGCGGAAAAACCTTTTTGCTCAGAAACGATAAATGGGCCTATATCCAATACAATGAAGATGCTTCCGCTGGGATGGAATTATTTGACATGGTCAACGACCCTCAG
>Ga0070728_10004143_pt1 | contig 15275 bp, 8 predicted proteins | sample tdDd471_FD_66723 | JGI IMG/M metagenome (GOLD analysis project Ga0070728, IMG submission 66723) | Marine sediment microbial communities from the Atlantic coast under amendment with organic carbon and nitrate - tdDd47.1 | ecosystem: Environmental > Aquatic > Marine > Coastal > Sediment | place...
TAAACTCGGGATAAGGCATTTCCACACGCACCGAATCCACCAAATGGGATTCCTGACATACCTGCAGCCGCAGGGTGCGCGGCCCGACCATGGTCTCCATGATAATAGTCTCTTTAGCCGTATTGTCGGTATCGTAGAGTACTTTGCCCAGACAGCATAGACCATTGCCGGAAAGCTCCGCCTCGGAACCATCGGCATTAAAAAGTCGCTGCCTGAAATCAGCATTTTCCGACTGAGGCCGAAACACAAACATGATGCCATCTGCCCCGATACCCTGATTACGGTCACAAAGCCGGGGAATCATATCAATATTCAGGTCCGCTTCTTCTTTGCTTAAACGTATGCCTACAAGAAAATCATTGCCAGCCTGCTGACATTTATAAAACTGGGATTTCCGCACGTTTATCATTAGAAATCACTTTCGTCGTATTCCGGTTGTTCGATTTGTTTTCCTTCCGCACTGGGACCAAAGCGGTAGGTAAAGGCCAGCCACGGGAAAGGTATCACGCTCCAGTCATCCAGAGGGTGATCCTTTTCCGCTTCTGTGCGCTCATCGCTGTCATGATACAATCCAACGCCGAAATCAAAGGCCCAGCGCTCGCCATAAACTCTGGCGCCCAGCATGGACATCAGGCCCAGGTAGCCATCCTTACGGCTGTCCGGTGCGTTTATATTGATGATCGGTTGTATTTCCGCCAGAATCTTCCAGTTGGTGACAATCTCCGCATCAAAACAGGCTTTGGGACGAAGCACCGTTGCCCCGCCAAAATCCGTCAAAGACTTGCCCACGTCAAACCCGAGATGCAAAGCCATACGATCAGAACCAATGGTCATGGCCAGTCCCATCTCAAGATAATGATACGGATCGTCATTACCGCCCACCGGTCCCAGATAGTGATAATTCACCAAAATCGAAGCCTTGAATGAAGTAAAATTCAGCGGCCGCAGTTTTATGCCACCGCCTGCACCCCAGCCAAGCAGGGCGTATCCGCCGTCAACGGAAATGTCCATCCAGTCAAAGGCGCCAACCGACAGCGACAAACTGACCAGATCCACGGTGGTAATGGTTACTCCGCCCTGGGGCAGACTGTCACCGGTTTCCATCAGCAAACCGCGATTGAGCACCGGATCAGTGGCGGCATGAGCAGAGGAGCCAAACACCCCCACTGCATATACAACAAACAGCATGAGACAGGTATGACGCAAATAGTTCATGATTCATCCTCGCGCTTTGGGGAGCGAAATGATGGATGTAACGATGCTAAAGCAGCTATAAACACTATCATCAGATATAATTCGGTTCTCGTCAAGGGCCATTGCCAGGAACCGCCGCCGAGGGCGATACTCACCCGGGCAAGCACCATAACAACCACCAGCGGCGCTGCAAATCGAATCGAGGGCAATTTGCCGCCGGTTGCATAGCCGTACAGCGCCACAAGAAAGATCACCGCCAATACGCCCTGACAGCCCATCATGAGCAGCAGCGTCCACAACTGGGACTGGGCCATGGCTCCTGCGCCTTCACCGGACAGCACCCGAATGATGGCCTCGCTTTGCATAGGCAGCATGGAGGCAAGCCCCATTGCAGCCATGGCATTCACCAGCAATCCAAAGTAGGTTTGAGGTGTTCGCTTTTGGGTTTTACCGGTCTTCTGCGCATTCATGTCAGAACGAAATCACACATTGAATCTGAAGTTAATGACATCACCGTCCTGAACCGCATACTCCTTGCCTTCCAGATGAGCCACACCAGCGTTTTTGCATGCGGTCTCAGATCTGTGCTGCTCAAAATCAGTCCAATGGATGACTTCCGCCCGAATAAATCCCCGGGCAATGTCGCTATGAATTTTCCCCGCTGCCTCAACCGCCGGAGCTTCACGCCGCACCGGCCAGGCCCGGCATTCATCGGGACCAGCGGTCAGGAAGCTGATGAGATCAAGCACTCCAAAGGTGGCGACTACCAGTTTGTCCTTGGCGCTTTCGGTGATTCCCAGTTCCTCCAGGAACATGGAGCGTTCTTCTTCATCCAGATCGTTGATTTCCATCTCTGTCTGGGCCGACAGACGAACGGTCTTCATGTCAAAGGTTGCAGCGGTGTCATCAATCCCGGGCCATGCGGTCTCACCGATTTCATCCTCGGAATGATTGACCACCACAATACCGGGCTTAAGGGTCAAAAACTGGAACCCGCTCAACAGAGCCAGTTCGTCGTTGCGGAGTCCCAAAGATCGCAGGGGCTTTTCTTCTTCAAGAGTAGCCTGCAGTTTTTCCAAAAGCTGCTGCTCTGCCTTGGCCTTGCCACCTTCTTTGGCAATGCGCTCAAGACGACGTTCAACAACAACCAAATCTGCCAGCACCAGTTCGGTGAGGAAATTTTCCAGTTCGCTGTTGGGGTCTTTGTCTGCGGTAAGCATGGGATTGTCAAACCCACGGACCACAATGGCAAGGGCATCAACCTGCCGGATCTGGCCAATGGTGCTGCTTTCCATTCCCTTACCGGCTTCACCGGCGGCTCCACCAAGGAAATCTACAAACACGATTTCCGCATAGGTGGTCTTTTTGGGGCTGTATATTTCCGCCAGGGTATCAACCCGGGTATCCGGCACTTTGATCTGGCCAAGGTTCTGACCCGATTTTTTACCCATACCGGTTTCTGCCTTCAGTCCGGTAAGGGCGTTGAAAAGTGTGGTTTTACCGCATCCGCTAAAACCGATAATTCCGACTTTCATGGCTGTTCCTTTCGGTGGTGACTACTCGGTTTATTTTTTTGGCCGACGGCGGGGAGCTTTGATCTTCCCGGCAGCTATCAGTCGAGGCAGTTTCTTTGCCTTATAGTATCCCTTGATATTGACCTGTTTGGGCCGTGTAAGGCTCAAAGCGCCTTCCGGCACATCTTCGTATACCGTTGTACCTGCGGCGATGGTGGCATTTTTACCTACAGTTACCGGTGCGACCAGTTGGGTATCGGAACCGATAAAGGCCCCATCCTCTATGGTGGTGACGGATTTTTGCGCACCATCGTAATTACAGGTAATGGTTCCGGCACCGACATTAACTCCTTTGCCAATGACGGTATCGCCAAGGTAGGTCAGATGATTGGCTTTTGATCCCGGACCAAGCTCCGTCTTTTTCAATTCCACAAAATTGCCCACTTTGGAGCCTGTATGCATGACCGCTCCGGGACGCAGATGCGCAAAAGGACCAACCGTGGTGTTCTCACCGACGGTGCTTTCTTCGATAACACTGTAGGGCTTGATATGAGCATTGGCGGCAATGCAGGAATCTTCAATAATGCAGCCGCTCTCAATAACGGTTCCCTCTGCAATGCTGCAGGTTCCACGAATCTCGACACCGGGATACAATGTGACATCCGGCTTAATATCGGATTCGGGCGATACAAGCGTTGTGGCGGGATCGATAAAGGTAACACCGTTTTGGGCAAATTTCAGGTTAATGCGCATACGCATCAGGAAATCCAACTCCGCAAGCTGTGCCCTGTCATTGACGCCGCTCACCTCTGCATGGTTCTCCACAACAACCGGCAGCACACTGAGGTCTTTCTTCCTGGCAATGGAAACCATGTCTGTCAGGTAAAATTCTTTTTGTGCATTATCGGTTTTAATCGAACGCAGCACGGAACGCAGGAAGGAAGTTTCCACCAGATATATACCGGCATTGATCTCGTTGATGGCCTTGACCGCACCTTTGGCGTCCTTATCCTCAACGATTTCCTGCACCATATCTACACGCCCAACGGTTTCCCGTACCACGCGCCCATACCCCGCAGGATTTTCAATAAAGGTGGTTAGCATGGCAATCGCGGATTTTTTCTTCCGTGCAGTGCGCAAAAGCAGCCGGAGCGTATCCTTTGTCAGCAAAGGAACATCGCCATACAGAATCAGCGTGTATGCACCGTCATAATCCTTCAGCTGCCGCAAGCCGATTTTTACCGCGTCTGCGGTTCCTTTTTGCTGTTTCTGATGCGCAATACGAAACTGCTCCGCCGTTTTGCCAAAGGCGTCATGCATTTCCGAAATGACCTGATCCTTGCCATGTCCCAAAACCAGCACAACCGGATCGGCTTTTATGGACAATGCCGCAGATACGGGCCAAAACAACATGGGCTTAAAGGCGATGCGATGCAACACCTTGGGGGTTTGTGATTTCATACGCGTACCAAGTCCGGCAGCCAGCACAATTGCTGCCAGCGATTCTCGACCTGCCATTATACTACTCCATATATGTCAGACTTCAGTGGTTATCCTTTTAACGCCGATTGCATAGGCTTTAATGCAGCCCTGATCATCTCGGCATTCTGGTACCGGTTATCACGATCCTTTTCCATACACTTCAGAATGACTTTCTCAAGCGCCTCGGGAATGGATGGATTCAACTCACTGGGCCTTGGCGGCTCAGTATGCAGATGGTGATATGTAATCTCTCCGGTGGTGAACGGAGGTGTTCCGGTTACCATTTCAAACATGGTGACGCCCATGGCATAGATATCGGCACGGTTGTCAACCTGATCGCCACGAATCTGCTCCGGCGCCATGTACAGAGGCGTACCACGGGCCATGGTCTTGTCCTGCATAGCATCATCGATGATTTTTGCCAAACCAAAGTCCATGATCTTTACCTCACCGGCGGAGGAGATCATGATATTGGAGGGCTTGATATCACGGTGTACCACCCGCTGTTCGTGGGCATAGGCCAGACCGGAAGCGATCTTCCCGGCAATAATCAGGGCATTGCGCATGCTCAGCTTGCCCTTTTCCGCAATGAAATCAGAAAGGGTCATACCGGCAACATACTCCATCACAATGTAATAGGTATTGCCTTCCTGCCCGATATCAAACACGGTGACGATATTGGGGTGATTGAGGGCTGCCAGACTCTTGGCCTCGGACATGAAATACTTGACCGCAGCAGGATGATTCCTGATGGCGGAAGACAGGGTCTTGTAGGCAACGGTACGCTCCAGCAGGGTATCCTTGGATTTCCAGACAACGCCCATGGCGCCCCGACCCAGTTCCTCTATGACCACATACCTGCCCTCTTTACCCGGCAGGGTCTGCCCTGCGGAGGCTTCACCACTAAGCAGCATGGTGCCGTCACCGGACATAAGGCTGTCCATAACCGGACCGCGTACCATCATCTGGGCGACCTGAGGTTTCAACAATTTGGCGCGGTCACCCACGTCCGCATAATTGTAATGGATCTGCTGAATCTTTTCGTAGAGCTTGTATGCCCCGACAATAGCGCCGTCATCCTGGGCCACCACCGCAAGGGTATATATATCATTCAGATTATCCATATTGACGGTGAACTCTTCCGCCGCCGCTTCGTACAGGTTGTGCATCATATCGAGTTCGTTCTTCTCTTTGAAGATCTTGCCCTGCAACACAACACCTTTGAGATAATCGCCATGTCCCGAAGGAATCTGCTGACAGGCGTTAATGGCCTGATCAAGCATACCAACCTTTTTGTATCCTTCGGCCGCACGGAGATATTCACCGGCTTTTTCCATGTTCTGGAAGGCACGGACATTTGCTCCCAGACCTGCAAACAAGTCTGATGCCTGCTTATATTCACCCGCCATTTCGTAGGATTCTGCGGCACGGTCCATTTGCTCCGCATGGGTATAGCACTCGGCTGCTTCAAGGTATTTGCGGGCCTTGAAGAATGAATCACCAGCCTCTGACATTTTCCCGTTGCCCGCCAGAATCTCACCGACTTTGTCGTGGGCGGCAGCCTTTTGATAAAACTTCAGTGCCTTTTCGACACCTCCCTGTTCCATGTAAAAATCGCCACGCAGAAGATTGGCCTCTTCATGCATACGCATACGTTCCAAAGCATCGGCCTGCAACAGGATTTCTCCGGCATACTTGAACATTTCGGCGGCATCACGGAAATTTCCCGTTTCCATGTATGCCAAACCGTAAATTTTGTAGTTCAACGCCTGGTTGCCGGTCTGCTGGCATGCGGCGGCGGCGGAATCGTAATCTCCCACCTGAAGGAACAAATCGACCGCGTCCTCATATTTACGCTTCTGCATCAAAACATGGGCGTTCTTTTTGATTCGTTCCTTTTCCGGGTCCGACAGGTCCGGAGCCTCTTCCTGCCCAGTCACCTCATCGGTGGGTGCAAAAAGATCATCTATCATTGACTCATCCATGGACACAGGGCTGGAGACAACCTCGCTCTCCATTCCTCCGGCCGCCATATCAGGAACCGAATCCACATTGAAATCTTCCAAAGAGAAGTCCCGCGGACCGCTTCCCTGGTATGTGGGTTCCTTCACTGCTCCCGAGGATACTGGTGCCGCCTCCGAAACGGATTCAGAATCATCGGATTTAAACATCTCCTCCATGCTCTGGTACCCGGAATCGATAGCTCCCACCACGGCGGGCTCGCCATCATCATCACCATCCATCATGGCGCGGTGCCCGGAGGTAGAGATAATCGCCTGCTCCTCCATAGATGGAGCCATACCTTTGGGATACATATGCAATTCAACAATTTTGGGAGTTGAATCCTCAAACTTCAGCATGGCATGAGCTTCAAAGTCCTCATAGCTGGCATGGATATTATGCTCACCCATGGTCAGATACATGGCAATTTCCTTGCCCTCTTCCACTATCTGACGGGTGTCTTCATCATCATCGATAATGACTTCAGCGCCTTCGGCAATTTTTCCTTGCAATTGCACCTGAATTTCGACAAAGGCTTCGGTAACTTCGAGATTGATGGTTGTCTCTTGCTGTTCATCGCGCTTGATGACAATTTCCCGTTCAATCTCGTAATTCCCGATAGGCTCACCGTTTTCAATGTTTACCATGATACCCGTAAGGTACACATAGTACTTACCTGTTGGAACGCGGGTAAAAATGGCCTTGTTCTGTTTGACCGATTGGATCAGCGGACTCCAGGAGGTAAAGATTTTCTTCATCACCTCGGATGTATCGATACGCGTTTCTCCATCAAGCTTTGCCTTCATGGCATTTTTAACGTTGAATGCCTCGGAAAGTCTGCGCTTGCTCAGACGAACGCCAAAATATCCCTGCTCGAACCGGGAGTCATAGGACACCCGAACCGTAAGACTGCCAAAGCCCCTCAGCATTAACAGACCGATAATCAAAGCAATGAAACCGATGATGGCCAGCGGTCCCACCAGAATGAAGAAATTAAAGCTGATAATGCCGTCGGTATTTTGGTTCAGAATTACTTTTTCGGTTTGAAGTTCCTGATATCCCAGCCGGAAAAAATAGATATCAACCTGGAACACACTTTGCCCGGCCTCGTCGCCCGGCAACTGAACCAAATCAAAGGTTGCCAGACTTTCCACACCAAGGGTGCGAGCAGTTTGTACAAACGCATTGAAGGATTTCTCGTCAAAACTGGGCGGATTAAAGTTTTTCACCAAATTGGTGCCGACCCGATTGTCAACCGAAGGACCACAATGTGTTGCGTAGTTCACACTAAATGAACGACATAGCTGGTCAGCGACAATCTCAGAATCCATAATAGTCACCGAGGTCAGCCGCTCAACCAGAGAATTCCCACGTTTCAACCCGGGAAGATCAATAATCGCCACATCGGAAACACCGCCCTCAAACTCCTGAACAACCTTTAACATATCCGGGAACAGCAGCTTTGATTTTTTAAAGACGCCGCCACTTTTAGTCGGTAATTTTTTAGCAGCATCGCCGGTACCGGCGTTCTTTTCTCCTGTGAGATCCTGCACATCCACTTTGGCGGTATCACTCAGCTTAATGGTCAGTTTTTTGATTTTTGAGTTGATTTTCCCTGCCTTGCCTTTTCGCCCCTGCTGCAAATACAATTCACTGAGTTTAATATTTGCTTCGGCGTCATCAGGGTCAATCTGCGTAACGATACGCTCGTATAACTGTATAGCTTCCTTGACCTTTCCCTGTTTAAGATACTGGGTGGCAAGGCTCTTCATAGCGTTTTTATCTTTGGGATGCAGACGTAAATATTCTGTATAGTACTCTCTGGCGCGTTCGTGAAACTCGGCTTTTTCATTCACCTGAGCAAGTCTGAGAGACACAGAGGGATCATCGGGGGTTTCGCGCTTAACAGACTGGAAATGCCGAATAGCCTGATCCAGATCCTTTTTGTCCTTCAAATAGAGCTCCCCCAAAAGCATATTGGTTTTGGGGTCTTCTTTATTCAGGAAATATGAACCACGCAAATGCTTTTCCGCTGCGCTCACATCACCTTCCACCATTTCAATATGACCAAGCTGACGGTAATAGTCCGGATCATTGGGATTTGAAGTAATTTTTGTTTGCAGGGTACCTTTGATCTTGGCCTTTTGAGCCTCATTAAGAAACGACAGCGGCATTTCACTGACATCAACCTGCTTGGGGTCAATTTCAAGAGCCTTGATAAACATCATATTGGCTTCAGCAACATTGCCACGATTCAAAAGAATTTTCCCGGCTTTGTGATACATGGCTGCGGCATTCTGCTTTTTTCCGGAGGCCAGGAAGAGTTCGGCGGCCATAACATAGACTTTGGGATTTACAGACCCAAGAACAATGGCCTTCTGAGCATATTTAAGGGCTTGTACCGTGTTGTTCTGGGCGTGATACCATTTTGCCAGTATGGCATATGACCGCGGGTCGGACGGCTGCAGCTTAATCGCCTTATCTATATCCCTTTTGGCTTTTTTAAATGAGCGTTTCTCGATAAGCAATTCGGATCTACGCAACAAAGAGTTGAAATCACGACTGTTTTTACCCAAAATGTTTTCATATTGTTTTAAAGCCAGATGTGCACTGCCTAAAAATTCCGCTTCCCATACATCCGCATAGGGATCATTCAGCTCTTTGAGTGTTGACAGGAACTCTTCTTCCAACATTCGCTTTGAAACCGACAGTCCAAAGGATTCCGCTTTTTTAAGTGCATCAAGCGCCGCAGAACTTTTGCCTTCCTTGAGCATGGCAAATGAACGTCCCAATGCCACGATACCAGACAAGTTCACTGAAACCGTCTCTTCTGTAGCCCTGCCTTTGGTAAACCCGATTTTGGTAAGGCTGTCAGTTTCGTTGATTACCTTCCCCATGATCAACATGACATCATGTGCCGGGGCAGAAAGGGCTTCCTCATTAATCAATGCACCGGTGACTCCATCATGCAGGCGGAGATTAATCTCAAACTCACCCTTGGGTGCGCTGAGCTCACCGATAACAACCATGCGTGCCTGTGCGTCCAGTGCCGCAATGGGGATATTGTCAACAAGGATCTTTTTCTGAGCAGTTTGAAGCAGATTATTGCGCACCGCAGAATCCCACAATGTGGAGAATGGCCTGATGGGCGCCCCCTCATACCGGCGAATCTGATCAGTGACAAACAGCGACATACCCACTGCCAGATCATGATATTCAGGGTTCGCGAAAAAGAATACCACAAAGGAATCATTCGGCATTGCACTGCCAACCCCTGCCGCTGTTGCAGTGGGCACCTTTTCCTCTTCTGCGTGAATGTCCGAAATACCGGACACAAAAGCGCAAACAGCAACCAATATACAAGCAACCAGTGATTTACCCGTCAACACTGCATGCTCCTTTTTGTCGAACAACAGACCCTTCATTGCTGCAATCAAACTCATCATGATCTACGTAACCCGTGTAGTTTGGTGTTTTTTTGTCACAACAGCCCTGCGTATTGCTCACTCCGGCAAATATTATGTATCTTCAACAATCTAGCATTAATACCATAGGGTGTAAAGAAACCGGCCCATTCTTATACACTTAATATGCATTATTCACCGGGCTTCAACTTCATGGAAAATAACAACATATCCAACCCCGTTTACAAGTGGGATGATTCAAGTAAATATATGTGCAATTTTCATGAAAGAGAGACTTGAGCCGATTGACTTTTTTGCAATCTTAAGCTTTAATAATAAAGATAGGTAAAGTGTTATTATCACTCGATTGTACAGCTCGAACCAGGAGACAATCATGGGTATATTCCGGTTCCTTGCCCCGACAGTCCTGACCTTAGTTTTCGTGCTTTTTTCCGCCTGTAGCGGTGGCACCAATGAAGTACCGATGGAATGCCCAACGGGGCAGGCCCTTGTAGACGGACACTGCTATCAGCAATGTATTATATCCAGCGAATGCCCTGACGGTTTTACCTGCTCACTGGGCGTATGTGTCTATATTCCCGACACCACTGACGGAGACAACACTGACAACGAAACAGGCGGCTGCATCGAAGACAACGACTGCCCTTCTCCCACCACCATGATTTGCAATGACGACGGAGAGTGTCAGGAAATTTCCGAGCCTGACGGAGATGATGATACAGCAGATGAAAATGCCTGCCTGCGCGACAGTGACTGTCCTTCGGGTCATATGTGCAAAGATGACGGTAGTTGCGAAATAATACCAGTAACCGATGGAGATGCCGATACCGATCCCGACAGCATTGATCAGCCCGATGAAGAAGAACTGGACATCAATCCCGATGATCCGCGCATCACCTCCCATCCTGCCGAGCTCAATTTCGGTAGCGTGGCCCAGGGAGTCAGCGTACCGCTGCAACTGGAAATTTATAATGCCGGTGGCGCAGAACTGATACTTGATGCCGTTGCTCTGGAATCTCCTGACCCGCTAAATGAATTTGAAATTCAACTCCCGGAATCTCTGCCCATAACGGTTGCACCGTCGAAACGCATTACCATCGACATTATTTTCACAGCGCAGGACGAACTAGAAGACACCAACGCCCTGCTCATCGGAAGCAATGATCCGGCGACACCAACATTGAGAACTCCCTTGTACTCCCGTGTGAAATTACGCCCCAAAATTGAAGTGACACCGGCATCCATTCCCTTTGGGCTGCGCAGCGTGGGAGATACCTACCAACAGGTATTGACAATCAAAAACGCTGGCAAAATGGAGCTTAAACTTACCAGTTTTGCCTGGAGGCAACCTGCCTCCGGTATCTGGGGGCTGGAAAACGTACCGGAGAATTTATCCAACACCAACCCACATATACTTGCCAACCAAAACGATGAACTTGAAATACTCGTCACCTTTACGCCCAACGCAGAAGAGGATTTTTCCAACACACTGACAATTGTTTCCAATGATGACGACAACACCTTTTTGGACATCCCGGTTTCCGGGTCCGGCGGTATGGCGGAAATCATTGTAGAACCTTTGTTCCTTAACTTCGTTAATGCCACACCGGAAAATCCGGAAACCCTGTATTTCACCATCACCAACAACGGCCTGGCACCCCTGGAGAATTTCGATTTTGACTTTGGCACCACCACTCAGGAATTTGGATTTGAGGCTCCTCCCTTCAATCTGGTTGTGCCCGGCGGTGAAGAAGCGGAAATCGGCATAACCTATCGCCCGGATGACACCACCATTGACGAAGGCCAGGTAACCGTTAACAGCAATGCAGCCGCCTCCCCTATTGTACGATTCAATGCCACAGGGAATCCCCCCTGCATTTCGGTGCAGCCGGAAGAAGTCCATTTTGGCAGGGCATTTATGCAGGCACCAGCCATCAGCCAGACAGTCTGGATTTCCAATGGTTGCGACGGAAATCTGTATCTTAATGAAATCTCCCTTGAAACCAATCCAAGCGTCATTTCCATTGATCGCACACCGGAAATGGGAAGCGCCATTCGTCAGGGAGAAATTGTGGGCGTACAGGTAACCTGTGCACCGGAATTTGAAACCCCGGCTTCCAACAATCTCCTTATTGAATCCAACGATCCCAACATCCCGACAGTGGTTGTCCCAATGGATTGTGAAGGATTGTTCGAAAACATTCCCCCGGTGGCTGACGCAGGAGAAGGCTTCCAGCTGGCCCCGCTGCAAAGCATCACCCTTGATGGCACCAACAGTTACGATCAGGATGGATACATCATTGATTATCACTGGTGGATTGAAGGCCATCCTATGGGCAGCTTTGCAGAACTTATTCCCAACAGCAGCCCCACTCCCCGCTTTACCTGTGATCTGGCGGGAACCTACTCCATCAAACTAAAAGTAACCGACAATGCCTTTGCCGAAAGCGCTGTGGACACGGTACGATTTGAGTGTATCCCCAATGAAATGCTGCATATACAACTGGTTTGGGACGCCGATGACGTAGACCTGGATCTGCATCTCTTAAAACCGAATGGAGGACTGTATTGGGATACGGATGGTGGAGATTGCTTCTATAAAACCTGCATTCCCACCGACGACAATCCCGACCCCGTGGACTGGGGGACATACGGACATCCGTCTATGGACCGGGACGACACCAATGGCTATGGTCCGGAAAATATCAATCTGGACGATCCCGGCGACGGCACCTATCAGGTGCAGGTATTTTATTATGATGCACATCAGGCCCCAAGCGAGGCAACAACAGCTACCGTCCGCGTATTCGTATACGGCATTCAGAAATTTGAAAAGAGTGTAGCTTTTGACCAGGAGCACTTGCGATGGGAAGTATGTGATATACAATGGAGAGATGACTTCGTATATATCACGGAGCTTGATACCCCGATCGAAGTTGACAACTCACATGGATACTAATGCCACAGGATGTTAACCATGAAAACACCACGACTTCTTTTCGTCATTCTGCTTTTTGCAGTCAGCCTCTTTGCGCTCACCGCGCATGCTACACTCCTGAAACAGCTTACCCTGGAAACCCAGGTGCAACAGAGCGCTACCATTGTTAAGGGAATTGTCGTCTCCAGCCATACAGAGCTGCGTAACAAAATACCCTATACGCTCAGCAGTGTAAGAATTGCAGAATCCCTCAAGGGTTCTCATACGGTTAATGACATTGTTACCATCCGGCAGCGCGGTGGCACCGTTGGACAGTATGAGGTTCATGCCGATGGTGATCCCATTATCAAGGCAGGAACAGCGTATCTCATGTTTCTGCTTCCCTCCAAAGGCGAATATGTCCTCAGCGGCATGGCGCAGGGCTTGTACACCATCTCAACGGAAAAAGACACCAGCGTCATTTCCAATGAAATTAGCACGCCAAGACTTGATGTTAAAACCGGCGTCATAACCTCCGGGCCGATTCTGTCTCCCAGACCGGCATCAGAGTTTATCAACGAAGTCAAAGCACTAATCCGCCAGCAAAGCCCCCGGGAGAATTAATCATGAAACGCCTGATTTTTGCATCTGTGCTTCTGTGCATTCCGGTCATTATTGGCGGCTGGGCGGTCATTACCACCGACAATGGAGCCGAATTGCACTGGCCCGCCAGCTCCATTCCCCGTGCATGGTATCTTGATACCGATGGCAGTGATGACTTTACCCTTGATGCCGCAGAACAGGCCCTTAAAAACGCTCACCAGGTGTGGAACGACATTCCCTGCTCGAAGATGGAATTCTCCTATGCCGGTCGCCGGGATTTCGATATTGAAGACAGCGGCGCGATTCCTCCTGACAAGCAGGATGTCATGATCTGGATGGAAAACGACTGGCCTGCCGAGTGGCAGGGAGCCATCGGCATTGCACAGCCTGTGTACAACCCCACAACCGGTGCAATCGAAGACTGCGACATCTTTTTTAACGGAGATGACTTTACCTGGTCCGCAACAGATGACCGCGTTGAAGGCCAAATGGATCTATGGAACATTGCAGCTCACGAGATCGGTCACAAGCTGGGGCTGGGCCATCCCGGTGAATCCGACAATGAATGGCATTATGAAGCCACCATGCATCCCACCTCCACTTCCGGGGAAATCGCCCGGCGCTACCCTGCCCTGGACGATATGCAGGGTGTGTGCCACCTGTATAACGTTGCCGGCGAAAACGGCAATCCCTGTACCGGTAATTCAGACTGCAACAGCGGTGTATGCCAGCCGGACCCCCTTACGGAACAGCAGTTTTGCACTAAAAGCTGCACCGTGGATGAAGAGTGTCCTCCAGCATTCAGATGTTCCACTGATGCAGGGTACTGCATTGCTCAGGGCGGTGCCATTGCCGGGTTTGGTGACGAATGCGACGAAGGATTCCCCTGCGCCGAAGGCCTGTTCTGTCTTTTGAGCAGCGGCACCGATGAATCCATGTGCACCACCTACTGCCCCCCCGACTGCCCGGACGGATACAAATGCATCCCCCTTCAGGGCGGTAAAAGCGCCTGCTGGCGCATCAATACCTGGGGTCTGCAACTGGGTGAAGACTGTACCCAGGAAGAATGTCGTGCCGATTACCAGTGCCTTAATCTTAGCAACCAGGGCATTCGCTGCACCCGCTCCTGCCCCCCGGAATGCCCGGAAGACTTTGAATGCCTGAACCTTAGCGGCGGTGGCTCGGTATGCTGGCAGGAGTACCTGCGTGAAGCTGAAATGGGACGGGAATGCACATGGGACAAAGCCTGTGCAGATGAGTACTGCTTAAAAAATACGGAAACCGATGTCATGCGCTGCTCTGCGGAATGTACCAGCGATGCAGACTGCTCCGAAGGATACACCTGTATCAGCGGAACCCACAACACCCAGGCCGCCCAGGGCTGCTGGCCTGCCAACCTGAATACCGGAACAGCATCGATCACGTCATTCACCTCCAGCCCCGTGTCACCCATGCCCATGGGATCTGCGACGCTGACCTGCAGCGCCCAGGCCCCCAATACCGCGGTGTATCAAATCTTCCGGGTTGAAGAAGATAAAACCTGGACACCTTTGTCTGACTTTGGGCCCAACGGCGGAACCGCCACCGTTAACATGAACCAGGAAGGAAGCTTTGAATTCGTATGCAAGGCGCGGGATATGTATTCCGGTCTTACCTTCGATCAGCTGAAGTATCTCGACATCACCGTGGTCAAGGACATCCCTGTTGTGGATGGCGATGTTGACGACGGCAATGATTCGGTTATCGGGCAGCCCGAAGACGGCGGCAGCAGTTGTGCTGCTGGTGCTTCCGTTGTATTCCCCCTGATGCTCCTTTTGGGATACGGCCTGAGAAGGAAATTCAGGAACCGAGGATAATACCGCCTCCGGCCAATTCGTCATCGCGATATATGGCCAGCACCTGACCGGGAGTTACAGCAGAGACGGATTCACGGGTTTGCAAATGCAGTTCCGTGTCCGTAACCCCGGCAATGGTTGCAGCATGGGTTTCCTGCCGGTACCGGATTTTAACCGCGACCTCTTCGTGTAGCTTTACCGGGGCCGAAATCCAGTTGAGATCTGTTGCGCGTACGCTTGATGACCATAAGGCATCTTTGGGACCGACAATCACCGTACTATCGGGTTTTATCGATACAACATA
>Ga0070728_10004145_pt1 | contig 15271 bp, 5 predicted proteins | sample tdDd471_FD_66723 | JGI IMG/M metagenome (GOLD analysis project Ga0070728, IMG submission 66723) | Marine sediment microbial communities from the Atlantic coast under amendment with organic carbon and nitrate - tdDd47.1 | ecosystem: Environmental > Aquatic > Marine > Coastal > Sediment | place...
GGTTGATGCCCCGTACCTCGTTGATGATTCGTGTGGAGATTTTTGACAGCAGATCGTGGGGCAGGGGAGCCCAGTCGGCGGTCATAAAGTCGTTGGTAATGACGGCGCGGATGGCGGCAACCTGTTCGTAGGTACGTTCATCGCCCATGACGCCAACGGCGCGAACCGGCAGCAGTACGGTAAAGGACTGGGATGTTTTCTGATACCAGCCGCTTTTTTCCAGCTCGTCCATATAAATGGCGTCGGCTTCCTGCAGCAGGCGCACCTGTTCGGCAGTGACTTCGCCGAGAATCCGCACGCCAAGTCCCGGACCCGGGAAGGGATGCCGCATAAGGATATGCTCTTCAATGCCAAGTTCACGGCCAACCGCCCGGACTTCGTCCTTGAACAGTTCCCGCAGGGGTTCAAGCAGTTTCATCTTCATGCGATCCGGCAGGCCGCCCACGTTGTGGTGGCTTTTAATGGTTGCCGAAGGTCCCCGGGTGGACACGGATTCGATGACATCCGGGTAGATGGTTCCCTGAGCCAGCCAGTCCAGCGGCCCGTGGGTTTGAGCCGCATCTTCAAACACTTCGATAAACACGCGGCCGATAACTTTACGCTTTTGTTCCGGTTCGGTGATGCCTTTGAGTTCGTTCAGAAAACGGTCCCCTGCCGGGACCGTCACCATGTTCAGGTGCATGGCCGCGCCCAGGGTGTCTTCAACCTGGCGAACTTCATCCTTGCGCAGCAAACCGTTGTCAACAAAGACGCAGAGCAGACGATCACCGATGGCTTTGGAGATCAGCACCGCAGCCACGGAGCTGTCAACGCCGCCGGATAGTCCCAGCAGTACATGGTCGGTATCTCCAACCTGCTGCCGGATGCGCTGAACTGCTTCTTCTACAAAGCGTTTCGGGGTCCAGTCTCCCTCGTAACCGCAGATGTTGTACAGGAAGTTGGACAGCAGTTTTGTGCCGTTGGTGGTATGGCTGACTTCCGGGTGGAATTGCAGGCCATAGAGCTTGCGCCCGGGATTGCCGATGGCGGCGTGGGGGGCGTTGCCGGTGGACGCCAGAATGGTGAAGCCCTCGGGCAGACTGTCCACTTTATCGCCGTGACTCATCCAGACATCAAAGGTGTCGGTGGGCATACCGGCGAACAGGTCGGCATCATTGTCGATGTGCAGGGGAGCGCGTCCGTATTCACGGCGCCGGGCATTGACAACGGCACCGCCGGTAAGCTCGCTGATCATCTGCATACCGTAGCAGATCCCCAGAATCGGAATGCCCAGTTCGATGAGTTCACTGCTGATCCGGGGAGAGGTCTCCCGGGTCAGAGAGGCGGGACCGCCGGAAAATATCATGGCCTTTGGATTTAGTTCCCGCAGCTTTTCGATGGGAACATCAAAGGGATGAATTTCGCAGTAGACATTCAGTTCACGCACCCTGCGGGCGATGAGCTGGGTGTACTGGGAGCCGAAATCGAGAATAACCAGCAGTTGGTGACCGGCGGTGGGGGCCATGAAAAAACCTCTTATGACTCGATACGATAGTTGGGGGCTTCCTTGGTAATAATTACGTCATGCACATGGCTTTCTCGCAGACCGGCGTTGGTGATGCGGACAAACCGTGCATTTTCGTGAAGTTCCTTGATGGTGGCGCAACCGGCGTATCCCATGCCGGAGCGCAGGCCGCCGATAAGCTGATACAGGACGCTGGACAGATGACCGCGGTAGGGAACCCGGCCTTCAATGCCTTCGGGCACCAGCTTGTCTTCTTCCATAACATCGCCCTGGGAGTACCGGTCTTTGGAGCCTTCCTTCATGGCGGAGAGGCTGCCCATGCCACGATACTGCTTGTAGCTGCGGCCCTGGAAGAGAATCAGGTCACCGGGGGTTTCGTCGGTTCCGGCAAACAGGGAACCGATCATCACCGTGGATGCACCGGAGGCCATGGCCTTGACCACATCGCCGGAGTATTTGATGCCACCGTCGGCAATGATGGGGATGTTGAATTTTGCGGCTTCTTTTGCGCATTCGTCAATGGCGGTAACCTGGGGCACGCCCACACCGGCAACCACACGGGTAGTGCAGATGGAACCGGGACCGATACCGATCTTGACCGCATTGACACCGGCTTTGATCAGATTGCGGGTGCCTGCGGGGGTGGCCACGTTTCCGGCGGCAATCTGCAAATCCGGGTAGGTGCTGCGCAGATGTTTTACCATGGTGATGACATTGATGGAGTCGCCATGGGCGGTATCCACCACAATGACATCCACACCGGCCTGGACCAGCAGGTCTGCCCGTTCCTTATTGTCGTTTCCAACGCCGATGGCGGCGCCGACCAGCAGCCTGCCGTGTTCATCCTTGACCGCCAGGGGAAAGCGATGTGCTTTGGAAATGTCACGGGTGGTGATAAGGCCAACCAGTTCGTTTTCCTTGTTTACCACCAGCAGTTTTTCGATGCGATGGCGGTGCAGGATCGACTTGGCTTCGTCAAGGGTAACCCGCTCGGTCACGGTGATGAGATTCTCCGAGGTCATCAACTCGCTGACTTTGCGGTTCAGGTTCGTTTCAAAACGAAGATCGCGGTGGGTAAGGATGCCCGCCAGTTTTTTGGAATTTTGATCTTCCACAACCGGCACACCGCTGATCTGGTATTCATCCATCAGCGCCAAAGCCTCATGGATGCTGCGTTCGGGCGTAATGGTAATGGGGTCGACGATCATGCCGCTTTCGGATTTCTTTACCCGCATCACCTCGGTGGCCTGTCTGCTGGGGGACAGGTTCTTATGAATAATGCCAATGCCGCCTTCCTGAGCCATCACAATGGCGGCTCTGGCCTCGGTCACGGTATCCATGGCGGCGGAAGCCAAGGGGGTGTTGAGGGTGATTCCGGTGGTGAAGCGACTGCGTACCGACACGTCTCTGGGAATGACTTCCGAGTACGCCGGGACAAGCAGAACGTCGTCAAAGGTTAAAGCCTCTTGAATGTTTGATAAGTCCATGGAATGCCTCCTGTTGGGCTGGCATGAGGAAAAACTTGCCCGTTACTTTAGGGAAAGCCATGTCCCGTGTCAACCGTATCAATGCATGCAATATGCAAAAAGCGGCATCACCCAAAGGTTGATGCCGCTGTACAAGCCTGATGCTTCATTGCATTCTGCCGTATTATTCCGTATCCGTATTCGGTTCCGGCTGTGATTCCGGTTCCTGATTATCTACTTTTTCCTTGGTTTCGTCGGCCTGCTGTTCCATTTCCTCTTCTTCGGTCATGGTTTTTGGCCGCTCCGGTCTCTCTTCCACGTCAATCTGGCCATCACCGTCAAGGTCGCGCCCGATGCGGGAGATTTCACCTTTTTCGTTGTAAAATTCCCAGTAGTCAGGTGATCCGTTGCGGTTGGAATCCACTTCTTTGCGGACCATGCGTCCTTCCATGTAGTATTTCCAGATGTCGGGACGTTCATCGAACTGGAAGTCGATTTCTTTGCGGACCAGTTCGCCGTTTTTATAAAACTCCACCAGATCGATACGCCCGTCAAAGTCCAGGTCAAAGGCTTCTTTTTCCTTTGCACCGGAGGGATCGTAGTCAATCCAGATATCCACTTTTCCATCGGTGTTAAGGTCGGCGGATTTGCGCACAAGGATTCCCTGGGGATCATGGAATTTGTGCATGTCCGGGGTGCCGTCGCCATTAAGGTCGAACTCCTGGCGTTTGAAGTTGGGGTTTTCTTCAAAATCACCGCTCATGGACTGTTTTTTGTTTTCCGAGGCAATGTTGGTATCGCCTTTTTCCGGAGTGGTGCTGCACCCCACTGCCGCCACTGCCAAAACCATACACCCGACTGCCAACATTTTTTTCATACTGATCCTCCGTAAACCGCATAAAACATGCTTCTCGAAATAATAGGTAGTGTTATGTTACCCCGGAAGCCAAAAAAAGCAACCCGCAATTGCTATTGCGGGCTGCCAAAATGTACAAGGGTGTTGCAGATTGGATAGACTGACACCATCCGCCGGTGTGTCGGCGGATGGGGCCAGGAATGTAACCGTGTTTCGTGTCGCGTGTTAGTCCACCTGCATTTTGCTGCGCTGGTGAACGTCTTTCAGGGTGTTGCGGGGCGTAGATGAAACGATTTCCGTATAGATCTGGGTCGTGGTGATAGAAGCATGGCCCAGCAGGTTTTGCACCAGACGGATATCCGCGCCGTTTTTCAGCAGCATGGCTGCCACGGTGTGCCGCAGGGAATGCGGGGTAATGTGGCGCTTGATGCCTGCGGTGCGGACATATTTGCGGAAAATGTTTTCAATGGAGTGGATGGACAACCGGCTGTTTTTCCGGTTCAGGAACATGGCGTTGTCTTCTGTTTCGAGCTTACGCCGTTCGTTCAGGTAGATGGTCAGAATTTTCTTTACATCGTCGCTGGCGAAGTAGCCCAGACGCTCGCGGCCGCCACGGCCATAGATGCGGACGGTTTTGTCCGTCAGGTCCACATCGTTGTTATTGAGCATGCTCAGCTCACCAATGCGCATGCCGGTGCTGTAGAGCAGTTCCAAAATGGCACGGTCACGCAGCACGAAGAACCACCGGCGCTTCAGTTTCGCATCCTGGGGGTGCTTTTTAATGTCGTCTTCCAGTTCCTTCAGCTTCATGGCCGGGGCCTGGAGGAGTTTGTGCACTTCCCGGGTGGAAAGAATTTCCGGCATATGGGTTTCTTCTTCAAAGGTGATCTTCAGCTTGCGAAGCGGCGACACCAGAATGTGGTCGTTGAACTCCAGGTAATTGAAGAATACCTTTAACGAGGCAATCTTGCGCTTGACCGAAGCATCGGTAAAGCTTCCCTGGCGCAACCATTCCACAAAGTGTTTCACCGAATCGGCGTTGAGGTTTTCCAAGGGGAGTTCCGGTTTGCATACTTCAAGGAACTGTTCCAGATCCTTGCGATATGCGGACAATGTACGAGTGGAAAGCCGCTTCTCTTTCGGGTAATCGGTGAGAAACAGGTCCAGTGCGTCCTTCAGATTCATGTTGTTCTGCTCCTTTCACACGGCACGGTTTGTTTTCCTTGTCAATCTACAACTAATCTATGCTTCTTGTGTACGTTACGTTTGCTAAATACTAATGCTTTAATTTAGGATGGCAAGTTTATTTTTTTAATATTATGGATATTATCCATTAGAAAGTCTAATACTTGCCGGAAATGTTTACTTAGTCCGCCGACGATGATGTTTGTTAACAATATTGGTGTATTTCCCGTCAGAACCGATGCCTATATACCATTAGTTCTTTTTAGACTTCTCCACCACTCACCTAAACAAGATCCTTCCTTCGTCCGTCTTTATCCAAATAGGTACGGTACCATTCCAACGAAATATCAAGCGCCTCTTCGAAAGAAAACCGTGGGGTGAATTCCAGGCCACGGGTGATTTTGGTAATATCGGCCCTGGAGTTGCGTACGTCTCCTGCCCGTGCAGGTTCATACTGCGGAGTTACATCAGAGTTCATAAGCTTGCGGATGGTATTGAACAGGTCGTTGACGCTGTATTCTTCACCGCGTCCCGTATTGTATACCGTGCCGCAGGCAGCCGGGGGAGCTGTCAATCCCCGGATAATGGCCTGTGCCACGTCGGCTACAAAAATAAAATCGCGGGTTTGCCCGCCGTCTCCGTAGATCACCGGTGCTTTGTCCGCCATGAGCATGGCTGCAAATTTGGGAATAACCGCAGAATACACAGAGCCGGGGTCCTGATGGGGGCCGAAGACGTTGAAGAATCGCAGGGCAACGGTATTCAGGCCGTACAGCGTAGTGAAATTCGCTGCGTAGTGCTCCATGGTCAGCTTATGCGATGCATAGGGGGACAGCGGCTCCGGCTTCATGTTTTCATGTTTGGGAGATTCCGGGGCATCGCCGTACACGGCGCAACTGGACGCCAGCACCACCCGTTTGACCTTTTGGGCTTCGGCGGCCATCAGCACATTCAGGGAGCCGGTAACGTTTATTTCATGGGCTTCACGGGGTTTTTCAACGGAACGGGGGACCGAGACCTCAGCGGCAAAATGTACCACATAATCCACATCCTGCATGGCGTTCACGCAGGCTTCCTGATCCCGGATGTCTCCCTCGATAAACTCCAGCTCCGGTTCCAGGTCCCGAACATTTGCCCGGTGCCCGGTGGCGAGATTATCCAGCACCCGTACCCGCACCCCATGGGCGTGCAGCAGGTGAGCGAGATTTGAACCAATAAATCCGGCGCCTCCGGTAAGCAACACGGTTGCTCCGGTAAGGGGGGCGCACTCTTTCCACGGAATATTATACTTGTTTACAATAGTCATGATTCTTATTTACCCGTCCCTGTTCTCACAGTCAATGAAAAAGTTTACCTTACGGTACACCTTTTCCATTTTCGCCTCCCTCGGATATGTACTAGTCCGCGCCTGGATTAGATGATGCACAACCCTTAGGTTGCTGTTCTGAGCACTCGTTTGGCCAACAAACCCTTTGGCCCCTGGATGCACTCAAAATCTACATCCTCACCCTCCCGGAGTGTACGATATCCTTCACCTTCGATAGCCGAATAATGAACGAAAACGTCTTCACCCGTGTTGCGAATGATAAATCCATAACCTTTTGCGTCATTAAACCACTTCACTTTTCCAACTTCCATAACAAACCCCATTCACTTTTCCTTCATACGTTCGTCACATTGCAAACTTTGACAGGTTGCCCCAATGCTCCTGTCAGTAATATCTATGACATAATTTAGGTTAGAATGCAAACAAATTCTCATTTTTTCACCGTTTTATATTTTCTTACCTTAGAGAACCTGATTTCGTAAAATTCGGAATCGTACCTGCGTAAACCAATTTCGCCAAAAATGCAATTTCATTTTGATTCATACCGGGACTGTGCTATATTATAATGCATTAACCGCAACCGTTCCCGGGTATCCCTGTTTTGGGATGCTGAAAATAAGCTAATGACTAAATTGCGGTTGGCAATAGTTTAACCGGGAAACGATAGCGATTTTTTACATGCAAAGTGGAGCGAGAATTGCTTTATATACCATGACACGGAAGAGTGTTTGGATGTAACAGGCGATGAAGGTTTCATATTTTCAGAGTGTGTGATACAGAACCGCGACATTTATGTCCGAGTGATATGAAAAAAAGTCATGATTGCTTGTGATCGACCCACAGACCGCTGCACCGCGAGAGGAAGCCGATGAGCAAACTGAGCGTCAGGAATTTGATGATGGTGGCCGTTGCCATGGCGATGGTAATGATTCCCTCCACGGGTTTCGCATGGGATGCGTTGACCGGTGGAGACCACCAGGGCGAGGACTGGACACTGACCGATGGCATGCAGATTGCCGGGACACATTCCAACATTGGGACCTTTCATGTTCCCAGTCATGTGACGATATATGTGTATCCCGAAAGCATGGGGTCCAGTTACGGCTACGTGGAAATCCATGCCCAGGAAGTCATTGTTGATGGTGTCATCAATGGTGACGGGGCCGGGTATCGCGGTGGTGACGGCGGTGTCTTTGGCTATTGGGCCTGGGAAAACCACGCTGCCCGCGGCGGTGGCGGCGGTGGCAGCGGCGGGTATCCCGGCATGCGCGCTGATCTGGCGGGTCTTGGCGGTGATGACGGCGGCAACGGCTCTTACGCAAACAAGGACTGCGGCGGCCTGTTCTGCATCGGCAACGATGACGGTTATTACGGCGGCGGCGGCGGCGGCGGCCCTGCGGCAGGCGCGGGCTACGCTACGGCGGGCTGTGGTGCCCCGGGTACCGGTGAATCCGGCTGGGGTTTCGCGGGACGTCCCTACGGCGGTTCCGGCGGTGCGGGTCAAAGTTCCGGCGGTTCGATATACGGCGCGGCGAATTCCGCCCAGTGGATCGCCCGTGGCTCCGGTGGCGGCGGTGCGGCCGGTTCCGGTGGCGCGTGGCCCCATGGCCGTTACGGCGGCAAAGGTGGTGCCGGTGGCGCCATGATTATTCTGGATGCCAAAGGTAATTATATTCAGCGCGGCTTGATTTCGGTCAACGGTGCTGATGGTAATGATGGCGGTGGCGGTGTGCAGACCGGCATCGATGAAGGCGAATGCTGTCCTATTTGTTTTGGTTACTGTAACTATTATGCTCCCTCGGGTTCCGGTGGCGGCGGTGGCGGCGGTGCAGCCGGTTCCGTGCTGATTTCCGGTTATAATGTTACCGTGGATTCTCCCATCGATGCCGCGCTGTTCGAAATGAACGGTGGTTTGGGTGGTGCAGGCGGCGTGGATGATGCCGGTCCTGCCTACACCGGTGATGACGGTGCCGGTGGCGGTGCCGGTCGTGTCATGATGTATCGCCATCCCAGTGGCACAACGACCTGCGAAGGCTCCTTTGATGCCTGCCCGGCGTCTGTTTTTCAGGCTCAGGGTTGCCAGGCCGGTGAAGTTGGTTCCCTGTATGCCGCCGGTGTCATGGTCAAGGTCAATCTTCTGTCGATAAACGATCTCTTCGATCCCGGTGATCCGGGCAACCTCTGGAATGGTACCGCGTATCCCCAGGTCGAAATTTATGTCGATGACTGGCCCTACTTCAACCTCAACGGCGCGGCCGGTTTCGATGTATATGTAGTGCCCCATATTGCCCACAAAATGCATGTGAAGAAGTATGAATACGATGCAACGGAAGGCACCCGCTACGAATTTCTCTACTGGTCTCACGGTGGCGCCCGGGTACAGACCCTGGCCTTTACCGCCGATACCAATATCGTGGCCCACTGGCAGCCCGATGATCCCTATATCTGGAACGGTCACGTCAGTGACGACTGGAACACCCCCAACAACTGGACCTACCGCAACAAAATGGTGTGTGACTCCGGTTGCGGTGTGAATCCGGACTGTAAAGCCTGCGGCGCTCCTGACTTTGGTCGTAATGTTGTGATCGCCGATGTCATGGATTCCCGGGACTCCCGTAAATGGGTTGATCCCGATGGATTGAACGTAGCTCCCTTTGATACCACATCCCCCCATGTGGTTGAAGATGACTGGGACGAAGATCCCGGTCACTGTATCGGTAATGATCATGGTCACAGCTGGCGTATCCGTAACCATCTCGCTGACTGCGGCTGGGATGGTCAGACAAGCACTAACTGTACTCCCATTTGCGGTCACTCCTATCATAGCGGTCCGACCGGCGGCAATGGTCCCCGGGCCTGCGGTCACTGGAATTACCAGTGTAACGGTGGTAACTGCGCCTATGGTATGGATGGTGACTGTGCCTGGTTTGGCAATAACTTCCATGGCTGGAACGATACCTGCGGTATGCTGGGACGCTCCGGCGATTATTTCTGTCGTATTAATTGTACTACCGCCCGTTGCGGTATGGGGGCCGGTGAGGAAGGTAATGTTTCCACGCTGGTATGTAACAACAACTGGGGTGGTCTCGGTAATTCTTGCCAAACCACCTGTACCGGTTCTCCTCCCCGTAACTGTACCAAAGAGGATTTCAATACCGTTCGGGCCATTTCAGGCTGTAGCGCAGTCCCCAATCTGCCCAACCAGTTGCTTTCTTCCCAGGATCATCCCTGTATCTGGGGCGCTAACTTCTGGACCAACGAAGGTTGCGCCTGCGGTGATTACGAAGGCGAATTTTCCTGCGCCGATTCCGCACTACAAACCGGCCGTATTATTGGTTGGCAGCACGGCGGCGGCAGCTTCTTCCCCAGAATCAACGAAGCCAATGCTGAAGCCCGCGGCGCCTTTGTCATGCCCGGTGCCTGCATTATGTGGGAAGACAGCAGCAACGCTCATCTGCATGTATTCCGCGACATGACCATTTACGGTGCGGTTGGTCGCGTTGCCATGGGCGATGCCAACGGTGACGGATATGCCACTGAATGCGTGTACAATTCCACACGCTTTACCCAAAACCCGCGTTTGACCGTCGGCTCCAGCGCCGGTGGCGCCCTTCGTATTAAGGGATACCAGAATGCCTCTATCGGGCCCGAGCTGGAAACCAACAACGGTGGTACTGCATATCTGGACGGCATGAATGTCCAGATTTATGGCGGCATTGAAGTTGATTACTGCGGTCAGCTTAAGCAGAACGATCCCTCCAACCCCGGCAGCCTCAGCTTTGTCGGCGGCATTGACAGCGATATTGTAGTGGAAATCGCAGCTCAGGAGACCAATGGTGGTCCGGTTGGCAACTATAACCTTCAGGTTATTCAGATGATCCTTGCCAAGGATACCGACGCCCAGGCCTTCAGGATCAGCGATTCCGAGTTTGGGCGCAGCAGCTTTATGCCCAACAACTATATCGAGACGTTTATTGTTAATCGCGGCAGTCTGAATCCCAACGGGCGTCAAATGATTATCGACAAGCAGGTGATCGTTGGTTCTGCCAATGGCGGACGGCTTGATATGGACGTGCCGGGGTCGAACCTGACAATCCTGGGTAACTATATTAATCCTGATGCCAAGCTGGTTGTTCAGGAACAGGGCTTTGCCAATATCAGTGCCGGTCTTGTATATATCGGTCCCGAGATGTCCTATGGCGAAACCTCTTCCCGGGCACTGCATATCACCGGCGGTGAGATGGTGCTCAATGATGGTGGCACCATTATCATGTCCAACAAGGTGGATTCCTCTGCCTGGAGCGTTCTGGTGGATGGCGGTGCTTTAACCATGAACGGTGGCTCCATGAGCCTGGACGCCCATATCCGTTTCACCGGTGGTAGCTTTACCGGCACCGGCGGCAGCATTATCACCGGTACCGATTATAAGGCCGGTGGTGATCTTTACTGTGAAGGTGGTATCAACTTTGATGCCAACCCGGATGTGACTATTCTGCTCAGTGGCGATGCCTACTTCAGCGGTGGCACCTATGCCGTGGCCAACTATGGCCCCCGGATTGAAACCGCCGGAGGAGCAAACCCCGCAAATATCTATCTGACCATACCCTCGGCGGTTATTGGCACCCTGCATGTTAACAAAGATACTTCCGTACAGTATGCAGCTGGCGATCAGACCACTGCTGCCCATATGGGGATTTCAGAGCAGATATATATTGAAGACAGTAAAAACCTGACCCTGTTTAATACCTCGTTGCATCTCAACGGAAAAGCTGCTTTGGGTACTCCCGCATTGCTGGATGCCTATGGCCGCCTGATTCTGGAGGGAACCGCAGCAGGTAATAGTGTTATTACCGGTCCCGATGCAACGGAACTCCGGTATCGCATGACGATTCATAACGGTGGTTTGATAGCTGCTCAGTACTATGCCTTTGAAAACATGAGCCAGTACGGTATTCTTGTTGAAGACGGCGCAACTATTGATCCAAGCACACCCTTTACCAACTGTACCTTCCGTAATCCGGATACCAACTCCAGTGGCAGCGTCATGCTGCGCGTTGATAACTCTCAGCATGTATGGTTGTCCCAGACCGCCTTTGAAGCTCCGGTGGGAATCCAGCCTTGCAACTGCTATCTTGGTAAAGACGCCTTCGGTGAAATCAATACCATCTGTCAGGACCCTGACGGTGATAACCCGCCGGACTGTAGCGCAATCATTAATATTGCCAAGCTTATTGATCACGGTACGGTCAATGTCCAGACGGAAATCGGCAACCTTGCCGGTGAAATGTGGGATAACGATGTGTATAACCGGGTCAACTGGCCTGCAAGCACTGATCCCTCGGCCAATGGCGTGTTAATCTCTGCAAACCTTTTGGATGACACACCGCTTAACAGTGAGCACGGGCATTTCAATGTTCTGCTGGATCCCCAGTTTGTTCCGCCTTTCCCGGATCCCAGTGTTGTTGAATATGTTCCGCCCACAAATGATGAGTACCTGGTTCAGGATTCCATCACCGGCAATTATGTGCAGGTGGATGGCACCCTTGGCGCCAGTGAATACTGGGCAGATTTTGATGCATGGGGCGGCGCACCGGGTTTGAACGCCTATGTGCCTGATAACACCTCCTATCAGTTCCGTGTGAAAGCCCGTGCCCGGGTGGATTACGACGAAATCGTGACTGCTCCCGGTACCTGTACCAATGATGACATGTGTAAGCAGGGATCGCCTCCGCCATGTGCGGCAACGGATACCTGTTATTGCGATCTTGACAACAATTACTGTGTCAAGGAGCTGGTTTCTTATCTGCCTGCCGGTGGATCGGGGTATTCCAATACCACCCTGGCGATTCTGACGCCGGACCGTACCGCTCCTCCGACACCGGATGCGGTGACCACCAACGTAATTACCGAACCCAACAGCAATAAATATGTTGGTGTGTCATGGACCGGTCTTGGCGATTCCCAGTACTATTATCTGGGTCGTGTGGCCGATTATCCCGGTGCCGAGCCTGCATCGGTCAATGGGTTCAGCGACAACTTTGAAGGAGTTGTACTCAATGCCAACTGGGTGCAGAATACCGGCACCTGGAGCGTGGGTAACTTCCTGCTGAATCAGGAAGTGATTACCGGATACACTGCCCTTAATATTGTTGATGAATCCAGCATTGACGACACCAATTCTCTTATCACGGTTTCCGGTATGAAGACCGCCGGTACCGGTGGTTTGGTGGTGTACTTCAAGTGGCACGCCGGAGCCTATGCGGCATGGGAAATCGGTGCTGACGCCAATACCGTGTCCCGTGTTATCGGTATTGCCAACGAAGTTGAAAGCGAAAAAGCGGTTCGCCTGGATATCAACCGGACCTACCAGATCCGGATCATGGTTACCGGTGATACCGCCCGTGGTTTCCTGAACGACATTCCCATGTGGCGTTTGACCCGTACCGCTGCCGAGATTACCGGCACATATGCGGGCATGGGTCTTGGCACCAACAATGCCACTGCCCACTTTGCAGCGTACCGGGCTGTTTCTCTGGCGGATGTGAATCTGGTGCGCGACTATGACGCCCGGGATTATCGTCCTCCCAACCAGCCTCTGTTCCTGCCTGAAGATGTTGTGGCACAGTCCACCACATCCCTCCAGGTGAACTGGGACAATGCCATTGCCGATGTCGGCAGTGACTATTACTACTATGTTGTGGCGGTGGACGATACCGGTAACGAATCCAACCTCCTGAAGAATGAAGGCTTCGAATTCCGTTCTGATGTCTTCTGGCAGGATGGCGGAGGTGTGCCCAACACCATGGGAACCCTGATGCCGCAAAGCGGGTATCATGTGTCCTCCTTTGACTTCATTGATGCCAGCCCCGGCATGGCCATTGCCATGGGCCAGGAAGTGCCCATCGATGCGGCGGCAACCGGATACAGCTACCACTTCTCCCGCTGGGCGCACATGACCGATTACTTTGATGGCGCCATGATTCCCGCCTATATGTATGTGTCGTATGGCGATGGCAGCGACGGCGAGGCATATTCGGATATCATTACCACCATTTTGCCTGCCTACCGTGAGTTCCACTCCGGATTTGAGCCGCCTGCCGGTGGTTCTGTGCAGTCCATTCTGGCCACTACCTACCATATTATCTATGGCGGCAGCGTGCCCAAATATTTGGGTTGGGTTGATTCCGCCCGCCTGCAGCGCATGAAAAAAGCCAATGTTCAGACTGGCTTCAACTATGTGGTTGTGGAGTGGCGTACTCCCAGCGCACCGCCGGAACTGGCCTCAAGCTGGCATATCCTGCAGTCCACCCAGGGCGCTTCGGTTATCCATGCCAGTCTTTCTCCCAATACCCAGCGGTATTACCGCCTGACGGCCTGCGATTACAATGGTATGTGCAGTCCCTATATCGGCGACTTTGGCCGCTTTACCTTTGCGGAAGTACCACCTGATCCAGACGTGGACTGGACGCCTACCTTTGATTCTCACGGCCTGAAGGTAACCTTTGATGATTCCGCTCCTCTGGTCAATCCCCCGGGAACCGACTTTGCCGTACAGTGCAGCAGTTGTTCTCCCGAGCAGTTTGTGGATTACACCAGTGGTCTGTTCCAGGGCAGTGAAGACTGGTCTTCCGCCCGTGACTGGGAACCCTCAAGTCTCGATTCTCATGAAACCTATTGCTTCCGCATTAAAGCCCGCAACGGTGACGGTATTGAAACGGCTCTGAGTCCTGCGTTGGACCGCTGCCGTCGTCCCGCCGGTCGGGTAAGCCTTGATGGGCCGATTACGGTTCGCAAGGGTGTATTGGGCAGCGCCCAGCCCACCCTGAAGGTGGATGGACTTGATGTGCAGGAAATCATGATTCCTCTGACCGACCCCAATGGCGCCGACGATATTGAAAACGTTCGTGCCCGGGTATCTGTCAATGGATGTATTCTGAATGGCGGCAACTGCACCTATACTGACAGCCGTGGTTACTTTATGTGGGACAAGAACACCGGTGAATTCACCGAGCGTACGCCTACCACCAATGGCAACGACATGGTCACCCTGCGCATTGAAGGGACCAACTGTACCAGCGATTGTTCCGAAGTGGTTGTCGTCGGTGATTCCCTGGTGGTGCGGTTCCGCTACACCCTGGATCTTGCCTACGGTGATATTCAGGACAACGGCGTGTCCATTCGCGTGCAGGATACCGATGCCCTTGTGGCGCCGGAACTTCTCATCGACTGGAACGAAGCCATTGCGGACTTTGATTTCCATACGTCCATGGCTCCGCCTGACCCCTTCACCGATACCTTTGACGGTATTGCGGCAGCCCCGGGTGTGGATGTTGGCTGGATCAATAACAACCAGCCGGAGCTTTTTGCCCGCAGTGCGGTTGAATCCAACCAGATTGCGAACTTCTACGATGGCGGCGACATGGTGTACTACCAGTTCCGTGTTTCCACCGATCCGAGCTGCGACAACAATTTTGCCTACACCAGCGGCATTCCCTGGGTTGATACGAATCCTGTTGGCGCGGAATTGATCGGTAGCCACATTGTTGCCACACCGTTGCCGGACAACCATTATTACTGGTGCGCGGTGTCCCGGGATCATCACCTTTACGGTGCAGCCCTTGATGAATACTGGGAAAGCAGCCATGCGCAGCCTGCGGTGTTCCATCTGGATACCTCGCCTCCGGTGCTTAATAAGTTTACTCTGCTGGCCAGAACTCATTCCAATCCCGGTTTGGGCCACATTATTCTTCCGTCACCCTTCTGGCACTTCTCTTCGACCTTCTACTTCAGTTGGGACGACATGACCAATACAGGAGCCGGTCCCCACAGTCCTCTGGAAGATCATTATTACTTTGGTATCGGCTTGTCAGAGATGGATGCGGATCCCAAGTATAACACCGAAGGCACCACTAATCCGGCTGATGGCTCTAAGT
>Ga0070728_10004150_pt1 | contig 15258 bp, 12 predicted proteins | sample tdDd471_FD_66723 | JGI IMG/M metagenome (GOLD analysis project Ga0070728, IMG submission 66723) | Marine sediment microbial communities from the Atlantic coast under amendment with organic carbon and nitrate - tdDd47.1 | ecosystem: Environmental > Aquatic > Marine > Coastal > Sediment | place...
GATTCCATGACGGATTCATTGCAACATTCACAGACCAGACTTTCCAGAATTCGAGCAGGAGTCGGGACAGGCTCTTTGGGCTGAGTGATGACGAACATGTCATCCAATTCCAGTGCCATGAAAAGTTCCTGCAACATTTTGCGGAGGGTTGCTATACGGTCTTTTTCGGCGGAGGTGATTGTGCCATCGCTGTCTTTGCGCATGAGAACTGCGAGCTCGTTGTCTATTTCATCCTTTATTCCGGGTTTGATGAACGCCCGGAAGCCTTTTCCGTTGTTCCTGTCATAGAATGAAAAAGCCATCTTTCCGTGATCGCGGTGGAGGAAATTCCCTTTGCCGTACGTGCAGGTGGTAAGGAATTGGATTGCATCCACGCCACACATGTCGGTTTCGGAAACAGCTACCATGTCGACATCAGGGGAATCGCCCAACTCGCGTAGGGCAAGCTCTGCGGCACGGATGCCAACGGCAAGTCCTGGGCAGCTGTGGCCGTGGAATTCTATAGTTTTATCAATGGTATCAGATGAAAAATTACAGGACATTGAATTCTCCTTTGAATAAGGTCAAATGGCAGGGACGATCATGGGATGCCCCTGTATTGTATGAATGTGGACCGGAAGGTCGTAGACCTCTTCCACAACATCGGCTGTGACGTCACAAGCCGGACCGGTGGAATGAATGCGGCCGTCCTTGAGAAACAGGACCTTGTCCGCATAGCGAAGGGCTGTATTCAGATCGTGCATGGTCATGATGGCGCTGATGCGGTGCTCGTCCACCACGCGGCGAAGCATGGTCAGGATGTCCACCTGGCTTTTGAGGTCAAGGGAGCTTGTCGGCTCGTCGAGAAGCATCAACTTCGGCTCCTGCACCATGGCGCGGGCAATGGCGACCTTTTGCAATTCACCACCGCTCAGGCAATCAATGTGCCGTAGAGTCAGCTTTCCCAGATTGAGTCGCCTGATGGCCGAGTCCACTATCTTCAGATCGTTTTCAGTAGGTCTCCAACGAATATGGGGTTTTCTTCCCATAAGTACTGCGTCGAAAACCGTCATGCGAGCTGCTTCGCTCTGTTGTGCGACATAGCCGACTCCCAGAGCAACTTCGTGGGGCGGCATGGTGAGGATATCGCGCCCTTCGACCATGACTGCGCCTGCGGATGGACGGTGGATGGCATTGATGCATTTGAGCAACGTGGTTTTACCCACACCGTTGGGGCCGAGGATGGCGAGCAGTTCACCGCCGTCGAGTTGAAAATTCACACCTGAAAGAATTCGTGTGGAGCCATAGGTGAATTCAACGTCGGAGATAGACAGGATCATCGGCGTTGCCCCCGTATTATGAGATAAATGAAAATCGGTGCGCCCATGAAGGCCGTGAGCACGGAAACCGGCAGGACGTGCGGTGCCAGCATGAGGCGTGCCGCAGTATCCGATATGAGCAGCAGGATACTGCCACCCAGAATGGATGCGGGCAGAAGGAACCGGTGGTCCGAGCCGATGATTCGGCGGGCCATGTGTGGCACGACCAGTCCGACGAAACCTATGATGCCGAGGAAAGCGATGATGGTCGCTGTGACCATGGATGCCAGCAACATGCCGACCATGCGGACTCGTTCCACACGCACCCCCAGTCCTTTGGCCGTTTCATCCCCCGCATCGATGGCGTTGTAGTTCCAACTGTTGGTGAGAAAGTAGAGCGATGACACTGCGACGACCGCCGAGATAACGCCTAGCTCAGACCACGAAGCACGAGCCGTGTCACCAAAGGTCCAGAAGACCATGGCGGCCAGTTGGATATCATCCGCGAAGAATTGCAGGAACATGGTTCCTGCCGTGAAGAGAGCGCCAAGTGCCACGCCGGTTAAAACCATGACTTCAGGCGTTGCCCCACGTGTGCGCGAAATGCCAACGATGACACAGGCTGCGATGAGGCTGGCTATGAAGGCTGCTGCGGTTGTCATATACGGGCTGGTAATGTTGACAGCTCCCGCATTGGTGGACGTCATTATACCGCCGCCCAGCATCATGACCGAGAAAGCAGCACCGAACGCTGCGGCATGGGAGATGCCGAGTGTGAACGGTGAACCCAACGGGTTTCGTAGGATAGATTGCATGGCTGTGCCGGATATGGAGAGTCCGGCTCCGGCCACGATGGCAGCCAGTGCCTGTGGCAGACGGATATTCCAGATGATGACGTCCACGCGTCTCGAAACCGGAAAGTCCAGCAGTGAGGCGATGACGTCAGTCAGGGGGATTTGTGCCGCACCCATGGAGATGGCGATCACCAGAGTGATCGCCAATATCCCCAACGAGGTGATGATGAGGGTGGTCTTCCAGCCGATGTAGCGACGGTATTCAGCAGGAATTTGTCCGTCCGAGAAGTGCATATCAGTTTACCGGAATGGGTTTGTATGCGTGTCCCTGAAAGAGCTGGTTGATTTTTTCGAAAACCGGCTTACCCACAAGGAAGCTGTATATTTCGTCTGCCTTTTTCTCGGGGTTTATGTCGATGAATCGTTCGGGGTAGAGCAGCTTGCCGATATAAAAGGCGTTGGCAAGGATGGAACCATAGTTTTTGGAATAGCTGTTGTACGGCAGCACTCCATATACCTTGCCTTCGTTCACGGCTGTCAGGCTGCGGTACGCGGGGTCAGTTCGCAGCTCCTGCAATCCACTGGCGTCTTTGCCCAGTTGCAGGGTCATGAGGTCGAGGAACAGGATGTCAGGATTCCAGGCTACGATCATTTCCTTGGATACGTCGGTATGCCGTAACTCCTTGCCGGAAAGTCCTGTGTCATAGGCAAGGTTGTTGGTGTTGACGAAAGAGAACGGCGGGTAGGCAGGTTCGGTGGATTGGAAGCCATGCGGCCCTTTGAAGGCCACGCCGCCGACAAAGACGCCGGGACGGTCTTTTTCAAGTATATCCGCTGTACGTTTTTTGAGATCAGCGATTTCGGCTTCAAAGTAGGCGATGACTTCTTCCGCTCTTTGCTGCCTGCCAACGACTTCGGCCATGGTTCGCAGTGCCTGATAGAATTGTGAGCGCTGTTTGCCGAGGTCGCCGTAGTTGAGAGTGACCACTGGAATTCCTGTTTTTTGTCCCAATTCTATCGGATCGTATCCCATTTTGCCCGCGTACGTCTTCAGGATGACCTGCGGTTGTGGTTCGAGAGTCAGTATCAGTTCGGGATTGTCGTGGCCGCGAAATTCTCCGAATATGGGCATGGCTTTGAATTGTGGATTTGCCAAAGCATATGGGCGTGCGTCGTATGTGCTTCTGCGTGATTCGATGTCGTCGACTGCCACGGCCATGGGTTGTGCCTGGAGATATGTCAGGAGGCGCAGACATCCCGGTCCGGAGCAGATGACGCGTTTGACATCCTGTGGCACCTGGACGGTTCGGCCTGCATCATCGGTGAGGGGGCGAGTGTCTGATGCGGCCATTGCCGATGTGACAAAAATCAGAATGAGCAAAGAAATGCATATACTCTTTTTCACTTGTAAGCCCCTTTGGGTGTACGATTTGATGATGTTTGATTTGTTTATGTTACGAAAGAACAATTCGTAACACAGTGGCAAAGTAGGTGAAACAAGCGAATTCGTCAAGAGGGACCATGAAATCAGAGTGTTGCACTCAGGTTCTTGATTGGCTGACGTTTTTTTGTTCAAGAGGCGGGATTTGTTACGGGTATGCCGCATGAGGATGTAAAAAGGGCCGGGGGTTGTGCTCCCCGACCCTTTCATTGTTTGGCATGTGAGGTGCCAAACGGTTGAGGGGGAATATGGTTATACCGGGTTTTTCACCTTGTGGAATATGGCGAAAAGGACCGGTACCACTATCAGGGTCAGGATCGTGGCAAAGGCCAGGCCGGACATGATCGTGACAGCCATTGCTGAGAAGAACGCGTCAAGCATCAGTGGAAGCATGCCGAGGATGGTCGTTGCGGCAGCCATTGCCACTGGCCTGATACGGCTGACAGCTGAATCCACGATGGCATGGTACGGTTCCTTGCCGTTCTCCAGTTCCAGTTTAATCTGATCCAGGAGAACTACCGCGTTTTTGATGAGCATACCAGATAGACTGAGGAATCCGAGCAGGGCCATGAAACCAAATGGTTCTCCCGTGATCAACAGACCGACGGTGACGCCGACGATGGCCAACGGTACAGTCAACCAGATAATGAGCGGATTGCGCAGGTTGTTGAATAGCATGATGGTCACAAGTACCATGATGATGATGGGGACGAGCAGAGATCCGCCGAGGCTTGCCTGAGCGTCTGTAGAGTCCTCGTATTCACCGCCCCATTCCATGATATATCCTGGCGGCAGTTCAAGCTCTTCAATCTGTGGTTTGAGAGTGTTGAACAGAACTGAAGGCAAGCCTTCAGCCGGATCACAGGATGCGGTTATGGTCAGCAATCGGTTCCGTGTCTTGAGAGTTCCGAATGCCATTTCAGTCTTGAATTCGGAGACCACTTCTTCTACCGGGATCATCTGTCCGGCGGTAGGACTGAAGACGCGCACATTGCCGAGTTCCTTGACTTCCATTCGTTCATTTTCAGGCGGGCGAACCACGATGGGCAACAATTTGTCGCCTTCGCGATAGACACCGACCGTGGTGCCGTCAAAGAACATATTCAAGGCCTTGGACAATCCGGGCCGAGTAACACCGGCCAATCTGGCCTGGGCTTCTGCCATGACCGGATGGATGATCTTGACTTCCTGTCGCCAGTTGTCACGGATGCCTTGAGCATTGCCGCTGGCGTACATTATGTCCTGGGCCTGAGTGGAGAGTTGTTTGAGAACCTTGGTGTCCGGGCCACTGAAACGAACTTCAATGGATGCGTCACGGCCTGGGCCGAGACGGAATTTTTTGAATTTCGGTTCTGCATCAGGGAATGCTGACTCAACCCTCCCCTGATATTTGGCCATGATGGTTTCGATTTGGTGATAGTCTTTTACTTCAACGAGTAGCAGACCATATGACGCGTTTGTTTTTTCCGGGCTGTAGGTGAGAATAAAGCGCGGACCACCCTGTCCCACGAAGGAAGTGACGGAAACGATATCTTCATCTTCCAGCAGCATTTGTTCAATCTGATGAATATCACTACTGGTGGTTCTGATGTCCGTCCCCTGTGGCATCCAGTAATGGATCAGGAAGCGTGGTTGTGTCGAAGCCGGAAAGAAGCTTTGTTTGACAAAGCCGAATCCATAAATGGACAGACCGAGCATGACGACCAGACTCAGGACAGTCAACATTCGGCGGTGCATGCAGAAGACAAGAAACTTTTTGTATATGCGGTAGAGTTTGCCGCCGTATGGGTCTTTATTCGAAGCTACCTTGGGGTGTAGGAACATGTGACACAGCAAGGGCGTGACCGTGACGGCGGTAATCCAGCTCATGGAGAGCGAAATACACAGTACTATGAACAGGGATCGGCAGAATTCACCGACGCTGTCTTCGCTGAGACCAATTCCGGCAAAGGCCATGATGGCCACGATTGTTGCTCCAAGCAAAGGCCATTTGTTTTGATTAACGACTTCGACAGCTGCTTGAAGACGATCCACTCCCTGTTGATAACGGATGAGTAGCCCTTCGACGACAACGATGGCGTTGTCGACCAGCATACCCAGTGCGATGATGAGCGCTCCAAGGGAGATGCGTTCCAGAGCGACGCCGGCCATTTTAATGAATATGAAGGAGCCACAAATGGTGATGAGTAGAATGATTCCGATGAGCAAGCCGGATTGCATCCCCATGAACAGAAGCAGCACGATAATGACGATAGCCACAGCCTCGGCGAGGTTTAAGGCAAAAGAGCTGACCGCTTCTTCCACTCGCTTGGGTTGATAGTATACCTTGTCAATTTTCATGCCCACCGGTGTCTGATCCCGGAGTTCATCCAGCTTGGCATTCACGGCAGAGCCGAGGTCCACTACGTTGCCGCCTGAAACTGAGGATATGCCGAGTGCTACGGAATTGTCGCCGTTATAGCGCATGATCTGTGAAGGGGTGTCGGAATACCCTCGGCTGATTTCGGCAATGTCCCGGAGTGGGACAAGTCTGCCACTCGCGTTGTCCTTGATAAGCAGGTCGCCAAGACTTTTGACGGAATCAATGGTGCCGGTGGGAGATATCTTTATGTATTCCCTGTCAACACGGACATTACCGGCGGGAACCACAAGGTTACGTTGGGACAAGGCGTCATAGACCGAATCCAGTGAAAGTCCCATACGACTCATGCGTGCCCGGGAAATTTCCACATAGACTTTTTCGGGCTGACTGCCCCAGATGGTGATTTTTGCCACACCGTCAACAAGGAGCAGTTGTTTCCTCAGATAATCGGCAAAATCCTGAACATCCTGTTGCGGATATCCCTCTCCCGTGACGGAGAGCAGAATTCCGTACACATCGCCAAAGTCATCAATAACCATGGATGTTTCGGCTCCGGGAGGAAGTTGAACTTGCGCATCATTGACCTTGCGGCGAAGTTCGTCCCAGACTTGTTGGAGCTTTTCATGGCCGTATTTGTCCTGTACCTCCACGGTGACAATGGACTGGCCGGGATTGTTGACCGATTCGACACTCTCAAGCTGGCCCAGTTCCTGAGCCGCACTTTCAATAACATCCGTTACTTCATTGGTTACTTCTTCCGGGGTGGCTCCGGGGTAGTTGGTGATGATGAGAGCTTCCTTGATGGTGAACTCAGGGTCTTCCAACCTGGACATGTTCAGGAAGGAGAGAGCTCCGCCTACAAGGAAGCAGGCCGTCAGGACCAGAGTGATGGTCTTCTTGCGGATGGAGAATTCTGCCAGATTCATTATTCGCGGCCTCCGATTCGACCTTCAAGTACCTTTACCCTCTGACCTTCACGCAGGTAGTTGACTCCGGCTACAACAAGGACATCGCCGGGGTGGATGTCACCGGTTACGCGGAACATGTCCTGAATGATTTTTTCAACTTCAATTTTTCGTTTTTCCACGGAGCTGTTGCTGTCAAGAACCCAGACATACTTGTCGCCTTCGACTTCACCGACCACGGATGAGAACGGAACGGTCACGGAAGCGGCGCTTATCTGTTCGGGAACACTTCCCACAATTTCTACGGTCATGCCGGGGTGGATTCCCAGTCCCTGTGCATTATCCATGGTCAGCGTCACTTCGTAGGTTTGTGTCTGTGGGTTTGCGTTAGTCTGATACTCCTTGATACGGACAGGGAAAAGTTTGTCCGGGTATGATTCAAAGCGTGCCTTGAATCCTTGCAGGTTAACGTCACCTGTTTTGAAGGCCTTGACCCAAATGTTTTCCGGGATATCGATAACAACATCCAGCGCGGAAGTGTCGGCCAACTGGACAATGACTTCCTTGGCCTGGACGTATTCGTGATTGGACGGAATTTTTTCGGCGATGATTCCGCTGAATGGAGCTTCCAGTCGGGTGTATTGCAGGTTGAGCCGCGCTCGTCGCAGTGATTGCTTAAGGGAGAGAACCTCGGAGCGACTGGTTTCGTAATTGGATTGTGCAGTATCAAAAGCTGACTGGGCGATGATTTTGTCGGCCAGCAGTTTGCGGTTACGATCAATGTTGAGTTTGGCTTCATTCAGGACCGATTTTGCCCCGACAAGGCGGGCTTCAAGGTCGGCCTCGGCCGCTTGAAAGTCTCGCTGGTCGAGCATGGCAATGAGTTGCCCCTTCTTGACGGGGTCGCCTTCTTTTACGTCCAGTTTGACAATCTGGCCTGCCACACGAAATGCGAGGCTGGCTTCACGCGTTGCTTTGACTTTGCCGGGAAAGGTCCGTGATTCCTGCGCAGTCGCGCTTTCCACGGTGAAGACGCGGACTGGCCGGATGGATTCAACTTTCTTGATTTCTTCCTTGCAGCCTACCAGTGCAAATGTCAGCAACAGGCAGAATACGATCACTTTTTTCATTGTTTTCCCTCGTAAGACAAAAGTTAATCAACTGATTAGTTTTAGGTTAAAAAAAATTACATCCAGTATCCCGGGAGTCCTTTTTGTAGAATTTCCACAATTTCATTTGTATATTCGTCAATGAGTTCTTCGTTGTCGATACAACTGCCTCCACCGAGCAGGTAGTCAGAAAAAACAGCACCGATAATAACTGTGAACCCGAGTGCCGGAATACCGTCCAGTCGTGGTCTGTTGATTCCCAAACGTTCAAAGTTTGCTTTGTAGTTTTCCAGGGAGTCGTTGAAGAGGGCATCTCGAAGATCTTGTAATTCTTCGGAATCATGGTTTAATTCACGCAGGCCGACGAGGTAAAGGTCTCGATTGGTCCGGGCATCTGCAAGGACATTGGGGACGAAGTTTTCAACTAGGTCGTGAGCATTTTTGGACATGTCCATGGTCCGTTTGGCCTGAAACATGAACAGATCGGAGAATCGAGAAAAAATCTCTCGCAGCAGGCCTGCCTTGCTCCCGAAGTAATAGGACACCATGGCGCTGTTGACATCTGCCTCTCTGGCAATGTCGCGGATGCCCACCGTGTCGTAGGTGCGCATTGCAAACAGTTTTGCCGCCACTTTCACTATGTGTTCTTTCTTGTTCATGCCTATTAATTAATCGCTTGATTAATCATTGTCAATATCGAAATCATGCCAATTCAATGGCCGAATTCATGAAGTGATATTTGGTTGTTTTGTGAGGGGTTATAACAAGTATGGGCAGGTGCGTAAGTTTGTGGTAGCTCTTTGAAAAAATGGAGGAACCAATGCAACCATCAACGATATCCCCCTGCATCATTGTTGAGGATGTGGGGCTCGCGCGAGATTTTTATTCTACCTATTTCAAGGCTACCATCTGGTTCGACAGCGGTTGGTACGTCAATTTCAGATTCGGAGACGGTGGTCCTACGCTTCAGTTCATGGAGCCTCAATCCCCTGAGCAGGAGCTCTTTAAGGGAGGTCTCATGTACAATATGGAGTTGCAATCTCTTTCTCTGGTCGATGCGACGCATGATCGGCTGGTTGAGGCCGGGTTGCCAGTGATTATGCCGCTTGAGGATCATCCGTGGGGCGATCGTGGTTTTGCCACACTCGATCCATATGGAGTCGCTCTGTATATCTATGCCGACATCGAACCGAGTGCCGAGTTTCAGCAGTATTTCAAAGAGTGATTTCGCTTATGTTTTCGGTTCGAAACTGGTTGTGATGACGCAGTGACCATCGCCTTTGATGAGACTTTTCTCTATGGAGTGGACCGGGTTCAGCCTGAGCGCTTTCATGGCACCGGTGCGGATGGCCTGACAGCCGCAGGCATAGTTGTCGGTCATCTTTGCGTTGGTCAAAGAATCGTAAGCGTGACAATGACAACCGGTCCATGTGGCCGTGTTCCCTTTGAACGTGATCGTATCGTTCACATACAGGTCGTCAAAGAAACAGTCGGTCCAGAGGCGTTTGAAAATTTCCATCAACTCCTGAATGTTGGTGGGGCGGGTGATGGCCTTGGAACGCAATAGCATGAGGGTGTATTTACGGAAGAACCGCTCGTTGGCTTCAAGGTTCAATTGATTGGCGCGCTCTTCACCCAATTCCCTGATCATGGTCGCATGCCAGTATGAGTCGTGCAGCCACCAGAGTTGTTTGGTGGTATTGAGTTTTTTCGTGAGTGTTTGAATTTGGGATTTCATGGTCTATCTCCTTCCTGTCGTGGAGGGACCATACTGTGCGATTGTTGAACGTGCAACGGTTGTTTCTTCTGAAGAGAATTACGGGACGAATACGTTTCTGATTGCCTTGAAAAGTGCTGGCTTGCGGTCGTATTGGTGGACTATATGCGCCGGGACTCCAGCTTCATTCAGCACATTTCCCGTTTCATCAGTTGTCGGCTCTCCGTGCGTTTGTCCGAGAGTGAGGATGGGGCCATTGTTCTTGTGCACCGTCAGTTTTTTGATCTGGCCGGTGTGGATGAGCACATTGTGGATGGCCTGATCATAACCTGCCATGCGTTCAGCTTTGGGGGGCGGCGTGAGGTGGTTGGTCATGGTGCGCAGATAGTCGATCATGGCGTCGTGATCGCCTATGGTGGTGCCGGAGCAGGACACGGGTTTGTCCGCGAGAGTTGCAAGCATCTCAGGGCCGAAATGTTCACGAACCCAATGGGCATTGTATGGACATCCGCCAATGGTCGCGTTGTGATCCTCTAGTGTGCAATTGAGACCGTTTGGCCATGGGAATGAAAAAGGGTCGCGCTGAAAAATAACGTCGCGTACGTCAGTGATAAGAATGCGCTCATATTTTCGGGATGACTCCAAATGGTTCAGATACGAAAAATACCGCAGTCCGTTGTAGGGAACATTTTCAAAATCGGCAGTTCGTTCTATGGGCAAGACCGTTACCGGGTGCGTCTGTATCCGGTCCAGATCGCGAGTGGTCTCGGATACGAACAGGACAAGATCACCGGAATATCCGGCCTGGTCCAATGAGGCGAGAAAAGGCCGCACATCACCGTAATGGTAACCTGCGGCCAGTCCGAAAATAAGTGTGTTTTTTGGCACGGCTTAACTACTGGAAGGTTTCTTCCTGCGACGCCGACGGCGTCTGGGTTTGGGCCTGGACTTGGAAGTTGCTTCGCCCTCGGCTTGCTGCTGTTCCCTAGGAGCGGACTCGCGTTTCGGTTCGCTGACGGGTCTTTCTTTGGCCGGTTGCTCTTTGACGGGCTGTTCCGTTTTTTTGGGCTTGGGTGCTCGTTTGGGGGCGACGGCCTCTTGTTGAGCGGGCTTGGTATTGCGTTTTGCTTCGGAGCGTTCTCGCGGGGCAGGCCTTTCTTCCCGCTTTTGCGGTTTTCTGGCAGGCTTATTCTTTTTGGGCCGGATGTTGTTGGGTTGTTCCTTGGCAACAGTCGGCTCAGCGGGTTTGCCGTGCAAGGTGGGCTGATAGAGTTCGTCAAGCAGCATGGCAAGCAGGGCCAGGGATTCTTCGTCCTTACTGTATTTCTTTACCAGAGGCAGGAAGCGGGAAACCCGTTCTCTTTGGATGTTGGTCAGTTTGCGAAAGCGTTTTTCAAGGATGGCGGTGAGGCGTTCCTCGATGATGGCTGTTACGTCTTCTTCCGTGGGGTCCTTGATCTCCTCAAAGGTGATCTTGAACCGGGTGGCGATGCGTTCCAGTTCCATCTTCTGGATGACGTCCACCATGGTGATGGCGGTGCCGGTGGCTCCGGCGCGGCCTGTACGGCCTGCACGGTGCACGTAGGATTCCGGGTCTTCGGGCGGTTCCATCATGAAAACATGGGAAAGTTCCGGGATGTCGATACCTCGTGCGGCTACGTCCGTGGCAACGAGGAAGCGTAGTTTGCCTTCCTTGATTTGCGTCATAAGCCGTTCGCGCTTGTTCTGCGTCAGATCCGAGGTCAACCCTTCAGCGTCGAAACCGAACTGGGAAAGCAGGGCGGCGGTGAATTCTACGTTGCGCTTGGTGTTGGAAAAGATGATAGCCGAGGAAGGATTTTCCAGCTCGATGAGCTTGATGAGCTTGCGTTCCTTGCCCATGGCCTGCACTTCCACGAACTGGTGGGAGATCGCCGAAACATTGGTTTCGTCAGAGGAGAGACTCAGAAATTCCGGTTTGACCATAAACTCTTCAGCCAATCGCAAAACAGACGGCGGGAAGGTGGCGGAGAACATGAAAGAGCCAACCAGATTGCGTGGCAGATACCGTTTTACTTCCACCATGTCCGGGTAGAAACCGACCGACAACATGCGGTCTGCTTCATCGAAAATAAGGACCTTGAGGTCGTCGAGTATGAGGTTACGGCGCATGAGGTGGTCCAGAATACGACCGGGAGTGCCGACCACGAGCTGGGCACCATCACGGAAAGCGTCGAGTTGTTCCTTGTAGCCCACGCCACCGTACACGGCCACGACCTTGATGCCGTCATCACCTGCCAACATCCGGGCTTCCTGCGCCACCTGCTTGGCCAGTTCGCGAGTCGGGACCATGACCAAAGTTTGACATTTGGGGCTGTTGGGATCGAGCTTTTCGATGAGGGGGAGCACGAACGCGCCGGTCTTGCCGGAACCTGTTCGGGCCTGGACCATGACATCCTGTCCGCTCAACAAATAGGGCAGTGCTTTCTGCTGTACCGGCATGAGCTTGTCCCACCCGGCACGGCTACATGCTTCCGCCATTTTTTCAGGCAGTTCCTCAAAAGTTATTCCAGGGATACCTGTTTCATCTATCCCTTCATCATTCCCGGTGTCGGGATTCAGATTTTCATTTTCCATAAGTACCTACAATGTATGATGTGAACTCCGGCCAAGTCAGTCGTATAAAAGGGACCGGAGTGAGAAATTCGTATAAAGCTCGCGCACAGTATACCTTAATCCCCTATTTGTACAATAACGGTAAAATCCTTCTCCCGGAATACTTTTGTTCAAATGAGTGGGCGTCGGGTCACGATTTGACAGTCAGGGGTTAATGGACAAATTGTTCGTTGAAAATGCGTTCCTCAAGCGAATGGTCCGGGTCGAAAAGGATGCAGGCTGGGCGTGAGTGGTCTTCTTTGATCGTGACATGTGCCACGTCGCGTACCTCGAATGAGTCTGCGGACGCGCCCACGGGACGGCGTTTTGCATCCAGTATTTCGAATTCCACGGTGGCCGAGTGGGGCAGCAGGGCGCCATTCCAGCGGCGGGGTCGGAACGGGCTGACCGGTGTCAGGGCGAGTACATTGGACCCAAGTGGAATGATTGGACCGCGTGCGGACAGGTTGTAGGCGGTTGAGCCTGCAGGGGTGGCAACCATGATACCATCACAGACAAGATTTGCCAGTCGCTGTTTGCCGTTGATGGACACTCGGATGTTGGCGGATTGCTGGGAATAGCGGAGAAGGGCCACCTCATTGAAGGCCAACGCCGAAACCTGTTGGCCATCCACTGTAAAAGCGGTCATGACCAACGGGTTGAGAGCGTGAACCTGCGATGCGTTAAGTCTTTCCAGCAGATTGTCGGGGTTGAACTGATTGAGCAGGAAGCCAATGGTTCCTCGGTTCATGCCATAGATAGGCAGGCCTGTGTCCATGTGTTCATGAATGGTCTGGAGCATGAATCCGTCACCCCCCAGAGTGACCAGAACATCGGCATCGGCAATATCCACCAGCGGATAGCGTTCAGCCAAGATGGCGAGCCCTTCCTGCGCCTTAGGGGTATCCGATGCCACACAGGCGATCTTCCTGATCTCTCTTTTTATCATGACAACCTACAGTCGTGAATCCAACGGGACGTATTTGCGTGGTGCTCGGCCCGTGTAGATCTGACGCGGACGGTGAATCTTGGTGACACCATCAGTGTTGGCTTCGTTCCAGTGAGCGATCCAGCCGGGCATGCGGCCAATGGCAAACATCACAGGGAACATGTTCACCGGGATGCCGAGCGCGCGCAGGATGATGCCGGAATAGAAGTCCACGTTGGGATAGAGTTTGCGTTCGGTGAAGTACTCATCGTTCAAGGCAGTCTCTGCCAGTTCCAGAGCAATGTCGAGCAATGGATCACTGTAGCCGGTGGATTCGAGCATGTTGTTGGCGGCCTCGCGCAAAATTTTGGCGCGTGGGTCGAACGATTTGTAGATGCGGTGCCCGAAGCCCATGAGCCGGAATTCCTTTTGTTTGACTCGTTCGATGCATTGCTTGACGGACAGATCGCCTTCGTTGATCTGTTCGAGCATGGCGATCACACCTGCGTTGGCCCCGCCATGCAGACGGCCCCACAATGCGCAGATGCCTGCCGAGACCGAGGCGAACATGTTGGCCTCGGTGGACTGAACCATGCGTACGGTGGAGCAGGAGCAGTTCTGTTCATGGTCCGCATGAAGCAGGAAGAAAAGCGACAGTGCGCGCACCTGGGCATCAGTCGGCTCAAATGGCCTGTGCGGGAGAGAGTGCATCATGTGCAGGAAGTTGCGGCAGTATGTCAGGTTGGGGTCCGGGTACATGAATGGCAGTCCGTGCGCCTTGCGATAAGACCAGGCCGCGATGGTGCGTACCTTGGAAATGATTTTGGCAGCAGCCCGAAGGAATTCGTCTTCCGTATTGATTTCCAGCAGATCTGGATGGTAGCAGCCGAGTGCGTTGATGACCGCAGACAGGATTGCCATGGGATGCCCATTGGACGGGAAACCTTCGAAATGGTGGCGCAGGTCTTCATGCAGCAGCTCTTGTTCGTCCAGCAGTCCACGAAATTCCTGGCGTTGGGCGCGGGTCGGCAATTCTCCGAAAATGAGCAGGTAGGCGGTCTCTATAAATGTGCCTTGCGCCGCCAACTCTTCGATGGGATAGCCTCGGTATCGGAGAATTCCTTTTTCGCCGTCAACGAAGGTGACATTACTGGAGCATGACCCTGTGTTGGCGTAGCCTGGATCATAGGTGATGAAGCCGGTCTCGGAACGGAGACCGGTGATGTCGATTGCGTGTTCATTTTCCGTGCCCACGAGAATGGGCAGTTCATAGGTTGCGTCGCCTATGGTCAGCGTGGCTTTTTCGCCATCTGTCATTGTGTTCTCTTTCACCATGTCATTTCCTTGTCTTTTGCCGTCGACCTAGCGGCTCCGATCGCGTCGGAGGCAGAATGATATTCGTTTGCTGGACTGGGCCAGGTGGCCGGTGATTTTCGGCCGATCGTTGTGGTCGATGCGCTGTCTTTAATTCTGGACTCGTTTGTTATCACCACACTATTACATCAGAGGCATGAATAGTGTCAATTGTTCAGAATGGCCTATGTTGTAAGAAGTAAATGATTTTAAGTGGTTGGACTGCTAAATTGTGTGATTATTCTTCGTGTTGTCAAAGATTTGTGATTTTTCGGGTGAAATCTCCTTGTCTTGACAAGTGTAAATATACCCCTATAGGGTATACACGGGCCGTATCGAAAGCACATTCGATCAGGCAGAGTAATTAACATGAGGTGTTTTTTTTGATATGGGTAAAAAGAAAGAATCTTCCGCTCGCGTGAGTCGTCGTGGTTTTTTGAAGGCTCTCGGCGTTGGTGGGGCTGGAATGCTTGTCCCGTCTGTTGCCGTGGCGTCCGAACAGCGTGTTCCCAATCCGTCAGATGGCGAATTGGCAACGCTCCTTGATTTGTCAAAATGCATCGGATGTGGTGAGTGCGTTTCAGCGTGTCGCGAATCCAATGCCACCAAATTCCCCGAACCCACCAAGCCTTTCCCCAAGATCGTACCTGCCAAGCGGGCCAAGCCCGAGGATTGGTCAGACAAACGGGATGTGGACGATCGTCTCACCCCGTACAA
>Ga0070728_10004151_pt1 | contig 15258 bp, 13 predicted proteins | sample tdDd471_FD_66723 | JGI IMG/M metagenome (GOLD analysis project Ga0070728, IMG submission 66723) | Marine sediment microbial communities from the Atlantic coast under amendment with organic carbon and nitrate - tdDd47.1 | ecosystem: Environmental > Aquatic > Marine > Coastal > Sediment | place...
GCAAATGTTTCGTAGTCACCTATCGAATCGGCAAACTCAAATAAGCCATCCACGCCAATGGTATCGGCAATATAAAGAATGATTCCGATACTTTGTGCATCCCAAAGTGAACGCATCACCTCATCATCAGGCTGTGTTTCCAGTTCAAGCAGCGTTAGTAACTCATCAGACCGCGATTTCTGCTGAGATAAATTGAGTGCGGCGCGTTTTGTACGAGGGTCATAAAATTGTTGGAGACCGTTTAAAAACCAATCGGGGACGGAGACATCATTCCATTGCTGATCGTAATATTCTTTGACCAGCAAATTAATCATTGTTTGTTGAAGATCAGACACAGATGTTTGGTTAAACACAATATAACCTGCTCGTTCATAGATATCATTCGCAAGCCTCATATCACAACGAATTTCTTCAATGCCTTCTAAAGTCCGAACACGGATAATTGGCTCTTCTTCTTCATTCAGATTACACCCAATATTGACATTCTCAGGATACACCAACAAGGTATAAATCGGCTTGTTAGCTGCATTCGCAAATAACAGATCATATGTCGCACGGATACCAGCGCGTACTTCGTCAGCATCTAATTGATTGATCCCGTGAAAAATATTAATTTGTGATTGCAAATCATTAGCCTGCACCCATGCCACACGCTGGTCAACAAAATCTAAGTCATCAGTAATTGAAAAGGACAATCCATTAATAGTCCTAACATCCCATGTATAACGAATTCTTGAAAATAAAGGTGGTGGTGCATCATTTGGTATATCCCAACGATACCGAAATAGCGTCCCCCCTTGAGTCATGCCAATGATTTCAGGGTCAAATGAAATCAGAATCGGCTCTACCCCACGATATGTTATGGTCAATGTGAGGGATGCAACCGCAGAATCATTGTTTTTTGCATATATTTCAAATTCAATCTCTTGCGGAAAATTAACCCGTACAGAATAACTATACAAATCATCGGAGATTGGCGTAGGTATTGTATCTTGTGATAAAACCAACATCGGTAAACATAATAGGATGATGACTGTTATTAGGAATTTCTTCATTGCAACGCACCTGAATTCGTAGCCAGTGTATAAAGCAAAAATGGAATAAAATTGTAAATTATATGGGCGATAATCGCTGACGTGGTATTAAACCGCCATCTCAACCATCCAAATCCCAATGACACAATAAATATAATGATTGTAGCAGGAGTCAACGTATATTGGATGTGGATGATCGTAAAAAATATCGAGGTAGGTATGATGCCAAATACTGGTTGTAATGCACCACGAAACAATATTTCTTCACTGATGCCTGTAAGTAATGCAAGCAGTAATCCTAATATTAGGGAGTAATTGAAGGCATTGAATAATTGTTGAGAAGCCGCTGTCTGTTGTTCCAGAACATCAGATGATACATTCGCTACCCATATATCGGATAACACACGCGACATTCCATACAGAATGATTGCCATCACCATTCCCAACATCAAATCTTGCAAGGATGGAAATCGCAAACTGAGTCGAAACAGAACGTCGCGTATATTACGTCGACTTAACCACCCCACACCTAACAACGCCAGAGTCGTATATAAGACCGCACTCATCGCTAAGTCAGCCAATGCACTCAAAGGTGTATCATATGACAAATCAAGCCCACCAACACCACCAGATAAGGTAAATGTCCATACTACCGAAACGACTTGCGCAATCGCCAGCATGATCGCTAATTTATGAACACTCAATGTAGAATCATAAGCATACAATCGATCTTCTGACTTGTCATAAAGATACTGTTCAAGCCATTGATGTGGGGAAGAAGAACGGATTAAACGAATCATCGCAACAATGGCAACACTGCCCAAGAGAATAAAAAATATCACACCCGCTCTATCAATTCGTTGTAACTGAATCGCAAACTCAGAATCAGTCACTTTTTCGGGAGACACCACCAGAAAGGCAACCCCATTTATCACCCATACGGCGATTAATAGGACAAGTCCAACCTGCATCATCGTCAATAATGGGTGTGATTCACCGCGAACTTGTTCAATATTTGCAAGAACAATCATCGACCCAATATATAACAAGGCAATCATCAGGATTAGCATAGTCGTAAACCCTCTGTGCTTCAACTTGTATGCAGTATAATTTAGAACCGGACTCACCTCAACACAGAACGTCTTAAATAGTGTTCGCTTATTGACACGTAAGACAGGTTATGATAGTATTCTCGATGCCACAGCCAAGTTGGATAATAGTTGGAGAGGTGGCCGAGTGGTTGAAGGCGATGGTCTTGAAAACCATTATACCCGCAAGGGTATCGCAGGTTCGAATCCTGTCCTCTCCGCCTCAACCAATTCAACACCACCTACTATATGGAGAGGTGCCAGAGCGGCTGATTGGGACCGCCTGCTAAGCGGTTGTACCTTTACGGGTACCGCAGGTTCGAATCCTGTCCTCTCCGATTTTCATTTTACCCAAAGCATTGATAGCGTTTTGGGTATTTTCTTTTATTTCTCCTAATTAGACAACTCCTCCTCACCATAATTAATTGAAAAATTCTCAGATCTACCAACATTGCAATTATTTTATCAACGCACTATCTTGCCGCGTCATCCAATAGTATCATAGTCTATGTAATCACCTACTTATTGACCTTGACCCAAAATAGGAGCATCAAATGGATAAGAAACTTAGAGTATTAGCTGTAGGGGCTCATCCCGATGATTTAGAGATTCGTTGTGGTGGGACATTAGCCAAATTTGCAGAGGCAGGTCATCATGTCATGATGGCTCATGCAACCAATGGTAACAAAGGTCACCAGACAATACCACCTGATGAACTTGCTCAAATTAGGGAAAAAGAAGCACGAGCAGCAGCAAATGTTATCGGGGCAGAGTTATTTTGGATGGGTTTTCCTGATGCTGAGATTTTTTATGATAAAGAAACACGTCTAGTATTTGTTGACATGATTCGGCAAGCTAAACCTGATATCATTATCACCCATTATCGAGAAGCCTATCACCCCGACCACATGATTACCAGCCAACTAACCTGTGGCGCAAGTTACATTAGTACAGTTCCGCATATCAAGACTCAACATCCAGCGACAAAAGCAGTACCACAAATTTATTACTTTGAAGCCGATTACACCGTCGAATCTGCATCATCCGAGTATGTGGACATTACCGGTGTTTATGAAAAAAAACGCCAGATGATAGGGTCTCATAAAAGCCAGTATGAATGGCTACAACAAAATCATGATGTCGATATACAAGCCCGTATGGAACAACGTGATATAGAATATGGGGCTATTTGCGGTGTCAGTTATGCTGAACGATTTATACCCCGAGGATTCCGCACATCCACGCGAATCCTTCCATAAATCGTATTTTTGTGCAAAACGTATAAGTACACTAGCGATCAAAATTTGCTAAAAACGTTAGGATACGTCACAATCATTCTTGAAATTTGTAACAGTGAACACAATAACTATTTAGTTGGAGGTCTTATATGAAAAAAGTAATAATGGTTACTCTACTTTTAATACTGGCTTTACCGATGAGTCTACAAGCACAAGATGTAGTTGAACTGACAATGGGTAGCTGGAGAACAGAAGACATTGAACAGTGGGCAAATATCCTTGAGGTATTCCACGCCGCACACCCCGAAATTCATGTCAACTTTGAGCCAACACTCAACACCGAATATGATGCACAACTTACCAATCAATTGGCTGGTGGTGTTGGACCAGATTTGATTACTTGTCGTCCATTCGACCGCGCGTTGTTGAATTATCAAGCAGGCGGTATGGCTAATATTTCTGACCTCCCCGGTTTAGAGAATTTCTCCGATGTTGCTTTGGGCGCATGGTCAACAGACGATGGTGCGGAAACCTATTGTGTTCCAATGGCATCTGTTATTCATGGGTTCATCTACAACAAAACACTTTTCGATGAACTGGGCTTAGAAGCTCCGACAACCGAAAGTGAATTCTTTGCTGTTCTAGATGCGTTGTTAGAAGCTGGAGAAACACCATTGGGTATCAGCACCAAAGATCAATGGACAACAGCAACGATGGGTTTCAATAATCTATGGCCTAACTTCTGTAATGGTGAAGAGACTCGTCAGGCAATACTTGCTGGTGAAGCCAAATTTACAGATGAATGCTTCATTGATGTACTAGAATCATTGGCTGCATGGGCACCCTATTTACCAGCAGGTCATGAATCCATTGGTTATGCTGATGCACAACAAACCTTCCCTCTCGGTTTGACAGCCATTTATCCATCAGGTTCATGGGAAATTCCACTGTTCAACGATCTTGCTGATTTTGAAATGGGAGCTTTTAAACCCTATTTACCAGACGACAAAGATCCATCTGAATGTTCAATTAGTGATCATGTTGATATTGCTATCGGTATGAATGCCAATACGGAACATCCAGAAGAAGCACGTATATTCCTCGAATGGTTAACAACAGCAGATTTCGCACAAGTTTTCTCTGACAACCAACCTGGATTCTTCTCACTTTCAACCCATCCAGTTGAGTTGAGTGATCCATTGGCAGCAGAATTTGTCTCTTGGCGCGAAGATTGTACCGAAACAATCCGTATGTTTGATCAATTCTTGTCACGTGGGGAACCCGGTGGCAATCAGTTGATGAATGAAAATATCAATGTCATGATTCAAGGTGGAGTAACACCTCAAGAAGCAGCAGACAACATTCAAGCTGGATTAGACGACTGGTACTACTCAGAAGACTAATCAACCAGATTTGTGATCTATTTTCATAGCAGTAAGACAATGGTGAGAACAATTCTTGCCATTGTCTTTATATAGTATCTTTAGGAATCATTATGCGCTCTAACAATATCCGCCCTCCATGGCATGTCTTAGTTGCTTTTATTGTTCCAGCTTTAATTATCTATACGGTATTTATGGTTTATCCATTATTTGATTCAATGCGCCTTGCCCTGTATCAACAACAGGCTGACGGATCACAGGTATGGGTCGGACTTGAAAACTTCATACGATTATTTAATGATGAGCGTACAACGGACTTTGATATACGCTTCATTAATGCACTACTACATACATTCATCTTCTTTGCGATATTTATGCTTGTGCAGAATCCGATGGGTTTATTTCTTGCGGGGCTACTCTCAATTAAAGGGTTACGCGGGGCAGCAGTGTATCGATCTATCCTATTTGTCCCAACCACTATGTCGATCGTGATAGTTGGGTGGATATGGACATTAATGCTCAATCCATTATGGGGCATCGTTAGTGACATTGTTGCGGGAGTCGGCTTGGAAAGCATAATACCCAAAGCTGGGTGGCTAGGTGACCCCAATACAGCTCTTCCAGTGGTTACATTAGTTGGTGTATGGCAATACATTGGGATGCCGATGATCCTATTCTTAGCATCACTTATTGGTATTGATGATGACCTCATTGAAGCCGCTAAAGTAGATGGCGCAACTGGTTGGGATATTTTCTGGCGCATCAAATTCCCATTAGTCTTACCAACAGCAGGTGTTGTTGCCGTATTGACATTCACAGCTAATTTTGTGGCATTTGATAATGTGTTTGTCATGCAAGGTACGCAAGCAGGTCCTAGCTTCGCAACCGACATTTTGGGCACATACTTCTATCGAGTAACATTTGGCGGTGCATCTCTATTACCCAATACGTCGATGGGTGCGACCATTGCAACGATGATTTTCTTTATCATCTTAATCGGTGTTCTCTTTTATCTGTTTATCCTCCGACCACGACTCATCCGAGATTAAGGAGATACCACCATGACACAGACCAAACACAAGATCATTCATACTGCCCCACCGAAATCACTACGAGATCGGATAGCAGGAGTAATTCCATATATCTTGCTTACGGGATATTCCGTCGTAGCACTTTTCCCAATGTTCCTGATTGTGATTAACTCGTTTAAAGATCGCAAAGAACTGTTCCGCACGCCTTATCAACCACCGATTTGGTTTACATTTGAAGATGGATTTCAAATATTAAATACGTTCTCGGCGGAGGGATATGAACGGGTATTTAATCAATCACCAGTATTGGGTTATTTTGCTAACAGTATCTTTATTACCGGTGTCTCGTTATTTTTTGTCCTATTACTTGGAACAACAGTCGCTTATGCGTTGAATGAATATAATTTTCGAGGAAATCGAGTATTATACGTTTTCATGGTGGTAGGTGTGATGATACCACTGCGCCTCGGTACAGTTAGTTTGATTAAACTCGTTACCTCACTTGGCATATACGATACACATATTGCGCTCATTCTCGTCTATATTGCCAAGGGATTACCCGTTGGCTTATTTATTTTGTCCGAGTTTATGCGCCAAGTACCTGGTGAATTAAAAGATGCGGCTCGCGTAGATGGTGCAAATGAGTATTGGATTTTGTTCGCGCTCGTTATTCCATTGATTCGTCCCGCATTAGCAACAGTACTTGTCTTCCAGCTGATCCCAATCTGGAATGATCTGTGGTTCCCATTAACATTGGCACCAAGCGAAGGGGTTCGTACAGTGACACTCGGTGTTTCGTCATTTGCAGGTCAATATAAACAAGATTGGTCAGCATTATTAGCGGCGTTAACCTTAGCGATGCTTCCTGTGACAGGACTTTATATTGTCTTCTCACGTCAATTTATTCGTGGTTTAACACGCGGTGCGCTCAAATAATCTATATCTCCGCTTGATAGTCATGAGTTGGTGTTCTGGCAAGTTGTCGTCGTGCAGAAATTAACAAGATAACAGCTAGAACACTGACTAACGCAACAACCTGAAACAAAACCCGTCCCCCCATAAAATCAAATATCCATCCCGATAACGTTCCTGTTGTTAGCACTGCAAGCGCTGGGATCGTGACTTGCGCCAGTGCTTGATTCGTAGCAACATTCGTCGGATGACTGATACGGGCAACCAGCAATGTAATTCCCACCGTTTGAAACGTATAAAATGTTCCTCGTATAATCATGAGTGGGATCAATAACGATGTATCTTGTAATATCGAAACAATAACCCACGTCCCCGCCATACCCAAAATACCAACAATCACTGTTGACCGTATATTTACTTTGCGCAGTAATCTATCGATTAATATCATGGACGGAATTTCTGACAGAGCGGCAACAGATGCCAATACGCCAATCATAGTATCCGTTGCACCTAATGTTTGCTGGAAATAAACAAACATAAAAGCGGCAAGCGCACTCATCCCCACATAAAACAGATACAAACTCAACATCAAGATATAGAATCCTTGTTGGCGTTTCATGCGGGTTGGAGAGTCGTTCTTTCGACTAGACTCGCTACTGGTGGCAACCGGTAATGATCGCGCAAATGGCAATGACAATAAGTTGAGCATTGCCGAAATAACAAATAAAAGAACATAGCCACCGATGCCAATAAATGTACCACTTAACATGCTCGTTACTGCCCAACCAAACGATCCAAAAGCGCGAATGCGTCCATAGATGTCACGCTGTTGGGATTGGAGCTTGGTAATCGTCAGTTGAGATAATAGTGCCGCACTAGGACCATCCATAGAATCACGCGCAACAACAACAGAACTCAACCACAGTTTTGCAGGACTCAAGATTAAGCTAATTGTCGCAATGATATTTCCAATCACAAGACCATAATATAATTGCCGATGCCGACCTTGTTGATCGGCAATGGTATGCAAAAGTGGTGGCAATACGAGACGAACTAAGGCACTCATACTAAATACAATGCCGATTTCTGTCCCTGTAAATCCCACCGATACAAGATAAATGCTGATAAATGGCATGGTCATACCACGCCCTGCATAATTCAAGAAGGTAACAACTGCCTCAGATCGAATGGATTGTTGTTTCGTAGAAATCATTGATAGTGCCCATCTATCCACTGCATGGATGTATGATTGTGACAGTTAGTGATTATGTGTGAGTTGAACAGGCTGACCAGATTCCGAAGATTCATAACAGGCAAGTGCCACTCGTAAGGCTTCGTAGCCATCACGCCATGTTACCGATGGTTCACGGTCTTCTTGAATACTAGCGACAAACTCATTTATCATGCGCTGATTGGCATCAATACCAAAATTTCGCCATGTTGGATTACGAGGCAAATGCTTGGAATAGATAGTCAGGTATTGTGCTAAATTATCAACCTTCATAAATCCGTTTTCACCAACGATGTCCATTTTGAGATGTCCCCAACGCGAATAGAACATCGGACGACTCCAACTACAATCGACGGTTGCAAACGCACCATTATCTAGCTGTAATGTAACGATACCTGCTGTATCAACATCCACCTGATTGGGATAAAACAAATTATCGACTTCTGCATAAACTTCTGTAATTTCACAATCAAAAAACCAGCGATATACATCTACTAGATGAACCGTATGATCCATCACTGCCCCGCCACCTGCTAATGCCTTTTGCGAAAACCATTCACGGTGTTCCAGTGGAATTTCACTATGATTGATGCCGTTAATACCGTAAATTTTGCCAAGTTCACCTTTATCAAGTGAGGTTTTGATCTGCTGTGGGGTATCTGCAAAGCGTACAGGAAATGCTGTCATAAACTTGACATTGTTGGCTTCACAAACATCTCGCATCGCAAGGGCATCATCTAAGGTGACCTCAATGGGTTTCTCACACAAGATATGAACACCTGCATTAGCGGCTAATTCGACGAGTTCACGATGGCGAGCATTTTCCGAACAAACGATCACGCCATCTAATCCTTCTTTGAGCAAGGCTTCATGAGAATCAAACCAGCGCGCATTAAATTGTTCCGCGAAATGCTGACCCCGTTCTGTATCCGTATCAGAAAAACCAACAAATTCAACATCAGGTGCTTGACGCAGGTTATTGATGTAGACTTCGGCATGTAAATGTGCAAAGCTCATTATCGCAAGGCGCATGATTATTTATCTCCAGTGTTAAGGGTAACAGGACGACCTGTTTTAGCAGATTCGATTGCGGCAAGTCCGATTTCCAATGCTAACAGTCCATCTTGTGCTGTGACAATTGGCTCAGAATCGTTTTTAATACATTCATAGAAGTGACGTAATTGAGTTGTAAAGGGACTATCCACGGCTTTTGCACTCGGTACAGCCACTTCATCTGCTTCGACCTGTGGCGGATTCGTCAGATTTGTTTGGAGCGACTCAGCATCGTCACTCGACCATTCAATTACCCCGTCAGTTCCTGCAATATCCATTGACGTGCGGAAAAAACCAGGAGGATATGCCCAACCACCTTCGATATGCGCGATTGTCCCATCAACAAAGCGTAAAGTCACCAACGCATAATCACCAGCAGAGGCGGGGTCAGCACTACGAACAGACTTTGCAAACACGCGCTTAACATCACCACCCAACCAGCGCACATAATCATAGTCATGAATCATTAAATCGAGCATCATACCACCCGAACGCTCGCTATCAACAAACCAGTTATCAGTTGATTTACGCGGTTGGTATCCAGCGCGTGATAGACGAATAACACACGGTTTGCCAATATGTCCTGCATCAACGCTCTGTTTTGCGGCTTGATAATGAGTTACAAATCGTACGACATGGGCAATGAATAACCTTACCCCTGCTTTATCACACGCATCAATCATGGTCTTGGCATCATCAACAGTCAGCGCAATCGGTTTTTCACAAATCACATGTTTTCCCGCTTGTGCTGCTTTGATTGTCATCTCTTTATGTAAGTTGGTCGGTGTACAAATATCAAGAATATCGACATCCGCAATCAGCGCATCAAGTGAGGTATATGGCTTGATACCGTATTCTTTAGCAAACGCTTGAGCAGATTCTGGTCGATTTGTCACGACTCCTACTAATTCTGCACCCATTTTTTGTAATAATTTCCACGATGGTGCATGAGCATGTCCCATTGACCCAGCACCAACAATTCCAATTTTCATAACAAAAACTCCATTTTCTAAGTGAATAGGTGTTCATGGTTAATATATTGACGGCAATATTTATCATGCCATCAGAGAGCGAATAATCTGAGTCGCGTCCGTTGAAAATTATTTTATAGAGTATACCGAGCGATAATAGACTTTGCTATATTCCGTGATTATTTTGTGTACAGATTGCTTTAATAGGCTCAAGCAGATCGAATTTAAAGCAAATTTTCTAAATTATAGATAATATTAGGGTCATGTAGATAAATCCCTAGAGGAGCAAATTATGAAGACACTACTAGCAGGTGTTAAACGTCTTGAATTACAACCCAAAATCGGTACAGATCTCGTTGGATATTCCCAAATACAGAAAACACTCGGCATTCATGACCCAATTTGTGTTCGAGCCCTTGTATTAGACAATGAAGAAACAACAATTGCCCTATGTAGTATCGAAGTTTGCTTCTTTTTATCATCCAATGTCGACCAGATGCGACTTCTGATTTCCGAGCGGTGTGCAATTCTACCTGAGAATATATTCTTCTTTGCCACACATACACACGCCGCCCCAGCATTCTTTGAACCAGAAAACTGGCTTATATCCCCATTGCAAACTGTCGCTGATGCAGTTGTTGAGGCATATGAAAATCGCCAATCTGCAAAAATAGGAATGGGTTATGGACAACTACAAGGCTATAGCATCAATCGTCGATTTATGAACCGTCCTGTTGATCCATCCATTAGTGTCATACGGATTGATACTGCCGATGGAAAACCATTATCTCTACTAGGCAATTATGGTAACCATGCTGTTGTGATGGGATACGACAATTCTTATGTTTCCGGCGATTGGCCCGGATATTCTAGCCGTCGTCTCGAAGCTGATTTTGGAGATGGCTTTGTTGCACTGTTTGGACAAGGTGGTGCAGGTGATGTAAACCCTCTTACAGAAACAGTACGTCAAAAACTTGCCGCCGGACACCCCGTTGAAGCCATTGGATCAACCAGCACTATGTATGGTCATTACGATAAAAATACTCAGCATTCGTGGAACATCGGAGATCGTGTTGGCACAACATTTATAGAAGCAGAGACGATTGCGATAGCATATAATAAGGAAGTCATGCGCGTGTGGCGATCTATTGAGGCAACACAAAACAGTGATTTATGGGCAGTAACAGTCACAATTGATGCAGCACCTGCACCAGATGAGCCGCCTATTCCTGATACCCCCGAAATAAATCACTTACGCCAGCGATTCAAGCAACGATCGGTATCATTCGATGATCCCATAGAATTCGACGTGATGGTGATTGGTATTGGCGATGCAGTATTGGTGGGACATCCTGGGGAAACGTTTAGCGAGAATTCGATTGCTTTACGCAAGTTGTGTCAGCAAATGGGGATCACGCATCCCGTGCTCATCACCTATGCAAATGGATGGAATACGTATTTAACCCCCGAAAATGCTTATGCCGAAGGTGGCTATGAAGTCACTGCCGCACAAGGCTTCGGGCTCTCACGCAATATTCAGGATCGTATACTAACAGATATTCTTCCCCATCTAAAAGCAAAAGCACCTCGGAGTAATTAGAGCAGGATGATCTCAATGATTCGGAACAGGATATTGTTTCAATAAAGCCAGTCCTATGTATATTCATAGTCGTGTGTATCGGAGTAGGGTAGATAATGGCATCTTTATTAGATAATTATTTAGACTAAGCGAATAACGTTGTTATCAAAAGAATCAACACGATATAATATGATTATCTAACAATCGCTCTCCGATACAATCTACTATTTAAAGAGGATAAACAATGAGGCTAGGCGCACCCGTAGCTGAAAAGAGTACACCAGAAGCATGGATTCATGCCATCCAGCAACATCAGTATCGTGCCGCCTACTACCCATTGGATGCACAAGCTGATTCTGTAACGCATCAGGCATATGTGGATGCCGCAAAAGATGCTGATATTGTGATTGCGGAAGTTGGCGCATGGAGCAATCCCATTAGCCCTGATGACAATATTCGAACATCTGCAATCGAAAAATGTCAGCGGCAACTTGCCCTAGCTGATGAAGTTGGAGCGCGTTGTTGTGTGAATATAGCAGGATCGCGAGGCACAGAATGGGACAGACCTCACCCAGATAATTTATCTTCGGATACTTTTGACCTAATTGTCGAGACCACCCGCAACATTATTGATGCTGTACAACCGAAGCGCACTTATTTCACACTAGAAGCCATGCCATGGATATTCCCAGATTCGCCTCAGAGTTACTTACACCTCATTCAAACAATTGATCGTAAACAATGTGCTGTTCATTTAGACCCTGTAAATATGATTAATAGCCCACGTCGTTATTTTGACAATACGAGCTTTCTGAAGGAGTGTTTTTCTATCTTGGGGCAATATATCAAAAGTTGTCATGCAAAAGATATAATCATTCGAGATCAATTAACCGTTCATTTGGATGAAGTGCGTCCGGGATTGGGAGCATTAGATTATCGTACATTTTTGACCTGTGCAAACCAATTGAATGATGTGCCATTTATGTTGGAACATTTGCCACAAGACGAATATCCAATCGCCGCCACCTTTGTACGTCAGACTGCCAGAACACTTGATATATCATTATAAGATCAGCAAATATTATGCTTGCATCTCCTGCAACCATACTTCGTCAATTTCAACACCTAAACCGAACCCATCCGGGATTTCATATTGTCCCGCATGGCATACTAATGGCGTTTTCACGAGCGCATTGGCAATTTCAAATACTGGTGGCTGATATTCCAGCATGAAAAGATTAGGGATCGCCGCCGCTACATGTAAACTCGCACCAATACACACGCCAAGTCCGACACTAAGATGTGGCGCAACAGGAATATTAAAGGCTTCCGCCATCTGCGCGATTTTTATTGTCTCAGAGATACCTGCACGTCCGACATCAGGTTGAAGAATGTCAGCCCCCCGTTGGACAAGCCAAGGTCTAAATTGATAACGGGTACGTTCCGCCTCCCCTATCGCTATCGGAATTGCAACCGCCCGTGTAAGTTGAGCGTGTGCGTCGATGTCTTCGGGGTTCATTGGTGCTTCTAAAAACCCTCCACCAAGTTCTGTAAGACGGTGACCGAGTTGGATCGATTCATCTAGTGCATATACCCAATGGGCATCAAGGAATAAGGTTGCATCTGCCCCAAGCCCATCCCGTAGTGCTTTAATACTTGCAATATCGGTATCAACACCACGTCCACCCGCTAATTTAAAAGCACTGAAGCCATTATCAGCAAATTCTAGTGCAAGTGCAACCCGTTCAGCATCCGTCGCACGAGGTAAGCCCGAAACATAACATGGAATCTGATCACGATATGCACCGCCTAACAATTGACACACTGGTTGTCCCAAAATCTTGCCGCGCAAATCCCACAGTGCGACATCACAAGCACTAATAGCATCAATCATAAATCCGCCATAATATCCTCTGACACGCATCAAGTCATACATTTTATTCCACAGCACATTACCATCCAGCGGATTCTGACCGATTAACACAGGAGACAATAACTGTTCGATAATGGTCTGAACAACTTCTGGTGCAACTGGAGCAAGTGCTTCACCCCACCCAATTAATCCATCTGACGTAGTAATTTTCACAAACACTGTTTCAAAATAAGCAGAATAGAGCGCACGATATGGCGGACGCAAAAAATATTGGTCAGGATTAATATCAGGCGGCAATGCACCCAAGTAAGCTTCTTCGCGTTTAATCCGTACAGGCAATACATCAATTGCTTGAATTTTCATATTTTCTCCAATTTATGCTAAAGTATGATGATATTTATGTTTTTTCTATTGGAGATGATATGGTGTTAGCTGGTATTTTTCAAATATTGCATACTCCTTTTACAGATAGTGGTGATATTGATTGGGCAAGTTATGAAAACCAAATTACTTATTGTCTGGCGGCTGGCGTTCATGGATTAGTTACCCCAGTGCTAGCAAGTGAGTTTTTTACACTGAGCGATGCAGAGCGTTATGCGGTGGTCGAGTTTGCTTCAAAACATATTGCAGGTCGTGTACCTTTGGTCGTTGGTGTACAGGGATTGACATTACAGATCGCGCGCGAATTCGCCCATCATGCTGTTGTTAATAAAGCTGATGCGCTTATGGCAATGCCACCCTATTTACGTAAAGCCCCCAAAAGTGATGTCGAACACTATTATCATGAACTTGCTACATTCGGACTACCTGTCATCATTCAAAATGCACCTGCCCCTGTTGGCACACCTTTATCACCAGCAGACCTTGCTAATTTATTGAAGATAGAACCAAACATCTGTTATATCAAAGAAGAGACACCGCCCATCTTACAACGTATAAATAACATTATTGACCTCAGTAGCGATCATTGTGATGGTATATTTGGTGGTGCTAATGGACTCTACCTAGTAGATGAGCTCCAACGTGGAGCATGTGGTAATATGCCAGCAGGTGGCGTTGTTGATGTGCAAGTCAAGATTTATGAGTTATACCAAGAGGGCAAAATAACAGAAGCTGAAGCGATCAATTACCAACTCTTGCCATTGCTGACTTATGCGTCGATGTATGGTGTAGCATTCCATAAATACGTCTTATGGCGACGCGGTGTTTTACAATCACCATTTGCACGTGACCCACAAAAAGCCACACTCAATGAGGATGATATCAAAGCTATCGAACATCTTTGGTCACGGATTAAGGATTATACGGTAATAGATTACCCGTTTCAGTAAAATAAATTTCTATATCGAAAGCTGAAGGGACAACGTGACAATAAAAGTCGTGTATTCTCCAACTGTACTCGCTACAGAGATTGTACCATCCATAAGTTCAACCAAGCTCTTGACGATAGACAATCCAAGCCCTGCCCCTGCATGACGATGGGTATCTTCTAATTGTACAAAATCTTCAAAAATCTTCTTGTGTAGATGCGAGGGAATCCCAATACCCGTGTCGGTCACACGGATTATAAGATTCTGATTGTTATCATTTTCGAGAGCCAATTCAACATACCCTTGCTCAGTATATTTGATAGCATTTACCATCAAATTGGAGATAATTTGCGTAAGCCGCTCTTCATCGTGGTTGACAATTTCAGGTAAAGTTGGGTCAATTTTCAATCGGAGAGACAGCCCTTTTTCTTTGGCTTGAATGTTTAGATCATCACGAAGAATCTTTGCCAAGTGCTGTAAATTGACTTCCGCAATAACAAGTTCCAAGCTTCCAACCGCTAGTCGAGACAAATCCAAAACACTGTTAATCAATATC
>Ga0070728_10004154_pt1 | contig 15249 bp, 16 predicted proteins | sample tdDd471_FD_66723 | JGI IMG/M metagenome (GOLD analysis project Ga0070728, IMG submission 66723) | Marine sediment microbial communities from the Atlantic coast under amendment with organic carbon and nitrate - tdDd47.1 | ecosystem: Environmental > Aquatic > Marine > Coastal > Sediment | place...
TCATTTGCGCACCTTGACCGCGACCGCGGCCAGCCCGGCCGCGATCACCGAGCCGAGCAGCAGCAGCGTGCCGGCGCCGATCCCGTGGGGGTGCATATGCGCACCCTCGTGGGCCAGTGCGGGTGCAGCGAGGGTCAGAACGGTCAGGGCGGCGAGCGGGGCAGTGGGTTTCATCGGGTATCTCCTTAGCGGATCGGGTTGTGAACGGTGACAAGCTTGGTGCCGTCGGGAAAGGTGGCCTCGACCTGGACCTCGTGGATCATCTCGGGGATGCCCTCCATGCACTGGTCCCGGGTGATGACTTGGGCGCCGGCCGTCATCATCTCGGCCACGCTGCGCCCGTCGCGGGCGCCTTCGACCACCGCGTCGGTGATCAGCGCGATGGCCTCGGGGTGGTTCAGCCTGACGCCACGCGCCAGCCGCTTGCGGGCCACCTCGGCGGCCATCGCCACCATAAGCTTGTCTTTTTCGCGGGGGGTCAATTGCATGTCAGGTCATCCATGAACGTGGGATCGCATTGTCGGTCAGCCGGGCCAGCACCGGCACCAGCACCTGCCGCAGGGCATGACTGTCGGCGGCCAGCAGGCGCAGGGCCAGGAGGTCGGGGCGGATCAGGCTGACGCCGCCGGTGGCAGGCATCAGCGCGCGCAGGGCGTCAAGATGCGCCTCTGCTTCGGGCGCCACGAAGACCAGGCTGGCCATCGCGCCGGCCCCGGCGGCCACGCCGGGACGGGCGAGATGCGCCGCCGCGTCGCCCGAAAAGGCCAGTGCATCGATATAGAGCGGCGCGCCCTGCCGCGTGATCTCGATTCGGTCGCGGAAGTGGATGCCGGTCAAGGTTTCGCCCATCGCCGCACGGCCGAACACCAGCGGTTCCAGCAGCAGCAGCCGGGCGTCGCCGTCAAGGTCGATGCGCAGCTTTCGGTGCAGCGCGGCGGCATTGAAAAGGATAGTTTCCTGCGGCAGCCAGTCGAGCCGAGCCCCCGCCGCCACCTGTGCCCGGGTGCGAACCTGCGCGATCTCGCCCGGCTGGGCGCGATAGGCGCGCTCGGCGGCTTGCGTCGTCACCGCGAGGTGGGCGTTTGCCCCGACCTCCAGCGCGGCGGAAAATCGGTCGCCGCCGGTGATCCCGCCAGCGGTATTGATCAGGATCGCCTCCAGCGCGGCGCCGCGCTGCCGGGGAAACAAAGCCTTGAACGCGCCGCTTTGATGCAGGGTCGCCAGTGCAGACCGGGGGCCGCGATGCTTCACGCCGATCTCGACCCGACCGAGCGCGCGCGGCTGCGCGGCGGGTTGGAACAGCTCAGGTCGGTGCGTCTGGCAGATTATGGGACCGTCCCCCGAAAACCGCATGTCGCCCTGTTTTCCCGCTATGGCGGGCAATCTGCATGTCTTTTCACCGGGGCGCGGGGCGCCAGGTACGCGTCGATTAAAAAATGACCTGAATCGAGGGGGTATGATGAAATTTTGCGCACATTCGGTCGCGGGGCCGGGTGGCGGATTTCTGGGACGGGAAACCGGACTGGCGGAGGCAAACGGCCCGCAGGCGGGGGCGTGTCCGGCGGGTGGGGCGTGGCCAGCAACGGGGATCAGGGAGGGCGGACAAGGCGGCGGGCGGGCGATTGCGCGCCGGGCACCTGGTCGGGGGGCGATGCGCGGACTGTATGCCGCAGCGCCCGAGGTCAGAGCGGGGCGTGATCGCCCCGCCCGCAGTCAGGATCGAGGGCGCAGGATCTGCGCGCCCCGGGGCCGAATCAGGCCAGAGCCAGATTGATGGCGCTTTCACGCCCGTCGCGGCCGGCTTCGATGTCGAAGGTGACCTTCTGGTCGTCGCGCAGACCGGTCAGGCCCGAGCGCTCGACAGCAGAGATGTGGACGAAAACGTCCTTGGAGCCGCCTTCAGGCTGGATGAAGCCGAAACCTTTGGTTGCATTGAACCATTTCACGGTGCCATTGGCCATGTGAGTTTTCCTTAAGTGTTCGCTGCCCACGGAATGCGGCAGCCCGGCAAGTCACAACTGGATCGAGTGCTGTGAGCCGGTGAAGGAAAACAGAATGTCGAAGAGAAGATCGTTAGCTCGCCGCGTATGACAGGAGCCGGGGCGGAAAGCAAGAGAAATCGCGCAGGTCGAAACGGACGTTTGCGCGGACGTTTTCCGGGCCTTGCGGTCAGCCAACGTTTCCGGCCAGCCAGCAGAGCGTCACCGCCGGCGGCAAAAAAGTTGTCGAATTCTGCACGCGATTTGTACGGAATCCGCGCGTCGCCGGGATCGAAGGCCAGCCCGCCCTGCGTAAGAAAGAGCGTCCGGCCGCCTTGATCGTGGCATGGGGCGGGGCGAGTGGCTGAACTTCGCGGGTTCTTTAGGTGCGGCATCAGATTTGCTCGCGCTGGAGTTGGTTGAGGAAGCGCTCGGCAACGGCGTCGTCATGGCAGTTGCCCGTTCACGCCGCTTCAATGATAAGTTTGAGGGCATGTCGATCGAGCAGGTGGTCAGGCACAACGAAAAGGTCGGCAAACCCACGATCACGGCACGTACAGTCAATCGCCACCTGTCGAGCTTGGGTGCCTTCTGCAAGTGGCTAGTCAACCATGGGTATCTGGATCAGAATCCGGTGGACGGCATGGCTCTCAACAAGGAGAAGCACTCCAAGACGCTCACCTTCTCCGTCGAGCAGATGAACACCTTGTTCAGGTCCCCTCTTTTTTCCGGATGCCAGAGCGATGCGCAGCCTCGGCTTATCAGGAGACCGGGTAATGTCCTGATCAGGGATCACCGGTATTGGGTGCCATTGATCATGCTGTTCTCCGGCGCTCGACCCGGCGAGATCGCACAGCTTGCCGTTTCTGACGTGCGCCAGGAGCATAGGCAATGGATCATGCACATTACCGATGATGGTGATGGCAACAAGAGCGTCAAGAACGACAACTCGAAACGCATTCTGCCGGTGCATGACCAACTCATCGAACTTGGTTTTGTCGATTACCACACGCAAATGTTAGAGGCCGGCCACGACCGCCTCTTCCCAAGCGCTGAACGCAATGCCAGAGGGCAGATGATTGCGGATTTCTCGCGCATGTTTTCACGCTATCTGACCGATCTCGGGATCAAGGAGGGGAGGGGATACAGCCAGTATTCCTTCCGTCACGGTGCGGCCGATGCACTGCGCCGCGCTGGGTTTCTGGACCAGGAGTTCAAGTTCCTGATGGGGCACGGCGATACGTCCATGACCGGCCGATACGGGATGATGCCGCAGGGAATGCTTGAGAAGCGCGTAGAGCTGATCAACGCCATTGCCTATCCCGGTCTGGATTTAGACCACCTCAAACCTCGATGAGCGCAACTGCTTCGAGAGTGGCCTCGCAGGACTAGGCCTTACACACCGGCAAGCCGCCTTGCTGTTTCCGGCATACGCTGAAGAGAGGCCTCGACTCTTGACTTCCATTTCGGACCGCGGGACAGCGCATCTTCGTAGGCATCGCGCAGTTCATCCGGGCGGTCCATCGCGAGAACCTCGATCAGGAAGGCGGCCTGGCGCCGGTCCTTCTCGACCTTGAGGACATCGCCGCCAGCCCGGCGGCGGTCGGCAACGATCAGCTTGTGGATGGCAAAGCGCTCAGGCTGCGGGATCTGCACCAGCACTCCGCTCCGATAGGTCACGGCAGCCTTGATCGGCTCCGCGATCAGGTAGTTCAAGTGATGCAGCGGCACACGGCGAAGCGAGTATTCGAGCGGCTTCGCGAAGAGCACGGGTTCACCGGTGGCTACACGATCGTGAAAGACTACATGCGGCAGCGCGAACGGCGCGGCCGCGAGGTGTTCGTGCCGCTGGCGCATCCGCCCGGGCACGCTCAGGCCGACTTCGGCGAGGGGGTGGTGATCATCGGTGGTGTCGAGCAAAAGGCGCATTTCTTCGTCATGGACTTGCCGCATAGCGATGGCTGCTTTGTGCAGGCCTATTCGAGCAAAGTGCAGCATTTCGTCGATGTTGGCACAAAGCCGACTTGCGCGATGCATTTAGAAGCGTTGCGTTGTGTGAGTTTTCGCTCTTATACGCACCGGCCCTCCCCATAGGCGAGGCTAGGAAAGACTTCTGCCCGGGGAGAAATATGCCCATTCTCAAAGGATTACATCCGCATACGCGGCACGGTGTTCGGGTCCAGCTTCAGGTCCACGATGATCGGGCCGTTGCGGGCGTTGATCGCATCGATTGCTACCTCCAGCCCGTCGGGTGATGTTACCTCCACACCCTCACCGCCCATGGCCTTAGCGACCTCTGCGAAAGACGGCCAGTTGAATTCGGTCAGCGAGGGGTTCATTTGCCGATCGAGCATCTGGATATGCTCTGCCCCGTAGGCGGAATCGTTGCAGATGATCACGATAAGGTCGCGCTTCGTGCGCACGGCGGTGTTGAACTCGTTCGCGCCACCCATCATGAAGCCGCCGTCGCCCATGAAGAGCACGACAGGGCGCGAGGGATCACCATGCGCCGCGCCGACGGCCTGCTGCATGCCTTGCCCGATGGCGGCAAAGTTGTCGGTCATATGAAAGCTGTTTGGGTCGGGCACGCTCACCCGGCACCAGACCTCGGTGATATAGCGGCCACCATCGGTCAGCATGATGCGGTTTTGCGGAAGCGCTTCGTTCAGGCGATCGAGCGCGTATTCGAGATTGATGCAGCCCTCCCTGGATTTGTCAGGATCGCCTTTCGGATGCTTCGATATGTCATGCGAGGGCAGTTCCCTGGAGAACCCGGAAGGCGCGACTTCGGCTTCATCAAGCCAGTAGAGGATGTTGTCAGCGGTCTGCCCCGCATCCGCGATCAGAACCGCATCAGGCTGATAGAATGCCCCTGCATCGGAAAGGCTGTTGTTGACCTGGATAACCCGCTTGCCTTTCAGCAACTCCCCCCGGTCCGTGGTCAGGAAATGCATCCATGCCCCAAAGACGATGACGCAATCGGCAGCGCCAATCACGTCATAGGCCTCTGCGGTGCTGAGCGTGCCGAAATAGCCGATGTTGTTTGGGTGACCCGCAAAGAGGCCTGTGCCTTTGAGCGTGGTGGCCAGCGGAGCTTCCAGCCGTTCTGACAGCGCAATCAGCTTGTCCTTCGCGCTGGCCGCGCCGGCCCCGGCGAGGATCAGAGGCCGTTTCGCGGAGGCGATCATGCCGATCGCCTCTTCATGCACGGGGCCTTCTGTCACGGTGCTGTGGCTCTCGGGGAGCGGGAAGACGACAGGCTTATGTTCGACCTCGGCCCACATGAAATCGGCGGGGATGTTTACGACGATAGGACGCCTTTCCTTGCGGGCGCGGTAGAATGCTGTCGCCATATCCCGCGCCGACGTATCGGGCGCTTTGACCTGTTCGAATCCGGCGCCGGTGGCCTTGACGACTTCGCGCTGGTCGATGTTCTGCGGGTGGAAAGGGGCGGTCGCGGGTGTATCGCCGCACAAAAGGATGATCGGAGAGCGCCCAACCACACCTTCCCTGAGCGCGGTAAAACAATTCGTCAGACCCGGGCCTTGGGTCACCGTTGCGACCCCGACCTTCCCGGTCACTTGGGCGTAGGCCTGTGCCATCAGCACGGTGCCGCCTTCATGCGCGGCAGGAACCATCGTTCCGCTGCATTCGTTCACAAAGTGATTTGCCATGAACAGGTTGGCATCCCCCACCAACCCAAACATGGTATCAATGCCATGATCGCAAACGGCCTGGGCGATGGATTGGTGCATGTATTGTTTCTGATCTGACACTTGTCTTTTCCTTCGGGTTATTCCCGGGCCGGATGCGGCCCAAATCTTGCCGTCGTCCAGGGGGTGCAGCTGCGCGCTTTGGGGGTCAGTGAGACATGAAAATCGGAACGTCCGTTTTTTGGATCACGTCTGTTGTCACGCCTCCGAACACATCATGGCTGAACTTGCTGTGTTCAAACGCGCCCATGACGATGAGTTCTGCGGACACGTCCTGTGCCGTTGACAGGATGGTTTCGGCAATCGACCCCTTGCGCGGTTTCAGCACAAGGGTCGCGTCGATCCCGTGCCGCTCAAGGTTGCGCAGCAGGTATTCGGTTCCTGGTGCTTTTTCTGACCCGACGGTCAGAAGGGTGACCTTTGCCTTGTCCTCGAGGCCAACCATCGCGTCGCCAAGTGCGCGAGCTGACGATCTCTTGCCATCCCAAGCGACAAGGGCATGGTCGGTAAGCCCCTCCGCTTCGTAGGCGTCCGGAACCACCAAAACCGGGCGGCCGCTGCGCAGCGCGATCAGATCGGGGTTCGCCGACATATGCGCCTCGTTCTCGCTATGGGAGTGCACGCCGGTGACAACGAGATCGAAGGTTCGCGCGAACTCAGAGAGGGAGCGGTCCTTGTCGACGTCAAGGTCGACGAAGTCGGACCTGTCGCCAAACCCTGCCTCTGTGGTGATGGTCCGGAACCGTTCGGCAATCTCTTTGAGCCGCGTCTCTTCGGCCTCGAAGAAGGTCTTGAGCAAGGTCTTGGGCACAGACCCGCGAAGGGTTCGCTCAAGGTTGCTTTGGCGGTGACGCAGAACGCCGGTCAGCCATGCGTCATGGTGTTTGGCCAGCCGCAGCGCGTGCCGCAAACCGCTGCCTTTCGAGGCATCGCCGCTATACGCGCTCAGGATCGATTTTATCGACATAGGCGTCTCCAGATGAGGTCAGAGAAAACGGAACCGGACAAGGCGATCGGCGTCATTCGTCTTCTCCGTGCACGTTTTTGCGCAAGAACCAGACCACCGAGACAACCGACAGGATCAGCAGCGCCAGCGCCACGGGGCTTTTAAGAACCTGGGTGAGGTCGCCATCGGTCAGGGCGAGCGACTGGGCGATGGATTTCTCGAACCGGGGTCCAAGAAAAAACGCGATGATGAAGATCACCAGCGAATAGCCGAAGCTGGCCATCAAGTATCCGATGACGGCAAAGATCAGCATGATCGCCACGCCGAAGAGCCCGCTGGTCGCCATCGAAACCCCGACGAAACAGAGCAGCAGGGCCGAGGAGAAAATGATGGACTCAGGTGCGGAAACGACCTTGACCCAAAGCCGCAATCCAAGCTGGCCGACCCAGAGGTTGACGAAATTGGCCATGATCATCGCGCCGAACAGGCCATAGACAAGCCGGCCCTGGTTTTCAAAGAGAAGCGGCCCGGGCTGCATCCCGTGGATCATGAAGGCGCTGATGATCAGCGCGGCCCCGACGCTGCCGGGGATGCCCAGCGTGAGAAGCGGGATCAGGTTGGCCCCGACCACCGCCGAGTTGGCGGATTCGGATGCGGCGATGCCTTGGATATTGCCTTTGCCAAAGCTGCCGGGATCCTTGGAGCCTGCTTTCGTCATTGCATAGGACATGAACGCCGCGGCCGTTGAGCCGATGCCGGGTAGGGCGCCAAGAATGGTTCCGATGGTTGCGCCGCGCAGCATGGTGAAACGGCACGACCAATACTCGGCCCATGTGACGCGGCGGTCATCGGGGTTGCCTGTATCTTTGGCGATGATGGCAGGGCGCATGTTTCCATGGGCCTCGGATAGGCGGTGCAGGATCTCGGAAATGGCCAGCATGCCGATTGCAACGGATGGCAGCGCCAATCCATCGAAGAGATCCCAATAGCCAAAGATCAGGCGCGGCGTGAAGTTCTCAGGGTCTTGCCCGACGGAAGCTGCAAGCAAACCGAAAGCCGCGGCGATGATGCCTTTGGTAAGCGAATTGCCGATCAATCCCGCGAGGATCGAAAAGGCAAAGATCATCAGTGCAACCACCTCGATCGGCCCCATTTTGAGGGCCAGAACAGCGAGCGGGGCCGAGACGGTGATCAGGACGATATCGCTGAACGTGTCGCCGGTAATCGAGGAAAACAGCGCCATTTTCGTGGCTTTCAGCGGCTTGCCCTGCTTGGCCAAAGGGTAGCCATCCAAGGCCGTGGCCGCCGCATCAGGCGTGCCCGGCGTGTTCATCAGGACCGCCGGCACCGCGCCACCGACAAGACCGCCCTTGTTGACGCCCACGAGGAACGCGATGGCGGGCAAGGGATCAAGCCCGAAGGTAAAGGGGATGGCAATGGCCATGGCCATGATCGGACCGATGCCGGGGACCGCCCCGACAAATTGCCCGAGCACCACGCCAAAGAGAACGAAGGCGAGATTGTAGAGCGAGAACGCGTCTCCAAAGCCCGCAAGGATTGTCGAGAATTCAACCATGTCTTGGATCCTTCACGGCAAAGCCCGGCCGAGCAGTTGGGTGACGAGGAACCAGATGATCGCGGGCATGGCAACAACACCAAGACTGAGCCAGAGCGAGCGGCGTTCACCGATCAGCCACATGATCGCCAGAGCGAGAACAGGCGCGACATACTCGAACCCGAACCACGACATGGCCCAGATTCCAGCCGTCAGTAGCGTCACGTAGAGGCCTGTCTTGGCCATCAAGACCGGGTTGCGGATTTGATGGTCAGTGGGCTTGATCGCGATAAAGGCACCGGCAATGGCAAGAATGATGGAAATGATATTGGGAAGCGTCGCGGGCGAAATATTTCCGCCATCAACGGTTTCGATATAATTCGGGTTGATCCAGAAATACATCGCAAGTCCCAAGGCCATGAAGAACAGCCCTGAAACGCGATCTGCCATGGTGTTCATGTTTCCCTCCCCCGAAAATGGAAAACACCCCGCCACGGCCCGTGGCGGGGTGACGTGGTTTGCTTATTTCGCGAAGAGGATCTTGGCGTTTGCCAATCCGTCGACCATCATCTGCTTGGTGCCGTCTGTGCCCATGTTGATCGGGTCGCCCTTGACGGCGTTCTGAACGATCTTGGCGAATTCGGGCGCCTTGGTCGCCTCGTCGATGGCGCTCGAGATCGCCTCGATTGCCGCCGGGTCCGTGCCCGCCCGCATGGCGAGGAAGAATATCGGATCGACATAGGCGTTCACGCCGGATTCGATGAAGGTCTTGACGTCGGGCGCATAGCTAAGGCGCGACTGGTTGGCCCCGGCGATGACTTTCATGTCCCCGGATTCGAGGTAGGGGTAGTGTTCGCCCGAGCCGAAACCGGCCATGACCTGACCGCCGAGGATGAGCTTCATCACTTCGGCGCCGCCATCGGCGGTGACGAGGTTGAAATCGGCACCGGTTGTCGACTTGGTCTGGTTCATCATCAGAACCTGCGGCGGGGCCATCGTGGCCACGGGCAGGCGGCCCTGCTCTTTGGCGTAGGCGATCATGCCCTCAAGGTCGTCAAACGGCGCATCCTTGCTGGCAACCAGCGCCAGTTCGGCCTTGGCGACAGTGCCGAGGTAATCGAAGCTGTCGGTATCGAACGGAAGCTGATCGCCACGCTGAACGAGTTGCACCAGCACCGGGATGCTGACCCCCATACCGATGGTCTTGTTGTCGACCGGGCGCTGTGACAGGCCGGTGAACATGGCAACACCGCCGCCACCGGGCTTGTTTTCAACGACGATGTTCCAGCCGGTGTTCTTCTTCATCACCTCGGCCAGAACGCGGCCCATCGTGTCGGTGGACCCACCGGCGCCAAATCCGATCTGGATGGTCAGCGGCCCGTCCGGGGCCCAGTCTTCTGCGAAGGCAGGCGAGGCAAGGGCCATGACGGCACTTGTCGCCAGCGCCATGAGTTTCGTAGTCAGTTTCATTGTGTTTCCTCCCTAGGATTTCACGGTGATAGCTTTACTTGGATTTTTCAACTTCGAGCCGCTTCACGGCGCGCTCACGAAGGCCTGCGACCTGATTGAGAAGGCCCTTGGGGTCGACAAAGACGTTGGGCTCTCCTTTTTTGCGGGCCGCATGTTTTTGGCGATTTTCGTCGAGATTAGCAGAGAAGCCGTGGGTGGTGAGATGAACTTCAACAGGCATCTCTTCGGCCTCGACCAGTTGCCTCACGCGGTCCACGCTTTCGATGTAGGCTTCAACCTGAGGCGGGCCTTCGATGGCGTTGAGGCCGAGACCGCCGATTGTGATGGCGCGATGGGTTTTTTCACCGTCCTGTACATCATACATGAACGACGCCGTCCCCCATGTATGGCCGGGGGTTTCGATGACCTTGAAGGTGTTGTTGCCGATCGAGATCTCAGCGCCATCGGCAACAGTGATTTCAGGTTCGATCATGTCCCATGCCCGGGGGCCGCCCTGCGACGCCGCCGCCGATTCAACCGCTTCGTCCCAGCCGCCTTGCGTCATCACGAACTTCGCGTTCGGCAGCAGCGGTTTCAAAGCCACGGCCCCCCCGACATGGTCGAAGTGCCCATGGGTCATCATCACGTATTTGATGTCGCCGAGGTCTGTACCCGTCTTCTGGATGTTTTCGACGATGGTCTTCTTGAACGGGCCATAGAGCGTGTCGATCAGGACAACACCATCATCGGTGTGCACCAGCCAGGTCGAGACCCAGCAGACGCCGACATAGTCGACATTGTCAAAGGGCTTCCACGGCTCAACATATTGGTCGGCCGGCGTGTTCAGCCATTTTCCGAGATCCGGGGGCATCTTGCCGCTTTTGCCGAACTCGATGAACCGTTCGATGATCGGGCCTGAAGGGCAACCATCAAACAGCGATTCTGCCGAAGCCGCCCCTGACATGCCTGCGCCCACAAGCGCGCTCGCCCACAGTGTTCTGTGGATCGTTCCCATGACGTTTGCCATGTCGTTTCCTCCCTCGAATGGATTGAATTCTCAGATTGCGCGGCCAGCGCATCGCATCACCCCGGCGGAAGCAGTTTGCCGGGGTTGATGATGTTGCCCGGGTCCAGTGCCCGCTTGATCGACCGCATCACGTCCAATTGCGCGGTCTCTTTCAGCTTGGTCATTACGGCCAGCTTACTCTGTCCGATCCCGTGCTCGGCGCTGAAAGAGCCGCCCAGTTCGGTCAGGAGGGCGAACACCTTTTCCTTGGCGGTTTCCAGCGGCAGCGCATCCCAATCCCGGCCGTTTGCCGCTGACAAGGCGTAATGCAGGTTGCCATCGCCCAGATGGCCGACCGTCAGCGGCTGAAACCCGAGCCGATCCATCTTGGCATCCATTTCACCCACAAACCGAGCGATCCGCGCCAGCGGAAGCGATAGATCCAGATGATGGGCCGGGCCGTTTTCGGTGATCGCCTCCAGAATCGCCTCGCGCATTTTCCACAGGTCAGCGCGTTGCTGCTCAGACTGCGCCACCATGGCATCCAGCACCAGCCCCTCTTCCATCAATTCGCCTAGAAGCTCCATCACCTCGGTTGCAAGGCGGATCGTGCCATCCCGCATCTCGGCGGCATCGTGGGCCCGCGACGAAGCGACTTCGACCAGAATGCCGGTCGCCACCGTGCCCTCCAAAGGGCGGCGAATGGCGGGGAACACCTTGCAGATCACGTCCACCGCTGGCTGCGGCATGTATTCGTAAGCCTCGACGCCGCCACCGGTATGGTCTTGCAGGCGGTTCAGAACTTTTAGCGCAGACTCCAGCCCGTCAACGGACAGGAACGCGGTCGAACGGGCTTTGGGTGCCGGGAAAAGCCTGAACACCGCCGCCGTGATGATCCCCAAAGTGCCTTCAGCCCCGATCAGAAGATCCTTCAGATCGTAACCGGTGTTGTCCTTGCGCAGGCCGGTCAGCGCGTTGATGATCGAGCCGTCAGGCATGACAGCCTCGATCCCGAGGCACAGCTCGCGGGTGTTGCCGTACCGCACGACGTTTGAGCCGCCGGCATTTGTCGACAGGTTGCCACCGATGGTGCAGCTGCCTTTCGCGCCGAACATCAAGGGAAACACCAAATCGTGCTTCAAGGCGGCTTCATGCAGCGTTTCCAGCACAACACCGGCTTCCGTGATGACCGTTCGACCGTCAACGTCCAGGGATCGAACCGCGTTCATCCGTGTCAACGACACAACCAGTGTCTCGCGCCCCGCCACGGGAACGCCACCGCCACACAATCCTGTGCGTCCGCCTTGCGGGACAACCGCAATGTTGCGGGCGTTGCAAAGCTTGATCAGTTCGGCAACTTCGGCCGTGCTGGCAGGGCGCGCGACCGCCAGAGCGGTTGCTCGGTATTGGCCTGTCCAGTCGGTCAGATACCCCTCGACATCCTCGGGCCGGGTCAGAACGTGGTCCTCCCCCACGACAGCCTTTAGCGCATTTACGATGCTATCTGTGTCCGTGATCTGGATCGCTTCAATCAAGTTCTTGCTCCACCGGCCGAGGTCTCGACTGCGACCCGCAATCGCCGGTCGAGTCGCTTGATCTACCATCCAACATGGTAGGTTAATCTGTCAAGTGACATGTAACATGGCAGTTTGACACCCGACTTGAACTGGAACATGATCGCAATCGACACCGAAGGAGCAGCCGTCAATGCAACCCATCGACCATCCCAAATCGCTCATGGAAGCGACAGCGGAGCAGATCCGTTGCGCGATCGTTTCTGGCGAGTTGCCCTTGGGGTCGAAATTGTCCGAACAGCGGCTTGCCGATGCCTTGGGCGTCAGCCGTTCGCCCGTGCGCGACGCGCTGGCGGCATTGCAATCTGAAGGGCTGGTAAGGATCTCACCCAAACGGGGAACATTTGTCTTTATCCCGGATTTGCGTGTCGTGGACGAGCTATGTGAGCACCGCGCAATTCTCGAAACGGCAGCCCTTCATCTTGGCATCGAACGCAATCATGCGAAGTTGCTTAGAGATCTTGAGAGCTCCAGCGTTGAAATGGAGCGCGCGTTGCCTGTGCAGGATGCTCACAGTTATACGATGGGGGACCACCAGTTCCACAATGCGATCATCCTTGGCGCGCAGAACAGGTCTTTGGAAAAGTCGTACAACTTCACGATCTCACCTTTGAAGGCTCTAAGAACCCATCTGTTCACGATCATGAGTGAAAATACAGATCGCTCCATGCAAGAGCACCTTGCCGTGATTAATGCTGTGCGCGCCAAAGATGCTGACCTGGCTGTATCGCACCTTGCAGAACATATCGGGCATCTTGCCGAAGCCTTCCGCACCAAGCTTAAGACTGAAAAGACCGGCAATGTAACGCGCGCCATATAAAGGTATTACGAACCCTAGTTCACGACTTCCTCACTCAATTGCAGTTCCGTGTCGGTTCGGTGCTCGCCAAGCTTCCCGGGTTATCTAATAACGAATTCGCTCCCAGCGACCACGTCTCAACAATAGCCAAGGGGCAAAAATGGCCACTTTCTGCGTTAGTAAGGGCAGTGCCGGAAAAAGGGGGGCTCCGCCCGTGTACTGGACATTATGCTGTTTCTCGATCAACGGCAGGGATGCGGAGATATTGCTTAAGAAGTCTGTGTTTTTTATTTTTCTGGCCCGCAAGAAAAGGCAGTTTATTGATCATTTAGATACTCAGCAGGAATCAATGAGAGTCTCATAGATTGCACTTTTTGGAGCCAATGCAATGCATTTCAGTAAACTTGAGACCTCACACTCACGCGGGCTTGAAGCACAAAACTACACTGCCGAATGTAATCCTGCAACCGCGCCTCGGCGGGTCGTTGCTACGTGCTCTTAAAAGATGTCGTTTTGGTCGCTCATTTGGCGCAATTACGTTGCGCCGCACCCCAACCCCAAGATCTGCCTGGCTTCCTGCCATGTCGCGACGGGTCTTTCGTGGCGCTCGCAAATCTGCGCGGTTCGAGCGACGAGCGCCGCGTTGGATGGGGCCAAGGTATTTCGGTCGAGCCTGATGTTATCCTCAAGACCTGTGCGCGCATGTCCGCCGGCGGCGATCGCCCACTCGTTCAAAACGCTCTGGTTCGCACCAATTCCGGCGGCACACCAAGGTGCTTCTACACCAAACAGCTGCTTCACGGTGTGGACATAGAAATCGAACACCTCCCTGTCCACGGGCATCGCGTTTTTTACGCCCATGACGAATTGAACATAGGGCGGCGATGAAAGTTGGCCATCCGCGGCCATCTGTGCCGCTTTCAGAATGTGGCTGAGATCGAAGGCTTCTATCTCAGGTTTGACATTGTATGCCTGCATCTCACTGGCAAGCCCGTCGATCAGGTCTGGTGGGTTCTCGTAGACGCGATTTGGGAAATTGTTTGAGCCCACCGACATGGACGCCATATCGGGCTTTAATAACAACATTCCCCCGCGGGACTTTCCCGCCCCCGATCGACCGCCTGTCGAAAACTGGATGATCATTCCAGGGCAATGGCGTTCAATGCCTTCTTTCAGACGCGCGAATTTCTCGGGATCTGAGGACGGGGTTTCGTCATCATTTCTGACATGGGCATGGACAATACTTGCACCTGCTTCAAAGGCGGCTTGGGTCGAGGCCACCTGTTCTGAAACTGTGATCGGCACGGCCGGGTTGTCGGCTTTGCGCGGCAGACTGCCGGTGATGGCAACGCAGATGATGCAGGGCGTGGTCATTAAAAAAATACCTTTGGGTGTTGCGCGCTTTGCTGGCGATCAGGGCCTCTTGGTCAGGACATTTTGGTTAGGGCATCGACAAAGAAGGGGCGAAAGCCTTCGGGGTGTTCGCTCATCGGGAAATGGCCCAGCTCGTCCATAACTGCGAGTGTCGCGCCGGGAATGGCCTTGGTCGTGCGTTCCGCGTCTTCGGGCGTACAGGTCAGGTCATAGGCGCCAACGATGATATGAACCGGCGTCTTGTTGGTGTCGATATCGGGCAGGCGCGGGATCAGGCTGTCATCGCGGGTGTAAAAGCTCAGGTCACCGCGGAACACGCCGGGGCCGCTTTGCATGAACATCCACATGGTGTTCCAGCGTTCGGCTTGCGGGGCATAGGGTGAAATATTGGCCGAAACCAGCGCCGCGCCCATCTCACCGCCATGCGCATCGGGACGGTGGAACCAGTCGATGTCATACCATGCCGGTTGGAAATCCGAGGCCTCGATGGCGATGAATCCTGCGAAACGGTCAGGATAACGTGCCGCCAGTTGCAGCGCGATCCGCCCCCCCATCGAGCAACCTGCCAATATCGGTTTGTCGAGGCCGAGGCTCTCGATCACGGCCAGAACCGTGTCGATATAGGCTTGGGTCGTCAGCAGGTATTCCTGTGTTTCGAACCCTTCCGGTGGCAGGGTTTTGCCGTGCCATGGCATGTCAAAGGCGATGATCCGATTGCAAAGCCCACTTCCTGCGCATGGCTGCCATTGGTGGATGGCGCAGCACGGTTGGATGGGTCTTTCGGTCTCTGAATGGCTGCTTACGCCTCGCCGAGACATATCGACGAGCACTTGCAGCGAACAACAGTTCACCGC
>Ga0070728_10004164_pt1 | contig 15236 bp, 12 predicted proteins | sample tdDd471_FD_66723 | JGI IMG/M metagenome (GOLD analysis project Ga0070728, IMG submission 66723) | Marine sediment microbial communities from the Atlantic coast under amendment with organic carbon and nitrate - tdDd47.1 | ecosystem: Environmental > Aquatic > Marine > Coastal > Sediment | place...
GAGCTAGTGTGATGAAATATAGGGTGGTATGAGTTTTTGTAATGTATTTCTGGGGAATATTTTCTATTTGAATTTTTCACAACGCTTGATGTGATACAATTATGAGGCTACGCAATTACTTTAAAGTATAAAAGGCTACAGCACCACTCAATCCTGAAGATTAAATAATCCAATCATCTCCAAATTCGCTGACTTTAACTAAAACCATCTTTTATGAATTAATTTTATGCTCGTAAAATATTTTTAGTAAACCTACCCTGACATATTTAAGAATATCTTCAGCTAATTGCACCCCGCAACTACCCCCTTTCTACACCCACTCTTAGCCCTTTAATACCCCCTTTGCACCTTAATAGCACTTATTGTAGGTCGTACTTTGCACGTGATAATCAAAAGGAAGTTTAACCGTTAAATTCTTAGCTATGAAAACAATTAGGAATTCAGCTTTTAGGTCAATAGGAAAAACGGTCTATCTGCTCATCGCAATAATAATTTGTGGAGGATTGTTGACATTTTGTAATGATGATGATCCTGCCCCTGAAGCTAATCGACCACCCAAATGCATGAATATTGGTGACCAATCTGCTAAAGTGGGTACCCTAACAAACATTGAAATTTGTGCAGTCGATCCTGATGGTGATAGATGCGCAATAAATGTAACAAGTGATGCCAGCTTTATCACAGTATCTAACTTAGGAAAAACAGGTGATACAACAAAAGTTAATCTGGTAATAGAACCTACTGAATTGGAACCTGCATCATACCTAATTACTGTTGAAGCGGACGACGGTAAAGAAGGGAAGGATACACGCAGCTTTACCTTGAACATTACTAATTCAGACCCGCCCGTATTTGAAAGTATCGGTAACATAACGCTTACAGCAGGAAGAACCAAAACGATTCCAATTACGGCGACAGATCCCGATGGCGATGATATCGTTTTTGAACTGGAAGATAATCCGGGCTTTCTACTATTAACAGACTTTGCGCAGGATGGCAATACAGCCACGGCAAATCTTGTTGTATTCCCAGATGAAATACAAGAGCATGTTGGCGAGTTTAATCCGGTAATTACTGCAACAGATTCATGGAAGGCTATATCGAGTGCCGCGCCTTCTATTAATATTATTGAACCCATTAATGTGGTAACTATTTACTTTTGTGGGACTGGAATGGATGCTTCCATGGGTAAAGATACATCATTCAACAGTGAATTAATTGCAACTCTACATGAGTTTCATTCGACAGATATGAATGAAACGCATAACTTCTATAAAGAAATAATTGCGGGTGTTGGAGCTCCTCAAACAGATTGTAATGCCGGTTGTGAAATCTTAAATCCCTACTACCCAGATAGTAGAAATTGGGAAAAAATACATACGGAAGCAAAGGCTTTTTATGAAGATGTCGAAAGTAATAGTATAGGCAATATTATAGTTAACTTAGTTGGATTTAGTCGTGGTGGTATTTCGTGTATGGTAATGGGTAAAAAAATCAACTCAAATATTTATACTCGCCTGAAACACAAAAATATAATTTGCATTGATCCCGTTCCAGGTCTTGTAGCACCTGCCGTGGGTGATGCAGTCGACAGAAAAAATACTTTAGCAAATGCGTACTTTACTATTGGAGGTGATTATGATAAAACAAGAAGCTTTGTGGGTATCTATTCGGCCGATGAGCGTACAAATAGTTTTACCCCTGTGGTACCTTTTTTGCAACATCACTGTGCTGAAGAAAGTCAGAACTGGCTGTTTACTATGCCTGGTAGCCACGAAACCCTTGTGGGTAACGGGCAAAGGGATGGACGTAAATGTGATCATATCCACCCACCCCAAAACGAAGAGATAGAAGCATTCAAGAATGTGGGAGAAGTAACAAGAACAATCATTATACACTTACTGAAAGCTGATTTGTGGGGAAATAATCAATTTACAAATAAGATGGGTACTGACAGTGAGACTAAGTTTAAAAGTATGTGTAGCCGAATAAAATCGCTAAAATGGGATCACCATGATAGAATTTTTATGAGGGAGGTGGTGTTTTGGGGAAAAGCACAATGCGGTTGGAATGGTTTTTCTGGTTCTCTGGGACATGAGTGGTATGGAACAGATGACTTCTATTGGAATCATCCTGCGCGTATGATAATATGGCCAATATTTCATGCAGATCAGCAAGTTTATAAAAGAGCTTGCTTTGTGGGGCCTTATCTTAGTAGTCAAAGAACTGAAATAGGTAAGAAATTACATTACGCTGCCTTAGAAGACAGAGTTAGTGAGTTACCCGATAATACCTGGGATAAGCTCCAAGAATTCAAAAAATCTGCTAACTAATCAACAATAAGAACTCCTGAATACATATTTCGGGAGTTTCTTTTTCTTAACCAATATAATAATCAAGCGCAAAGTTGCTTAACCGAAAAATTCAAAAAATGATGTAATATATTAGTAACGTGCCAGGATAACAGCCAAAGAGTCTTGCGAATCCGTCATATTCATCCGTTGCCTCAAGCGCTTACGAGCAGACTTAATGGTATTAACCGACTGGCAGGTAATATCTGCTATTTCTTTGGTTGAGAGATTCAGTTTGATAAAGGCTAACATACGCAAATCCGTTTCTGTTAGTGCTGGGTATTGCCTGAGCAAGTTTTTAAAGTAAGTGGGGTGGATAGCTCCAATGCGTAATTTTAACTCATCCCAAAGCGTATCGTTAATAACCATTGCTATTTCCTTTACTATCCGATTGATTTCGGTCTGACATTTTTTGTTGGCCGTTTGTGGTAATTCTTTGAGCTCTTTTAATTGCTTTAACAATTTATTCAGCAATTCGTTTGACTGATAAAGCTTCATCGACTGTAAGGCCATCTCTCTCTGAACCAATTCTAAATCACCCTGTAGTTTAATCGTCTCGTTTTTGAGAGTTGTAATAGTCTCAGTATCTGCATAGGAGACATCAGTGCTTCCACGCCTAAAGCAAGAGAGCACCTGTATGGTATCGCCGTTATTTATAAACAAATGATGATGTATCAGGCAAGGTTGATATGCGCCGTCCTTAGTAAGAATTGAAAACTGTTCCCTTCCGTCTTCTGTATCCATCAATTGCATCAGCTTCATTTTCTCTTCGGGCATAACAATCGACAATACTGATTTGCCTACCAGTTCACTTTCTGATAAGCCCGTAAAAATACAAAACCGGTTACTGACTTGCGTGATCAAATTATCCTTAGTAAAAGCAATTGCTTCAGATGAAGCTTCAACAAAAGCTTTTAAGCGTTGCTGGTTCTTCAGGCTTTCGGTCTGTTGATGAGCCAATTCTTCTTGTTGATGCTCAATAGTTAAAATGTAGCCTGAGATATCCATAGCTGATTGCACACGGGCAAGGAGTTCAATCTTATCAAAGGGTTTACGAATATAATCTGTTGCGCCGGATTCAAATGCATACTTTAGGTCGGCACTTTCCATCATAGCACCTGTTGTAATTATAATAGGTGTATGAATGCTTTCATTATGTTTGCGAAGTTCAATAATGGCCTCTACGCCAGATATACCGGGCATGTCCCAGTCCATCAGTATAATATCGGGTAATTCTTTTAAAGCAATATCAATGGCATCCTCACCACAGGTTGAGCACAGAATATTTTTATATCCCCCTTCAAACAAGCTGTTAAGCATTAGCTGAAGGTTATCCTGTTGATCATCAACAATAAGTATTTTAGATTGATTGTATCTTGCGTTTATCATGACAGGCTTACTTGATTTAACAATTCGTGATACCGTGTTTTATTGGCTGTAAAAACAGCTGATTTTATTGCCTCAATCCAACTTTCAAGGTGACTATTATTAGAATAGTCTATTGTTGATAATATCCGTGTAATCTTGCCCAACTCATAAACATTAACCGTTTCCAGCTCCCTAACTATTGGCACCAAAAACCTTATCGACTCAGAATTAAGTAATACTTCTGATTGCATTTCACTTTTAACAAGCTGTTCTCTTTCTTTTGACAGCTGTTCTGATATAGGAATGGTTATGGCTATAGATGTTCCAGTATCCGATGTTTCAGAAACCCATATATCGCCATCCATTGCATTTAAGCTCATCTTGCAAAAGGTTAGTCCAATTCCAGAAGAATGAGATGATGATTTTTTCCCGGTGGAGATATGCATAAATTTCTCGAATATTTTTTCTTCGAATCCTTTGGGAATTCCTGATCCATTATCTTTTATGCGAATAATACACTGATTCTCTTTTTCTTCTGTTTCAATGATAATACAGCTGTTATTTGGTGAGAACTTTATTGCATTCGTCAAAACATTAACCAGTATGCGTATCAGAATTGATGCATCGACCAAAATATGCCGATGATGGTTGAAGCCATATTGAATATTTAAGCTTTTACTCACTAATAAATAATCAACCTGCTTAACGGCAATGTTCAGAGTTTCTGTAAAAGAAACAGATTCAATGCTAAAGTTGGGTTCCTTTTTTTCCATTGCATGAACATTTAGGATATTCTCCACCAAAACAAGCATCTGCCTTCCATTTTCGTTAATTCTTACCCTGTTGTATTTAGTAATTTTACTACCGCTATAGTTAAGTATTGCGTTTAAAGGATTCTTCAGATCATGGATGATTGATTCAATAAGGTTGTTTTTTAAGCTTTGTAACTCGTTGAGATCTCTATTAATGGCTCTTAACTGATTTCGTTGCTCTTCAATTTCTTGTTTTTGATCCGAAATCTTATTTATCGCTAACTTATTTTCATGTAATACTTTGTGCGACAACCTTACATAAACACCCTGGCATATTACAAAACCTACCAGTATTGATACGATTTCAGCTATTTTATTTTTAATAAACGGATCGTTGTATTTAAAAACAGCATAAACAATAGCAATAATGCAAATACCGGTTATTAAATATGGATGGATTCCTCGAACGATGTAGGCACACACAGCCACGTACAACACGCAAAAGAGCGCTGCCTGGAATGCATAAGTAGCTATAAACTTGGCATCTCCATCGAACACCAACTTCAGGTCCGGAACCAAAATGACAAAAAAAAGTGGATAAACAATCAGCAAAAAAGCCTGTTTATCAGTAATATAACTTAATAGATATGTGATCAAAATAATGATGCCTAATGCAATAAAACCCAAATACAGCAGAACGATTGGACCTTTGTAAGTTGAGTAGTTAATAAGCGTTTCTATGGCCGCCGTTAAAGTGGTAGCTAGAATGACCATCAGCACAACAAACCGGTTTATTCGGTAATATTTCTTTTCCAGATTGTATGAAGCATACTTCTCTAGCATTTGCCTGATTTTTATTACTTAAGAATACTTATCCTCAAGAATTAGATTAGATGTGGCAAATTACGAACAACGGATTTTAATGTCAATTAGAAAGAACTGTGTTATGCAAATAGAAAAGCCAACAAGAAATAGAAGGGCCTTGTCTTTTTAAGGTATATTGATATTGGGAAACATGGATATGTGTTAGTTATTAGCATCTTGCTCAGTCACTGAAGGAAGAACTAAGTTTTTATTAATAAGTCAAATTGAATATTTTTAAACTTAGATAATGAAATAATTGGAGAAATATTCATAGAAGTAAGTAGTTCATTAATTCTCAAAACAACTGATTTTCTTACTCCATATTTACAACTCAAACACCATGTAGTATTGATGTACAGTGTTTGGAAAATTCTGTATCGGAAAATATTCTATCTATTTGTCTTTCAGTTATTTATGTGCGTTTTAAATTTATTAAATTAGTTTATAAACCTATTGCATTTAAAAAGAAAAATGTAATTCGTGGGAGTATTTTCATTTATTTAAAATTTTGGAAACTGGACTTAGCCAGTTTCCGGTGATTAACCTTTGACCACAACCAAGGGCTCCAACTCAACTTTTATTTTCACCAAATCTGTCTGATTAGCCATCACTGTATCAATATCCTTATAGGCTCCAGCAGCTTCATCCAAATCCTTTCGGTTTCTAATACCATGTACGATGCCTTTATCATCTAAGCGTTTAATTTCGGTTACTAAATCTAATTCACGCTGAGCTTGTTTTCGCCCCATTACTCGACCTGCGCCATGTGAGCAGGATTCAAAACTTTCAGAATTTCCTAATCCTTCAACAATGTATGATTTGGTTCCTTGTGAGCCAGGAATGATTCCAGTTTCACCTAATCGAGCCCGTGTTGCCCCTTTTCGATGTACCAAAACATTTTCATTGAAATGATTCTCCCAAGCGGCATAGTTATGAACAATATTGATTAGCTCATCAAATTTCACGTCACCTTTGAAAACTTCCAAAAAGGCATTTTGAACACGCTCCATCATCAAACGTCTGTTGGCAAAGGCAAAATCAACACAGAAATTCATCTCTTTCATATAGGCATGAGCTTCATCGCATTCAATGGGTAAAAAAGCTAAGTCGTATGAAGCAGGCACTGTTGAGTGCCAACGTTCATTTAAGCTTTTAGCTATTTTGTTATAATGCTGGGCAACCTGATTACCAAGGTTTCTACTTCCCGAATGAATCATTACCCAAATGAAGCCATCAGAGCCATGTTGAATTTCTATAAAATGATTACCTCCTCCAAGCGATCCTATTTGACGCTGTGCCTTTGTTATATGACGTTCCACAATCTTTGGCAATTCGTCAACCTGAGGCATATATTTCTCATCTTGCGCTTTTTTGTGCCAATTAAATCCCACTGGAATCAACTTTCGTAATTGACTCATTATTTGCTTTAGAGTTTCCGAATCAGCATCTTCAATATTAGTACGCATGGCACACATTCCGCAACCAATATCAACTCCAACGGCATTTGGAATGATTACGCCTTTGGTGGCAAGAACACCTCCTATTGGCATTCCATAGCCCATATGTGCATCAGGCATTAAAGCCACGTGTTTATGGACAAATGGTAAATTAGCCATATTCTTGGCTTGTGTTAAGGCATTCTCTTCAATTTCATCCAACCACATTTTTATTGGTCGGTTTTCGGATGATATAACTTGATTCATTTTTCTTCTTTGTTGTATTGTCGGATGCACTATAAACATACATCCTACAATGATTCATCATTAGTTTGTAGGAGAAAAGATACCTTTCAATTGGTCAACAATTTGACCACCGCCAGATAAAGATATGGTGTTTATTTTATCGGCAATCTTTTCAACGTACTCCATTTCTTTCAACTTGAACAACATTTTATTGTCCTCCATCAACTTGGCAGTATTCAACAAACTACGTGTAGAGGCTGTTTCTTCGCGCCTTGTTATAATGTTGGCCTGTGCTTTCTTTTGCGCAATTAAAACTTGGTTCATGATTTCACGAACATCACCGGGCAAAATGATATCGCGTACTCCGCCATCTATCAATTCTACACCAAAACTTAATGCTTTTTCTTTGACCGTGGACATCACAAAACTGGTCACTTCTTCCTTGCGCTCAAGAATTTCATCCAAAGTTAATGTTCCTACATAGGCACGTATAGCTAACTGAATTGCGACATATAATTGTTTCGTGTAATCAATGTTCTCTGTTAATGCTTTAATGGCATCTACCACCTTGTAGCTTGCAAAGAAGCTCATGCGTAAAGCTGCTTTATCCTTGGTCAATAATTCCTGACCTGATACTTCCAACTGGGCTTGGCGCATATCAGCTTTCATAACGACTATCGGTGTTGCATTATTCCAGAAGTAGTAAACACCATTATCTAATTCATTAACAAAAGTACCATCAATAAAAAGCAATCCTTTTTTGTATGATTCAACTCGAAAACTTCTCACGTAGCTATTTAATTCAGGCCGGGTTAAAACAACCCTCTTAATATTCGCTATAGCTTTAGTCTGTGACCTGTCAATTTTCTCAAAAGCAAAATTTGTAGCGCCTTTCCAAAAAGCATATCGTCCAGGTGTAAGCACCTCCATAAAGACACCATTCTCATATTTTAAGGTTATTTCATCATCCAATACTTCTATCACCTCTAACATATTGGCAAATTCTTCATTCTGCAACAAAATATTTAATTCCATTGAAAAATTGAAAGCTTGTGACATATTGCAAATGCCTACTTTATCTGTATATCTTACCCAGTATATGCCAGCTTTTAATACTTTTAAAAAATCGCCATTTCTAAATACCAAAGCGACTTTGCCTTCATTAATTCTAACTCGTTTCATTTTAAGGTATATTTAGTTTGTTTATTATTCATTTAAAATGAAAGCAGACTGACAGAACCACCTTTGCTAACGGGAATAAGGGAAGATCTACTTTTGAAAAATTAGTTTTTCTGTTGATTGAATACTCAAGGTGAATAATCTCATCAATAGAAGAAGTAATAAATGTTAGCAATTCTAACACCGGATTCTCAGGTTATGCAAAGATTGTCATCATCCGAAAATGACAACTGGTCATTAGTCATTCTACTTTCATGTAACCGTTAATCAGAGGAGGTTAACCTCAATTCAGGATTCGAACCTATCGTCATAAGACTCTGCCATAGAGATATTGCTCTACCAATTGAGCTATACTGGTTATACGCCAGAAGGAGGACTCGAACCTCCAACCCACATCGTGGTGTATGAATCAGTCGGAATACAAGCAGGATATTGATCTTAACCAAGTCAATACTATGAAGCTATACAGAAACTTTCATCTCGTCTTGCAAACTCTCTTCATCATTTCTTTAATTTTCCAAATGGAAAATAATATTGTGTTCACATAAAAGTGATATGCATTCAAAGATCGTTTTTGTCACATTGACAACACAAAGATTAAACACTACTGCGCAGTCTTTTTGCGTAGTAGATATTTTTTTCTATTTTTCTAAAAATAAATGATATGCCTGCTAATCGGAATGCCTTAATACGCTATACTACCATTGATAAATGTCTGCGAAATAAATATCGAAAATGGACTTTGGAAGATTTGATTGAGGCTTGCTCTGATGCACTATATGAATACGAAGGCATAGATAAAGGGGTAAGCAGACGTACCGTTCAAATGGACATTCAAACCATGCGAAGTGAAAAGCTAGGATACAATGCGCCTATAATAGTTATGGACAAAAAATTCTATACCTATGAAGATTCTGAGTATTCAATCACGCAATTGCCATTGTCGGAGCAAGATTTGGATAAACTTACTGATGCTGTAGAAATACTAAAACAGTTTCAAGGATTTAGTCACTTTAAAGAAATGACCGGACTCATTCAGAAGTTGGAAAATAAAATACATACAGAACACAGTCAATCGCGACCAGTTATTCATATTGATCGAAATGAAAACCTGAAAGGTTTGGAATACCTTAATGGTCTTTACCAGGCTGTTCTTAATAAACAAGTGATTAAAGTCGAATACCAATCCTTTAAAGCTAAACGCGCCAATCGCGTATATTTTAACCCATATTTGCTTAAGGAGTTCAATAATCGCTGGTTCCTGATTGGGAAAATGAAAAAAGGCGATATGATTATGAATCTCGCATTGGACAGGATACACACTTTTGAAGTAGAAGAAAAAATACCTTTCAAAGATGATCCATCCTTTGATCCAAAATTATACTACGAAAATGTCATTGGTGTTACTGTTAATCACGGTCTTATGCCACGAACAATCAAGCTCTTTATAAATGCGGAGAATGCACCTTACGTATTAACCAAACCAATCCATAATTCACAACAACTTCTTGAGCAAAACTCGAAAGGGATTACTATCTCTATTAAGTTAACTCCAAACTACGAACTGGAAAGATTACTCCTTGGTTTTGGTCCCGGATTAGAAGTTATATCTCCACCTTCGTTAAGAAAAAGAATTGGCAGTTTGGCTAAAATGTCTAGTGAACATTATGAAGATTAAAAAATATTTTGATGGGTCAGATTACTGAGAAAATGTGGAATGCTCTTTATTGTATGACTTTGAATTGGTGAGCGTTAGTACTTAACGCCATTATTGATAGTGTAGGGCTGTATTGCATAGTTAGGATATGTCTTAAAAGATTATTTTCAATAAACATTTGTAAAAGTGAAATAATTGCCATTATCTTTGCAACGCATTTCATCAAGGTAATATTTACTAAAGAAAGGGAAAGCATTATGTTGGAATTTACTACACATACAAAACAAGCGATCAGGAAAGGCTAGATTATTTCTAGTTTTAAGATACTCCGTCCTGATCCAATCGATCGGGATTTTTTATACCCTTTCGGTTCATAAATCATATTCATTTTTTTTGAGTAGATCCGTAATTCAGCTTATTTATTTTTAACTGCTGTTTGAATAACTGATCTGCAAATCGTCTGTAATCAAATGGACTTGTTTTTTTCGTTAATCATGTTTGGCATGTTTAGTTAAATGAATTCTTATTCGGGATTGAAACGAAATGAATACTAGTACCATACAGATTATGAGACCATAATCGCACCATAATGGGCAATTACAAGATAAAAGGCAAAGACCTTAAACAAATTAATTATAAGTCAGACAGAGCCAAAAGTTTAGCAATAGATATCATGCAACAGAACTTTAAACATCTGTCAAAACCAGAAAAACTAAAGCTACTTGAGAATGTGCTTTTAAACCCTAAAGAATTCATAAACCATGTTTCATTTTTAAAGTTAGCAGAAGAGTTTATTGGAAGAACAAAAATCGAAACAGGAACAGCTTACACATTAAATGCAGTAGAAAAGTCATTTAAAACATATGGAAGTCAACTCATAACACCCGAGACAATTGATCAGATGAAGGTGGTAATGCAACTTCCGATTAGCGTTAGCGGCGCTTTAATGCCGGATGCACATGTTGGATATGGTTTACCAATTGGTGGCGTATTGGCTACAGAAAACTCAGTTATGCCATATGGTATTGGCTTGGATATTGGGTGTCGTATGTCATTGAGTATTTATGATGTTCCAGCTGAATTCATTAAACGAAATAGGTATCAAATTAAAACATCACTTAAGGCAAATACACACTTTGGAATAGGCAAAACCTATAAACAGACTGAAGATCATGAAGTGTTGGATAGATCAGAATTTCATGAAACAGCTCTCTTAAGACAATTACATGGGAAAGCTAAAATTCAGTTAGGAAGTTCGGGATCTGGAAATCATTTTGTTGAAATAGGAATTGTTGAGCTTGGCTCAAACAACCGCTTGAAGATACCAGAAGGGAATTACCTCGGTATATTAGCGCATTCCGGGTCAAGAGGTTTAGGTGCAGCTATTGCAAGTCATTATACACAAATTGCAATAAAAAAATGCTTACTCCCTAAAAAAGCCCAGCATTTAGCCTGGCTTGATTTAGATACCGAAGCCGGACAAGAATATTGGCTTTCGATGAACCTTGCCGGTGATTACGCGAAGGCCTGTCATGAGGTTATTCATAACAAATTGGCGAAATCTATGGGTTTAAAAAAGATAGCCACAATTGAGAATCATCACAATTTTGCATGGAAAGAGATTCATAATGGTAAGGAATTAATTGTACACCGGAAAGGAGCGACACCTGCAAACAAAGGACAACTAGGTATTATTCCAGCAAACATGATTGATCCTGGCTATATCGTCACTGGAAAGGGAGCTACAGATTCACTCTTCTCAGCTTCGCATGGGGCAGGAAGAAAAATGAGTCGGAAAAAGGCCAAAGAATCTATTACCGGTAGTGAGCTAAAAAAGAAATTAAAACAAACTGGCGTTACAACTATTGGCGGTACTGTGGACGAAGCTCCAATGAGCTATAAAAACATAGAAGAGGTTATGCGATGTCAGAAAGACCTGGTCAATATCGAGGGAAAGTTTTACCCTCAAATTGTAAGAATGGATAAATAGTAGAGAAATGGAAAAAATTATACAAATAACATCAGGAAGAGGCCCGGCAGAATGCTGCTGGGTAGTGGCACAAATCCTTAAAATCATCATAAAAGAGGCAAGTTCTAACAATCTAAAATACAAGATTCTACATCGAGAAGAAGGAATAGAGAATAGAACCTTGAATTCGGCAACTATTCAGTTAGAAGGTGCCAACGTTAACAACTTTCTAAAACAATGGGTTGGTACCATCCAATGGATTGGTCAAAGTGAATACAGAAAGTACCACAAAAGAAAAAATTGGTATATAGCTATAAATGAGTTGCACCTCATTAAAGAAGTCGTTCAAATAAATGATAAGGACATAACCTATCAGGCTATTCGTTCAGGTGGACCCGGTGGACAGCATGTTAATAAAGTTAGTACAGCGATTAGGGCTACACATGACCCAACAGGTTTACATGTCGTTTCTTCAGAAAGCAGATCACAGTTACAAAACAAGAAACTGGCAAAAGAACGTCTATTCCAGCTTTTAAAACTGGAACAAGTCAATCAGAAAAAAGCAATACTTAAAGATAACTGGCAAAATCACAATGACATTATGAGAGGTAATCCAATTAAGACCTTTGTCGGGAGTGATTTCAGAGTTCAAAACAATAATAAGAACTTCAAATCAAGAAGGCAATCCCTTAAAAATGAAGTAAGGGATATGCTTTGGAAAGAATAAAGATAAATTATGAGCACACTAGCAGATCAATACTATATAAAAGCACTGGATCAATATCCATTCAATTTGGAAGAAGCCATTGAGAATTTGAATTATGCATTAAGTCATAACAATGAGCATATTGGCGCAAATTATTTAATGGGTAAACTGCATAGGGAACAGTTAAATAATCTACCTAAAGCAGAGGAATACTACTTAACAGCATTAGCCAGTAACCCTGATGATTTGAACGTTTGTATGGATTACATTTTGTTGCTTATTATTCTTAAGGAATATGATAAAGCCCAAAAACTTATCATTTACACCAATCAAATTAAAGGGGTTGATTTGGCAAAAACCTACAGTTTTCAAGCATTGATTTATGAATATCAGCATGATTATGAAAAAGCACTTTCTCTATACAAAGAAGCAAGGTTGGAAGCATACAACGATGAATATATGAGTCATCTGAATAACGAAATCAAGAGAGTGAAGATGAAAAAGAAACAAGTTAACAAGTCAATCGATAAAAATAAAGATAACCAGGAAGTGCAATAGTACTTCTTGGTTTCCTGTATTGGTTTAGAAAGATAGTTGATAAATTAATCCCTTCCGAAACCAAATAAAATTAGGTGCATACTCATCAATATGTCTGAATGCTATTTATCATTTGAGTCATTAAATAATAATAACTATATGCATTCTAATATAATTATAGCTACAATTTCTTATTTATATCTAAATACATATAGTTTTTACTATATTTGAAGTATTATATCTAAATACATATAATGAGAACACTTTCTGAATTTGTTAAACAAAGACGCAAAGAAGTAAACCTGACCCAAGAGGAGTTTGCCGATAGAGCTGGAGTAGCCTTAACTGTAATCAGGAAAATTGAACAGGGAAAGAGTAACTTGAATCTTGATAAGGCTAATCAAGTATTGGCTATGTTTGGACATGAGTTAGCCCCAGTTGATATAAAAGATTTAAATAAGACGGAAACTGAATGAGACTAGCTGAAATATATTATCAAGATGTTTTAGCTGGAATACTGCTGGAAACCGAGGATGGCGAATACAAATTTACATACGACGCTAATTACGTAGATATGTACCCTACTCAATTTTTAAACTTCTCCATGCCGGTAAGCAAGCACTCATATAGCTCAAACAGGCTCTTCCCATTTTTCGAAGGCTTAATTCCTGAAGGCTGGTTATTAGAAATAGCGGCGAAGAATTGGAAAATAAACAGAAACGACCGCATGGGGCTTTTGTTAGTTTGCTGCCAAAACTGTATCGGAGCGGTTAGTGTTAAACCCATCCCAAGTAAAGATGAGTAGAAAGTGTTTATATTGTTATAATTCGATTAACGGGGAACAGGATTTTCACGAAACTTGTAGTAAGAAGTTCTTTGGAACTAAAACACCCCCCCTTATCCCCTACTCATTTGAGCAAATGGAGGAACTTGCCAAAAATGTGGTTGAAAGAAGTGTAGCCGTCCCTGGTGTTCAAGCTAAGCTTTCCATGTCTTTAGATGAAAATACAGATAAGCGACTTACAGTGGTTGGTGCATTGGGTGGAAATTACATATTTAAACCGCCTTCAACTGACTTTAAAGAGATGCCAGCTAACGAACACCTTACCATGCGCATGGCTGAAGCATACGGCATTAATGTAGTTCCATCAAGCTTAATTAGATTAAAGTCGGGAGAGCTATCATATATCACCAAAAGAATTGATAGAACTAATGATGGAGCTAAAATACATATGTTAGATATGTTTCAAATTACCGAAGCCTTTGACAAGTACAAAAGCTCAATGGAAAAAATTGGTAAGGCTCTTACAGACTATTCATCAAATCCACTACTAGATAAACTGTTTCTATTTGAGATTACATTATTTAGTTTTCTTACTGGTAACAATGATATGCACCTCAAGAACTTTTCAATGATTCTGAGCAGTGACTTATGGAAATTATCTCCTGCCTATGATTTGCTAAACGTAACGATAGTATTACCTGAAGATGAAGAAGAATTAGCACTTACACTTGGGGCTAAAAAGAAGAAATTAAACAAAACGACCTTCAATAACTTTGGCGATCAGCTTGGATTAAACAACAAACAGATTGTTGGAGTGTATAAACGCTTTCTAAAGAATCAGACCAAAGCTCAAAATTTAATTAAAGCTTCCTTTTTAAGTGAGGATATGAAAGACAGCTATAGAGCTTTATTAGATGATCGGTATAATAGAATTTACAAAGATTAGTATATTTGATTCCATGGCTTAATCAATGGAAAAATGTAAAGTAGTAAAAAATAATTCTTTACATTATTTTTACAACTCAAACACTGCAGCGAGTTGACTTACAGCATTTAGAAGATTCTATATCGGCAAGTAGACCGCATTTTTTTCTTTACATTATACTTATTAAATCTATAGATAAAAATAAAGCCTGCATAATCATGCAAGCTAATAGCAATAGAGTGACAAAAGCATATAATCCTATACTTTATCAAGAGAAGTTTTATGAGAACGAGCTTTTCTAACATGATGAATCTCTTCATGCTTCGCTTTTTTCTCTGCTCTCTTTTCTTTTAAACTTTTGGTAGAGTCTTTTTTCTTTTTCCCGTCGAGTAACTTTCTTTCGTGTGGCATATCAAAATCTTTAAAAGTTCTAAAAAAACTATTTACATATGTACAAAGAGC
>Ga0070728_10004165_pt1 | contig 15236 bp, 12 predicted proteins | sample tdDd471_FD_66723 | JGI IMG/M metagenome (GOLD analysis project Ga0070728, IMG submission 66723) | Marine sediment microbial communities from the Atlantic coast under amendment with organic carbon and nitrate - tdDd47.1 | ecosystem: Environmental > Aquatic > Marine > Coastal > Sediment | place...
TCAAATAATACGATCCCTACGGAATTTGCAAGATTGAAACTTCGGACGGGACCAAGTATGGGTATGGTAATACACCGCGATTGCTGTTCGGTCAACAATTCCTTTGGCAAGCCGCTGGTTTCAGCGCCAAAAAACAGGTAGCATCCCTTTTCAAAGGGCGCTGAAGTGTATGGCCTCTGCACCTTGCTACTGGCGAACCATCCCTTTTCCGCAGCATCGGGATGTGCTTCGAAAAACGCCTCAAGACTTTCGTGTTCCTCAACCTGCAGGTTTTCCCAGTAGTCCAGCCCTGCCCGTTTTAGCATGGTACTGTCTGTGCTGAATCCCAGGGGATGAATGAGATGCAAACGGGTACCGGACCCCACACATAAACGGGAAATATTTCCGGTGTTCTGGGGTATCTGCGGATGAACCAGGACAACATTGATGTCATGCGTTGCGATGGTGCTGCGGTTATAGACATCGCCTACCCGCTTGTCTTCGAAGAGTTTCTTTTCGCTCATTGTGTACTGCTTTTACCGGTTGTTCAGAGGGTTAAAAATCTGTGGTATTCCAGCATTTTTGCCATTGCGTTGACAGCCTGTTCCGGGGTCGGGAAGGTTACGCCTTTATACTCAGAATCAATTGGGCCATACACCGTGCCAATGCCGTCATCCATGAGACTGACACCGATAATCGGCTTTTCATATTCTTTCATTAATTCCAGAATGCGCTGCCGGTACAATGCATCTTCATCCTTTAGTTGCTGCAATGCTGCGTCCCAAAACGCCTCGGGCAATTCCGGTGACGTTTTTTTGAATGACTCCATCATGCTTTCGATCATGGTAATCCGACCAAGAACACCAAGGGTCAAAACAGCATCTACACCATCCCACTTAACCAGTTCCTCAAGAGTGGCCAGAAATGCCTTGACGTTCTGGCTCCCCACAAGGTCCACCGGATTGTTGCGGCTCCAGAAAGACGGCAGATGAGGATCGATGCGTTCGATAATTTCCTCGGGCAACGGCGGGACTTCCAAACCGTTTTCAATACAGGCATCGGTGGTTACCACGCCCCAGCCGCCGCCAAGAGTGGAAATCCCTACCCGGTTTCCCTTTGGCAGTGGCAAGTAGGTAAAAGCCGCCGATAGATCCAGGAGCTCCGAAGAAGTCTCGGCCCACACCACGCCGGTCTGGCGGCACATGGCCTTATACATGCGGGCGCTTCCCGCAAGACTTCCGGTATGACTGCGGGCGGCATCGCCACCGGCATCGGTCCGCCCACCTTTGAGCATGATAACCGGCTTGGCAGGGGTAATCCGGGCAGCCGTTTCCATAAAGTCGCGGCCTTTATCAATGCCTTCCACATACATGAGAATTGTCTTGGTGTTCTTATCTTCTCCGAGGAATGCAAGGTAATCCACGCATTCCAGATCCGCCTCGTTGCCGGAGCCAATAAAAATCCCCAGTTCGATATTCTGCTCTTCAGCCCAGGCAAGAAGCTGCGTACCCAGATTGCCGGACTGCGCAACCAACGCTACACCGCCGGGGTTTGGACGTGCATGCAGGCCTGTGGCGTACAATCCCTGAAAGGAACTGGTAATGCCCATGGTGTTGGGGCCGATAAACCGGAAACCGTGCTCCCGGGCAAAGGACACAAGGCCTTCCTCAAGTTTGGTGCCCTGTTCATCGGTTTCACTGAAACCGGAACTGATGATGACAGCGCCGCGGCTTTTTGAAGCAGCGATATCCTGAAAGATTTCCGGCACTGTGTGTGCCGGGGTTGCGATAATCACCAGGTCCACCGGCTCAGGAATATCCACAAGGCTTTTATAAGCTGGAAGCCCCACAACCCGGTCATCGGTGGAATTTACCGGATATATTCTGCCTTTGAAGCCGCCCACGACAATGTTGGTGACAACAATGCTGCCCCATTTGCCAAACTGGTTGGACGCCCCCACAACCGCTACGGATTCGGGGTAGAAAATCGGTTCCAGCTGTTTGCTAATCTCACTCATAACGGCCCTACTCCTGTGCCCCGGACAAGGTGATCAATGCGTCAACAATAAAGGCCACACCATCTTCAGTTACTTTGACCGGATTAAAATCGATTTCTGCAATATCCGTAAACTTCATGCTGATTTCACTGATGGTCACCAGAATATCCGCAAGTGTTTCCCGATTAACAGCAGACATGCCCCGTACTGTGCCCAAAAGGGCCGCGCACTTGGGTTCCCCGATCATGCGCAACGCCTCTTTGTGCGACACCGGAGCAATACGGAAGGTAACGTCATCAAGTGGTTCCGTAAAGATACCTCCCTGACCAAACATGATTGATGGTCCAAACTGGGGGTCACGGCTCATGCCTATGACAAATTCCCGTTGCCCTTCAACGAACTGCTGTACCAGCACTTCCTTAACCAGATCACCACCCCGCTGCATAATGGTTTCCCAGGCTGTCGCCAGCTCCGCCTCGTTGCGGATATTCAGCATAACCACACCAGCTTCGGTTTTATGCAACAGCCCCGGGCCGATACCCTTGACTGCCAAAGGATACCCAAGATCCTCTGCAACCACTGCGGCCTCCTGCATTGACGTGCAGCTCTTCTCTTTGGGAAACGGCAGTTCAAAGCCGCTTAATCCGGATTTTGCCTCCGCCTCGGTCAGTGCAGTCCTGCCTTCAGCCCGCGCAATCTGTATCACATCCATCATATCGGTACATCCATGGTCGGTTGAAACATATGGTTGTTTCAAGGTTAACACCCGGCATCCGCTTCCGCAGTAAATTGTGCCCTGATATTCGCCGTAGTCAAGCATTATCAAGATTTTATTATACCTGTCTGCACGGATATTTATACAATCGCCGCACTTGCAGATATCGTCAAATAAAATATGCAGTAACCACTTGCTTTTTCACGAATCGTGGCTAATCTATTAATGCAGACCCCTGGAGAAAGCCCCAGGGGTCTTGTTTACCTTTAGAAGGGAAAGCAATCATGGATCGAGAACAATTCTTCTCCATCGCAAAGCGCATACTTGAAACGCCGACCGCTCCCTTCCATGAGCATATGGTAGTGGAAAGTATCCGCAGCCACATCGGTGACAACCAGCACCTTTCGGCGCAGTTCGACCGCTATGGCAACTATGTGGTCAAGTATTGTCACCCCAACATCGACCCGACCAAAACCCCGGCCATTGCCGCCATTGCCCACATGGATCATCCGGGATTTGAGATTTCCGAGGTGCGGGACGGACTTGTCCTGGCCAACATGTTCGGGTGGATTACCGCCGATCATCTCAAGGGATCGGACGTGATTGTAGAAACACAGCGAGGCCCGGTGGCGGGTCGCATTACAGATGTTGACTTCCAGCAGGATGCACCTCCTTCCGAAGAAGAGCAGCAGTACCGCGACCCCATTGAGGTACTGTTTCCCCAGCAGCGCCCCCGCCGGGTGGCAAGCCTTACTTTATCGATGCGCGAAAAAGTGGAAGTCGGCGACTTTGGGCACACCGGTCTGACCGGATATCAGGAAGTCGGCCCGGTTATCCGCAGCCGCAGCATTGATGATCTTGCGGGCTGCAGCATTGTGCTGGCGACTCTGCTTTCTCTGGCGGAAAGTCAGGCGGAAACCAACTTTATCGGCATTTTCAGCCGGGCGGAAGAAAACGGCCTGAACGGAGCTCTCGCTCTTATGCAGGATGAAATGCTGCCCCGTGACACCTGGCTTATTTCCGTTGAAGCAAGCCACAGCAAGGCCGGTGTGGAAATCGGCAAAGGCCCGGTAATTCGCCTGGGCGACCACCACACCATTTTCGATCTGTCTCTGATCAATCATCTGCGGGAAAGCGCCGCCCAACTCAAAGAGGAAAACATTAACTTCATGGTGCAGCAGCGCATCATGGACCGCGGCACCTGCGAATCCACCGCCTATGCCGCCTTTGGGTATCGTACTGCGGGTATTGCCCTGCCCCTTGGCAACTATCACAACATGAGTGAAGATCCCCACGATCCGCATCTGCGGCCGGAATATATTTACAAGGACGACCTGTGGTGGGCCTATATCCTGCTGCTGCGGGCAGCGGTTACCGGCCCCCATATAGACAAAGACAATATCGCTCTGCGCAAACGCCTGATGGCCCGCGCCGGGCAGTTTCTTGAAAAACTGATAGAGACCGTCTAACGGCTCTGCGTGTTCACTGTTTCTTATGGAGATGTACCGATGATAGAAAAAGTTCCCATGACGCCCGCCGGCTTTGCCTCAATGAAAGAAGAACTCAAGCGCCTTACCAGCGTGGAGCGTCCGCAGATCACCAAAGAGATCGAAATTGCCCGCGCCCATGGCGATTTAAGCGAAAACGCTGAATACCATGCCGCCCGTGAAAAACAAGGTATGGTGGAAGCGAAAATCCGGGATATTCAGAACAAGCTTGGCCGCGCCGAGGTGATTGATGTCACCAAGATGCGCGGCGACAGAGTGGTCTTCGGTTCTACCGTCACCCTGCTGGATCTGGATACCGACGATGAGCTTACCTATCGAATCGTTGGCGATGACGAGTCGGACATCAACAAAAATCTGCTGTCCATTCAGGCCCCCATTGCCCGTGGACTTATCGGCAAGCGGGAGGGTGAAGAAGTTGCAATCAAAACCCCCGGCGGCAGCCGGGAGCTGGAAATCCTCTCGGTGGAATATATTTAAGCGGTGGCCATGCCTCGCTTTACTGAACATGAACAGGTCGCGCTGGATCGTCTGGCGCGGCCTTTTCGTATTGCCGCCACCAACAATTTCAGTAAGGCGCATAATATCAAAGGACTGCCGTCTTTAGTTAACACTATACTTGAAGATAGCAATGCAGTATCCCGAAACTTCATAACTTTTCGTGCAGAGCTTCAAAAGCTGTTCCCTGAGAACTTCGACACCCTGCCCCCGGCACAGCGTGTGGAATGCATCCGCAAGGCCACGGCGCTGCTGGATGAATTTACCACCACCGGCACGCTTTCTGCGGCGGATAAAACCCTTCCCAAAAAGCCGGAAGCCAAAGCTACGGCACCAGCACCAAAGCCCGCGTCCAAGACTCAACCAGCGGTTAAAAAGCCCTCCAGCCGTCTGCTGTATCCCGTAACGGTTATCAGCGGCGTTGGTCCAAAAATTGCGGAAGCATTTGCGGCAAAGGAAATCAACACCGTGGGCGATCTGCTGTTCTTTTTTCCCCGGCGCTATGAAGACCGTCGCAAGGCAAACGACATCCGGGACCTGCAGATTGGCGAAGATGTCATTGCCACGGGACGCATTCTGGATATGGAAAAGGGCAAACCCGCCCGGCGGCGCGGGGCCCGCAGCCCCTTCAATATTCTGGTGGGCGATGACAGCGGCAACATACTGCTGAGCTGGTTCCGCTACGGCGGCACCGCCATTGCCGACCGCTACAACATCGGCGATACCATTCGGTTTTCCGGCAAGGTTTCGTCCTACGGACGTTTTTTACAAATCGTGCATCCATCCATCGAACCCGCGGATGCAGACCCGGCGGACACCGCTCATCCTATAAAACCGGTCTATGGAGAAATCACCGGTATTCACCGCAAAACCCTGCGCAAAGTCATGCGCTCAACCGTGGGTTCCATGCTGGAAAACGTCATCAGCGCCATTCCGCCGGAATGCAATCTCGGTGATGTGCATATGCCCATTACCCAGGCGGTGGAGCACCTTCACCAGCCGCCGGATGACGCGGATATCGACGTATACAACCTGCAAAAGTCCCCTGCCCATCGCAGGATGGCCTTTGAAAACCTCTTTGTTCTGCAATCTGCCCTTAGCTGGCTTAAACAAAAGCGCAACCGCGAGCAGGGACAGGCCTTTGCAGACCGCCGCTCCCTTTTGGAAGCCGCTCAGCGGGCACTGCCCTTCAGCCTGACCCGGGCCCAAAGCCGCAGCCTGGATCATATCATCCGGGACATCACCTCCCCTGCTCCCATGCACCGGCTGTTGCAGGGAGATGTGGGCAGCGGCAAGACCGTGGTTGCCATGCTGGCGGCGCTGATTCCCATTGCCAACGGCGCACAGGCGGCCATTATGGTGCCAACGGAAATCCTTGCCCGGCAGCATTACAATTTTTTGCAAACCATGCTGGAACCCCTGGGTATCAGCGTTGGCCTGCTGACCGGATCGTTATCCGCGCCGGAAGCCCGTAGCATGCGGCAGCGAATCGAATCCGGGCACATCGATTTTGTTGTGGGCACCCACGCCCTGATACAAAATGCCGTGGATTTCAAAAACCTCGGCTTTGCCATCATCGACGAACAGCACCGCTTTGGCGTGGGACAGCGCAGCGAACTGCGCAGCAAAGGACCGCGCCCGGACCTGCTGGTCATGACCGCAACTCCCATTCCCCGCTCCATGGCCCTGACCCTGTACGGCGATCTGGATCTCTCGGTCATTGACGAAATGCCGCCGGGGCGAAAACCGGTACACACGGAACTGTTTTTGGCGGATGAACGCACTAAAACCTACTCCATGGTCCGGAACCATGTAGATACGGGGCACCAGGTGTATATCGTGTACCCTCTGGTGGAGGAATCGGAAAAACTGGACGCCCATTCAGCCGTGGAAATGTACCAGTGGCTGCAACAGCATCATCTGGCCGGGGTATCCATGGGGCTTGTCCACGGACGTATGAACGGCGATGAAAAAGACGCGGTGATCCGGGCCTTTCGCGCCGGAGATATCCGGGTACTGGTCAGCACCACTGTCATTGAGGTCGGGGTCGATGTGCCCGACGCCACGGTCATGACCATTGAAAACGCCGACCGTTTTGGCCTCAGTCAGTTACATCAGCTTCGGGGGCGTGTGGGTCGTGGCGGGCAACAGGGCTACTGCTACCTGATTACCGGCAATGAACCCACGGAACAGGCCCTTGAACGGCTGGAGGTCATGACCACCACCACCGATGGTTTTATCATTGCGGAACGGGATCTCGAAATCCGGGGCCCCGGCGAGTTTATAGGCACAAAGCAAAGCGGTTTGCCGGATCAGTTTTTATCGGACATGCTGCGTCATGGCGATCTTCTGGAACCGGCCCGCAGGCTTGCGGCGGATCTTGTCAGACAGGACCCCGCCCTTGCAGCGCCGCAGCACCGTTACCTTAAAGAGCAATTGCTGGCCAGTTGGGGCAGTCGATTGCAATTGACAGAATCGGGATAAGGACTAGTGTGGAGCATTGAAACTCCACAGGGCTACGGTTATTGAGCATGAATATATATCACGGTGTCGAAGAGCTTAAAGGGCAGAAACTGTCCAATGCCGTTGCAGGCCTGGGCAATTTTGATGGCATTCATATCGGTCATCAGGAATTGCTCGCCCGGGTCGTGGCTCATGCCAAACGCATTGGCGGCAGGGCTGTCGCCCTTACCTTCTGGCCCCATCCCCGCTATGTGCTGCGGGGTCTTGATCCCCGTCTGATAACCGGCCTGGAAGAACGCCTTAAACACATGGAACGCCTTGGTATCGAAGACGTTCTGATCTTCCGCTTTAACCGCGAGTTTTCCAACCAGACTGCCGAGGACTTTGTCCGGGATACGCTTACCCGGCATCTGGACTTGCAGGCCCTGTATGTGGGCTTCAATTACCATTTCGGCAAGGGCAAGGAAGGCACACCGGAATCCCTGAAGGAACTCGGTGAAAAGTACCACTATGAAACCAAAGTGGTGGAGCCGGTGGTGTGGAAAGAAAAAACCGTCTCAAGCACCCGGGTTCGGGATGCCATCGGCATGGGCGATCTGGATACCACAACCGCTTTGCTGGGCAGAAACTATGTGCTGACCGGCCCGGTGATAAAAGGCGACCAGATCGGCGGAAAAGTGCTGGGATACCCCACTGCCAATATTCATATCGAACACAGCATTGCCCCGGCCTCCGGCGTGTATGCAGGATGGGTCTATGGTATTGACGGACAGCGGTATCAGGGAGCCATCAGCATTGGCAGCAATCCCACCTTTGGCGAAAAAGGACTGCGCATCGAGGTCTTTATCCTCAATTTCGACGGGGATATATATGGTTCGGTACTTGATGTGGAATTTGTAAAATTCATCCGGGGGCAACAGAAATTTGAATCTCCTGACGAACTGCGTATGCAGATCGGACACGATATTGAGGAAGTAAAGGATGTACTCACAGCGTAAAACCGGCGTGGTTATACCCGCCTTTGACGCAGAAACCATGATACAGGGCGTTGTTGAAACCATGCCCGACTATGTGGACCACATCATTGTGGTAAACGACGCCTCCACCGACAGCACCCCGGACGTGCTTGCCGCCATGGAAGAACCCCGCCTGTGCGTGCTGCATCATGAGCAGAACCAGGGTGTTGGCGCAGCCATCACCACCGGCTACCGGGAAGCCATGCAAAAACAGTGCGACATTATCGCTGTTATGGCCGCCGACGGTCAGATGGACCCCGACGACCTGCCGGGACTGCTGGACGCCATTATCCACCGGGGCATCGACTACGCCAAGGGCAACCGCTTTATGCACTCCGATGTATTTACCGCCATGCCGCCGGTACGGCTGGCGGGTAACATTGCCCTTTCGGTTGCCACCCGGGTTGCAACCGGCAATTACAGCACCTTTGACAGCCAGTGCGGATATACCGCCATTAGCGCCGAAGCGCTCAAAAAGATAGAGTACGCCACCCTGTGGCCCCGCTACGGGTATCCCAACGACATGTTGAACCGTTGCGTCATGGCAGGCCTGAAGGTGGAAGATATTCCGGTGCGTCCGGTGTACCACGACGAGCACAGCCGCATGAATGTCAATAAAATGTTCGTGATGTTCCCCCGGCTCCTGACTTCCCTGTGGTTCAAACGCCAGCGCAGGGGTTTTCTTAAAACCCTGTCCGGCATGAAAACCACCATTGCCCCCAAAAGCCATGGCCAGGACTGATCTGCTTGTCATTACCAGCAGCTATCCCCGGTTTCCCGGCGACTGGCCGGGCAACTTTATCGAAGAATTCTGTACCGCCCTTGAAGACCGCTATGTAATTACCCGGCTTGCGCCGGATCATCCCGATGCAACATATTCCCTTGGGGTGGAACGCTTTTCCCTGCCCGGCGGCGACCATTTCTCGCCCTTTTACGGCAGCGGCGCGGTCAACAATATGGCCTCCAGCCCTTTGCGCATGGCCGGGGCTCCTTTGGCCATTTCCGGTATGTACAAAAAAGCCCGCCGGATTGTTTCCCGCAGAGCAATATCCACGGTTATCAGCCACTGGTCTGTTCCCGCAGGACTCTGCGGAGCACTTTTGCGTTCCCGGGGCCAGATTTTGCGGCACATCGTGGTTGCCCATGGCAGTGACATCCGCCTTCTGTCACGAATTCCCGGCGGTGCGATGCTGCTGGACTTCATTGTGCGACATTGTGACGCCATGGTTGCCGTAAGCAGCGATCTTGCCGCCGAAATACAAGCCCTGCTTGGCAAGGATATGGATATTCCCGTTATTCCCATGGGGGTTTTCCCCTGCGACTATACCCCTCCTGCTCATGATGAAGACGGTCTGTTGCCCCTGCTGTTTTTGGGCCGGGTTACGGAACAAAAGGGAGCCGCTTTTCTGCCGGAGATAGCAAAAATCCCCGGTGCTCGTCTCAGCGTAGCGGGTCCGGCGGACACTGTGCCGGTATTGCCATCCCCCCACCGGTATATGGGCGTATTACCCACCACAGAGCGCTACAACGCCATTGCAGAGCATGGGGCGCTGCTTGTCCCCTCTGTAGCTCCTGAAGGCGCTCCACGGGTCATCCTGGAAGCCATGGCCTGCGGTCGTCCGGTAATCGGATTTGATGTGCCCGGCGTCCGTAATCTGGTAAAACCCGGCGTCACCGGTCTGCTGAGCCCGGTGGGAGACATCTCGCACATGAAAAAGAATGTTATTAAGTTGATAAAGAATCGTGATTTGTTATACTCCCTTGCGGCTTTGGCCCACAAAGAAGCGGAACAACATCACTGGCATCACGCAGCAGCGCGATTTCAGGCATTGATAGACGGAAATACCCATGACTAAAGACAAAAATCCCCATAAACACATAGAAGCCTACTACGACGACTTTGCCGACTGGTATGAAAACAACCGTCACAAGGGTTATCACCTGTTTCTGGATGAGCTGGAGACCTCCATTGTCAAACCCTATATAAAAGACAAAGATGTACTGGAAGCCGGTTGCGGCACCGGTTTGATTTTATCCCGGGTTGCATCCATGGCCAAACGTGCCGTGGGCACCGATATCTCCGCAGGCATGCTGGAAAAAGCCACGGAAAAGGGTCTTGAAGTGGTTCAGGCGGACCTGGCCGAGCTTCCCTTCGAAGACAACAGCTTCGACACCGTGTACAGCTTTAAGGTACTTGCTCATGTGGTGCACATCGAAAAGGCATTGCATGAAATGGACCGCGTCACCCGCCCCGGCGGACACATGGTGCTGGAATTCTATAACCGCTACAGCCTGCGCACCCTGGTGAAAAAGCTGAAAACCCCGGGTCAGATTTCCGAAGCCCGGAATGAAAACGATGTCTACACCCGCTTTGATTCGCTGTCGGATGTCATGGGATACAAGCCCGAAGGCTGGACCCTTAAAGATGTCCGTGGCGCACGGGTCTTCAGCCCCTACACCGGCGTATTCGAGTGGAAGGGCATTGCCCCGGTATTCCGGGCCATGGAACGCATGGGTTCCTATGCCCCGCTTTCGCATTTCTCAGGATTCATGATCCTGATATTCCAGAAGTAACCTTTAGACAGGAGATTACCATGGACCCTCGTATAGATCGCCTCGCATCTCTGTTGCTGGATTACAGCCTCGAAATCAAAGAAGGCCAGACCCTGATGCTCAACGCCCCCACCGTGGCGGAGCCTCTGGTACAGGCACTGACCGCCGCCTGCGCAAAACGCGGCGTGTACATGCTTCCCCGCCTGCGGGTTGAAGACAGCCAGTTTCTGACCCTGTCCAATGCAACGGACTCCCTGCTGGAAAAAACCAATCCCATTGATATCGCCCTGTTTGAGACCGTTGACGCCATGATCGGCATCAACGCCACCACCAACCCCAAGGAACTCAGCAAGGTGGACCCGTCCAAAATGGCGAAGTTTCAGACCAGTATGCGTCCCATCTACGATATTCTTAATCGCCGCGAGATGGCCGGTGAATTCAAATGGGTTGGCGCTCCCTACCCCACCGCCGGTATGGCCGCCGATGCCCAGATGAGCACCCGGGAATACACCGACTTCGTGTTCATGGCCACCGCCTGCCACCTTGACAACCCCACGGCCCACTGGCTCTCCATTGATAAAGCCCAGGAAGAAATCGTCCAGCAGTTCAACGGTTCCAAAGAGCTGCATATCACCGGTCCGGAAACCGACCTGCGCTTCAACATCGAAGGCCGCACCTGGGTAAACTGCAGTGGCAAAAAGAACATGCCCGACGGCGAAATCTTCACCAGCCCCGTGGAAGACAGCGCCGAAGGAACCATTTACTTCGATTATCCAGCCAACTATCGCGGTGTGGAAGTCGAAGGCGTACGCCTGACCCTCAAAGAGGGCAAGGTTGTGGAAGCCACGGCGGAAAAAGGCCAGGATTACCTCATTCGTCTGCTGGACAGCGACGAAGGCGCCCGCCTGGTTGGCGAAGTGGCCATCGGCACCAACTTCAGCATTACCAGCCCCTCCAAGAGCATTCTCTTTGACGAGAAAATCGGCGGCTCCATGCATATGGCCGTTGGCATGAGCATTCCCGAAACCGGCGGCAAAAACCAAAGCGGCCTGCACTGGGACATGATCAAAGACATGCGCAGCGGCGGCAAATGGGTTCTGGACGGCAAAGTCGTCTATGAAAACGGCGAATTCAAAATCTAAGCGATTGCACGCAATTGTTACACGCCGGTCTTTTGACCGGCGTTTTTTTATGCCAATAATCTGTTCATACACAGTATTTTACGACATTGCAGCTTTTAGGCTTGCGTAATATGGGGCAATGCTTACTGTATTTTTCAGCAGTTAGTAGAGATATCATTTTTTATATTAATTTTCGGAGATCACTATGCCCAATAAACGTGTGATGATTTTTATCGATGGCAGTAATTTTTATCATGCCACCCGTAATTCCTTTGAACGCACCGATGTGGATTTCAGTCGTCTTATCAGGCAGTTAAGCTCACCCTACGGCGACCTCATGCGGACGTATTATTATAACTCCGAACTGCCCGCCGACTGGCGCGATCCCGATGCCGTGGATGGCCAGCAGCGCTTTTTCGATTTCCTGCGGTCTGTTCCCTTAATGGATCTGCGGCTGTGCCGCATGGAACGGGTTACCCACGACGATGCCTCTGTCGCCTATGCGGAAAAAGAGGTTGACGTACGTCTGGCAGTGGACATGGTCTACTACGCCATGCGGGATCTGTTTGATATTGCTATACTTATCAGCGGCGATGGCGATTTCCGCTACGCCATCGATTATGTGAAGGACATGGGCAAACATGTGTATCTTGCCTATCCCCCGCTGGGTCCCGGCGTACAGTTTAAGAGCATCCGGCAGTCGTCTGACCTGTACATCGAGCTGACCCGGGATAAAATGCCCTGGCTGAATCACGGCTCATAAAACACCTTTTCAGAAGGTAAAAAGGGGCATGAGTAATCGTTCGGCAATCTGTATAATCGATCAATATCGCAATTATGGTAATTTTCACGGGCCCGAAGGATGATTCCCCGGGACGCGTCCCCAACTTCACGGGCCGTGAAATTCACATCCCGTCCCGGGCAAGGGCGCGGGGTAACATTAACTTATGCACGTCAAACAGCCATTTTTAGTTATCACATTATAAAAGCCTTGACTTCCCAAGTCGGGTGAGGAAAGTCTTGAATATCGATTTTTTGACCCGGCACCCCATGGACCAGGCATGGATATCACCATCACCCAAACCGCAGTCATCTGCGTGTTTATATTTTTCGCGGGCTTTGTGGACTCCATCGCCGGTGGTGGTGGATTGATTTCCCTGCCCGCCTATTTTGCTATTGGCCTGCCACCCCACGTCGCCCTTGCCACCAACAAGTTTTCGGGGTTTATGGGTACGTTAACCTCCTCCATCCGTTATTACCGCGCTGGAGTCATGAACGTCCGCATTGGTCTTACCGGTGCAGCGGGCGCACTTGCAGGCTCCGCACTTGGCGCACGGGTTGCCCTGTGGTTGTCCGAATCTGTCATCAACGGCATTATGCTGGCTTTGGTACCAACGGTGATGGTCTTCCTGCTGCTCAAGGACCGGATTCTACCGGCTCAGGCCAACTCCGTCGACGATGCCCCTGCCAAAGCCCTGTACATCAAAGCCTTTGCCGTGGCAGTGGTTGTAGGATTTTACGATGGCATTTTTGGCCCCGGCACCGGCGCGTTTTTGACCATCGCCTTTTTTACGGTGCTCGGCTTTAATCTGATAACCAGTTCCGCCAACGCCCGCCTTGCCAACCTTGCCAGCAATTTTGGTGCACTGACCGTATTCCTCATAAGCGGCAAGGTACTGTTTCCCCTGGCCCTGTTCGCCGCCGCCGCCGGAATCGCCGGTAATATACTGGGCAGCCGTCTGGCCCTGAAAAAGCAGGATCGCATTATCAAGCCTCTGCTTATCGGCGTGCTGGTGCTGCTTATGGCGGAAGTCGTCCGCCGTCAGATCATCATGCCCTAACTTCATAAGATATCTTGTCTTTTACATTTCCGTTGCAATTTTCGACAATGGGTATACACTAATAAGTGGATGAGGACGTTTAACGCTCTGTGAACGGAGGCTGTCATGACCAAGCGCATATTGGTACTACTGTGCACCGCTATTCTGGCAATAGCCCTGGGACTGTTATTCCTTGGCTGCGCCTCTGACGCAGAACCCGCGAAGCCGGACACGGAAATAACCGAGACCCCATCGGATATCCCCTATGGTAAAGAGCAGCTTCCTGCCACGGACCAGCAGTTTATAGAAGATTTCAGCGAGGCCCTGCAGCAGTTCAAAGATATGTCGGTGCAGGATTTTGCCGACACCTTTGGACCGGACAAGCAGTACAGTTCCGAGCTGGGCTACTCTCCCCTGTCTGCGGATTATCTGGATCTGATTCAGGGTGCCTATACCTTTACCGATGACCAGCTTGCAAGCTTTGAGACCAATGGCTTTGTCACCGCCTCTACAGTTACATTCCCCACGGTGTTTTCCGCCTATAAGGATATCTTCGCCAACGACTTGCCGGTATATATCAGCGTGGATTCCATGCTTGATGCCCTGCATCTGAGCTTTGACCGCATCCTTATGGACATTGAAGAAAACATCCTCATTGGCAAACTGGACGAAATGCTGACAGCCATGGACAGCCGTCTTGGCGGCATGACCGCCGGAACGCCGGAAGAAACAGAAGCCTTTGACGACGCCGCCATGTGGATCTGCACCGCCCGCAGCCTGCTTAAGGGCAGCAAGGTTGCCTGCAGCAGGAATGTGGATGACACGGTCAACCTCTTTTTACAGTACGTTGCAGACCTCAACATGGTGCCGGTGGTGATCTTCGGGGCAGAGGTAAAGGAAGACTTCAGCCAGTTCAAACCCCGGGGACATTACACCAAATCCGAACCTCTCAAAAAGTACTTCCGTTCCATGATGTGGATTCAGCGCATTGGCATGAATTTCATCAAGTACCAGCGTCATGCTGTTGTGGCAACTACATTGACTAATATTGCCCATGATTCCGGCGCACTTGAACCCTGGAACGTGATAAACACCACCATTGAAGCCATAGTGGGCATATCCGATTCCCTGAACCTGCCGGGCATGAAAGGCCTTATGGAAGCAGAAGGCATCACCGATCCGCAGCAGCTTAATGACGAAGCCACCTTTGAAGCCTTTGTCCAGGCTGCCATTGAAAGCGGCGCGGGAAAGCAGCTCATCAACAGCATGATCCTTACCAGCAATCCCACGGACCCCGCCGGTTTTACGCCGATACCTCCGGCTTTCCACTTTATGGGACAGCGCTTTATTGTGGACAGCTTCGTGTTCACCAATGTGGTGTATGACCGGGTAGCCAGCCGCTTCATGCCATCACCGCTGGACGCCATGTTTGTGCTGGGTAACCGCGCCACAGTGCCGTTGCTAATGGATGAAATCGAATCCCACAACTACCAGGCCAATCTTGCGGCGCTGGACTATCTGGTAAGCAGATACGACAACGATTTTTGGGATGGCAACCAGTACAACCACT